>Ga0172367_10005092_pt1 | contig 16010 bp, 13 predicted proteins | sample Lak10m_FD_114542 | JGI IMG/M metagenome (GOLD analysis project Ga0172367, IMG submission 114542) | Freshwater microbial communities from Kabuno Bay, South-Kivu, Congo - kab_022012_10m | ecosystem: Environmental > Aquatic > Freshwater > Lake | place: Democratic Republic of the Congo: South-Kivu...
CCCCGAAAACCCAGACGAGCGGCTGGATGCTATCTATTTCTCTCCGCATAAATTTTTGGGTGGACCAGGGGCCTCCGGCATTCTGGTCTTTGATCCTTCATTGTATAAAAACCAGATTCCAGACAACCCTGGGGGCGGTACCGTGGATTGGACCAATCCATGGGGCGGTCATAAGTATATCGATGAAATAGAAGCTCGGGAAGATGGCGGAACCCCTGCTTTTCTTCAAACAATGCGGGTAGCACTGGCTATTCAGCTCAAAGAGCAAATGGGTGTATCCCAAATCGAACAACGCGAATCAGCGTTATTGGCCATCATTTGGGACGCATTGGATAAGATCCCCAACCTGCATGTGCTGGCCAACGGTCATAGGGAGCGTTTAGGGGTCATTTCGTTCTATATCGAAGGGCTACATTATAATCTGGGGGTTCGATTGCTCAATGATCGCTTCGGGATACAGGTGCGGGGAGGTTGCTCTTGTGCGGGCACCTACGGACATTATCTACTCGAGGTATCCCGCGAGCAATCGGCGACGATTACCAACAAAATAACGCACGGCGATCTCTCCGAAAAACCCGGCTGGATGCGCCTTTCCATCCATCCGACGATGACCGACGACGAGGTGCAGCAGCTCATGGATGCCCTGACGGCCCTGGCTTCGGATTTTAGAGAATGGGCTGCCGATTATGTCTATAATCCCCACACCAACGAATTTCACCATAAGCGAGCGCTTTCTGAAGAGGAGCGACTGGTAAGTAGTTGGTTCTCCAGATCTTTAAAATGACAGGGATGCCCAGAATTTACTTGGATAATGCCGCTACAACCCCCGTCGATTCCGATGTCCTGGAGCGGATGGTTCAGATTTGGCGGGATGTTCCAGGCAACGCATCTTCCATTCACGAGGAAGGTAGAAAAGCGCGCACCGTAATTGAACAAGCTCGAAAGGCGGTGGCGCGGGTATTGAATGCTTCAATCGGTGAAATTTTTTTCACCTCCGGTGGAACCGAGTCAAATAATATGGTACTCAAACGGGTCGCCTATGATTTGGGGATACGGCGCTTTATAACGACGCGTACGGAGCACCATGCCGTACTGCATACCCTCGAAGCCCTGCGCCGCGATCTCGGTGTAGAGCTGCTGTTTGTCGAACAGTCAGCGGATGGCAAGCTCGTACCCGATCACCTGGAAAGTCTTTTGTGCAATCAGCCTCCCAGCCTGGTTTCCATCATGCACGCCAACAATGAAATAGGCACACTTTACCCATTGGAAGTCCTTTCGGCTATATGCAGAAGGCATGGCGCGCTGTTTCACTGCGATACGGTACAGACTATCGGATATTATCCCTTGGACCTTCAGATGCTGGCCGTGGATTTTATTTCTGGTTCGGCCCATAAATTCCATGGTCCCAAGGGAAGTGGTTTTGTGTATATCAACCAGGCACATTCGCTGAAGCCATTGCTGGACGGAGGTAGCCAGGAGCGAACGATGCGCGGAGGAACAGAGAATGTGGCAGGAATTGCCGGCCTGGCAGCTGCCCTCGAAGCGGCACAATCAAGTCGGGAGGATAGGGAAGCTCGAATTCGCGGGTTGCGGAACTATTTGGCACAGCGGCTCCAGGAATCCTTGCCGGAAGTGCAGTTCAACGGAGACCCCTTTGGGGAAGGGCATTACAAAATTCTCAGCACCAGTTTTCCCGCCGATTCGCGATCAGATCTCTTATTGTTGAATCTGGATATTGAGGGCATTGCGGTTTCGGGCGGAAGCGCTTGTAGCTCCGGTGCCGATGCCGGTTCGCACGTCATGGATGCGTTGTTTCCCAATTCCCCCCTCAAAACGATTCGCTTTTCTTTTTCCCACCTCAATACGGAAGAAGAAATAGACCGCGTAATGGCAGTGCTGGGAAAAATTTACGGTTTCAGGGGTTAAAAAACAGCAGGGTAGGGGCTACCGGCTTTACGGCAGAAAAGTTAGGATGGCGGGTTGGGGTACTCCCGATCCAGCAAAAAACTGTACTCCAGGGCGATTTCCCGGTAGCGTTCAAACCGGCCGGACGCGCCGCTATGTCCAGTGGACATATTTGTATAAAGATACAGTGGGTTATTATCTGATTTGATCTGGCGCATTTTGGCTACCCATTTTGCTGGTTCCCAGTATTGTACCTGCGAATCATGCAATCCGGTGGTCACGAGCATAGCCGGATAGGCCCGCTCGGAAGAAACATTATCGTAGGGCGAGTATTGCCGGATATACGCATAGTAATTGGGATCTGCCGGGTTACCCCACTCGTCGTATTCGAAGGTAGTGAGTGGGATACTCTCGTCGAGCATGGTAGTGATGACATCTACGAATGGCACGGCCGCAATGACTCCATTCCACAAATCGGGCCGAAGGTTAACCACGGCACCCATCAGCAGTCCTCCAGCGCTGCCCCCCATGGCATAGAGGTGTTCACGGCTGGTATATTGCCTGCCAATCAGAAACTCGGCACAGTCAATGAAATCATGGAAAGTATTCATTTTGTGGAGCAGCTTGCCATGCTCATACCAATGCCTCCCCAGCTCCTCCCCACCTCGAATATGTGCAATGGCGAAGGCGAAGCCCCGGTCGAGCAGGCTAATTCGGGCGATGCTGAAATACGGATCCAGACTAAACCCATAGGATCCATATCCATAGAGCAGCAGGGGTTGCTTGCCGTCTTTCGAATACCCCTTTTTATAGACTATAGATATCGGTACCTCCTGGCCGTCGCGCACCGTGGCATATATCCGCTCCGATGCATAATCGGACGGCTGAAAGCCACCGACAATGCGATCTTGTTTTCTCAATAGGAGGGTGCGCGTATCCATTTGATAGTCATACACGGTAACGGGGGTGGTCAGGGACTGGTAGCTAATGCGGAGGCTGGTAGAATAGAAATCCCGATTGGAAGCAGTGTGAGCGAGGTAAACGGTTTCGGGAAACTGGATGTAATGCTCGTCGCCGCTGTGCGGGCGTACCCTGAGCTGGGTAATCCCTTTTTCCCGTTCCGATAGCACCAGGTAGCGCTCAAATACATCGAGGTCTTCGAGTAGTACATTTTCCCGGTGCGGAATCACCTCTTTCCAATGCGTATGGTCGGTCGCATCCTCGGGAGTTTCCATTAGCCGAAAGTTTTGTGCCTCCAGGTTGGTTCGGATGAAAAACTGGTTACCGCCATGTGAAATATGGTATTCCAGTCCCCGAATCCGCTCCTGAAATACCCGGAAGGCACCCAGGGGGTTGTCGGCTTCCAGAATACGATACTCTTTGGTGATTGTTTGGGAGGACAAAATAAAAATATACTTGCCGGAAGTCGATTTATACACCTGTGCATCAAAGGTGTCATCGGTTTCATGAAATACTTCGGTGTCTTCCGAAGCGGGGGTTCCGAGTTTATGGCGCATGATACGGGTTCCCCGGAGCGTCTGTGTATCTTTGGCGGTATAGAAGACATAGGAATTGTCGGCGCTCCAAACGGCAAGGCCGGTGGTATCTGGTATAGAATCCGACAGAAAGGCGCCGGTTTCTAGATTTTTGAAACGTAGGGTGTATAGCCTGCGGCTAACCGTATCTTCTCCAAAAGCCAGGATGCGGTTGTCTGGGCTGACGGTGCGGTCTTCCACCTGGTAGTAGGCCTTGTTGGCTGCCAGCGCATTGAGGTCGAGCAAGATTTCGTCTGGTGCTTCCAGCGTTCCCTTTTTTCGGGCATAGATTGGGTACTCCAGGCCTTCTTCAAATCGGGTTAGGTAGTAGTAGCCATTTTCGTAGTATGGCACGGTTTGATCCTCTTGTGGGATTCGGCTGGTCATTTCCCTGAACAGGGTTTCCTGTAGGTCTTTGGTGTGAGCCAGCGCCGATTCCAGGTATTGGTTTTCTTCCTGCAGGTAATTCAGTACATCAGGGTTTTCGCGTTGATTCAGCCAGAAATAGGGGTCAATGCGCGTTTCTCCGTGTAATGTCAGTTCAACTGGTATTTGCTTTGCGCTGGGTGGTGGTGTATGCATGTATTTGTTGTGTCTGAAGGAAAACGACCAATAAAACGAAATCGATGGTAAAATACAACGGAACTACCTTAAAAGTTCGTGCAAATAACGTGAAGTGGGCATAGCGGGCAGGGAGGATAAGGAGCAAGCCAGAAAACACGCCTTGAGGTGGTAGGAAGCGGATGACAGAGGATAGATGGCGTTAGGCTGAGAATCAGCGGATACCTTCCTTTTTGATTCAGTGCTGAATGTAAAAAAGAAGGTATCCGCTGTTTGGAAAGGCAAAGGCTTGATAGACCCTGAAATGATGTATTATTTCAGTTTCCCCACGGCTTCCGCAATCCGGGCGATAGCAGTGCGCAGTTCGGCCTCGGAGGCGGCATAGGAAATCCGAACGCACTGTTCAGCTCCAAATGCGGCTCCGGATACCAGGGCGACATGGGCATTATTGATGATGTATTCGCTGAAATCATCCGAATTTTGGATGGTTTTGTTGCCATCGGATTTTCCAAACAGATTGCTGATATCGGGAAAGCTATAGAAAGCGCCTTGTGGGAGGTTGACTTTAAAACCGGGTATCTCGCTGAGCAATTTCGTCACTAAATCCCGGCGGTGCAGGAAGGCAGCGCGCATTTCATCGGTGGGCCCGAGGTCGGCGGTCAGAGCCGTTACGGCTGCTTTTTGGCTGAACGAATTTGCACCTGAAGTGGACTGCCCCTGAATTTTGGCGCAGGCTTCGGCTAGCCAGGTCGGCGCTCCGATGTACCCCAGGCGCCACCCCGTCATCGCAAAGCCTTTTGAAAATCCATTTACCGTAACCGTACGGTCTTTAACTTCCTCGAAGGTGCCGATGCTGGCGTGCTTTCCGGTGAAGTTGATATATTCATAAATCTCATCCGAGATTACGACCACATGAGGGTGGTTGGAGAGCATGGATGCGATACTGGCCAGCTCTTCCTGGGTGTACACAGACCCGGTAGGGTTACAAGGGGAAGAAAAGAGGATAGCTTTGGTGCGGCTGGTGATCGAGGCCTCGATTTGGGCGGCAGTCGATTTGTAGTCCTGGTTGATATCGGAATAGACAATGACCGGGTGTCCACCAGTCACTTTGACCATATCGACGTAGCTTACCCAATAGGGAGCTAAAATGACCACTTCATCCCCTTCGTCGAGCAGGGCGAAGAAAATGTTGGCCAGCGATTGCTTAGCTCCACTGGATACGACAATTTGATTTGGCTTGAAGTCCAGGTTATTATCGCGCTTGAACTTGGTGCAAATAGCCTCCCGAAGCTCCGGAATACCGGGAACGGGAGTATATTTTGTAAATCCCTCGTCCAGTGCCTTCTTGGCAGCTTCCTTAATATGCACCGGGGTGTCGAAATCAGGTTCGCCGATGCTCAGGTTGATAACCTCATGCCCTTGTGCCTTTAGCTCGCGAGCCAACGCAGCCATGCGCAGGGTTTCGGATTCAGCCATTCGCTGTACCCGCTGGGAAAGCGGTGGAAAATTTTCTAAGTAGCCCATATTGTGTTCCTTTTAAGATGCCATAAAGGTACTTTGTCGACTTTTTAAAAAAACCCTTTTTTCGGGTCTTTTTACGAATCCTCCAAAATAATTGGGGTTCGAAATGGTTAATTGCAATCCATTCTGTACATTAGGGGGGTATGTAGTCCTGGCATCGAGCGGATAACCGTCGGTTGTACTGGCCTTGCCCTATGGCGGGTACTCCCTGCGGGATTTCAGGCGATTACTATTACATCCCTTTAGCAGCGCATGTGATTATGATGGAAGAACAACTCAAGCAACTGTACCAACGTCAACGAGAAGCCAGTGTAGGCGGGGGTATTCAAAAGATAGAAGCCCAGCATCAAAAAGGAAAACTCAGTGCCCGGGAACGGCTACAGTTTTTGCTGGATCCAAATTCGTTTGAGGAAATTGGCATGCTGGTCAGCCACCGATGTACTGATTTTGGCATGGAGACCCAGCAAATTCCTGGAGATGGGGTTATTACAGGCTATGGCACGATTGCCGGTCGGCTTGTTTTTGTATTTGCGCAGGATTTTACCGTTTTTGGAGGGTCGCTGTCGGAAACGCACGCCGAAAAAATTTGCAAAATCATGGATATGGCACTCAAACATGGTGCCCCCCTCATCGGTCTAAATGATTCGGGAGGCGCTCGGATTCAGGAGGGTGTCAATTCCCTAGGCGGATACGCGGATATCTTTTACCGAAATGTTCAGGCATCGGGGGTCATTCCCCAAATTTCAGCGATAATGGGGCCTTGTGCCGGTGGGGCAGTATATTCCCCGGCTATGACCGACTTTATTTTCATGGTGGAAGGCGGCTCGTATATGTTCGTCACGGGGCCAAACGTAGTGAAGACCGTCACAAATGAGGCGGTTACTTCCGAGGAGCTGGGTGGAGCACGGGCGCATGCCGAAAAATCAGGGGTTACGCATTTTACGGCCGCCAATGATTTGGCGTGTATTGAAAAAATCAGGACTTTGCTGAGCTATCTTCCTCAAAATTGCGAAGAACAGGCTCCTGAACATGCGTTTCCAACAGGCGAGGAGTATCGACCTAAATTGAGGACGATAGTGCCCGATAACCCGAATCAACCCTATGATATGCGGGAAGTAGTGCAGGAAATCGTCGATCCCAACTCCTTTCTGGAAGTGCAGGAATCGTTTGCAGATAACCTGGTCATAGGTTTTGCCCGGCTGAATGGAAAAAGTATCGGAATAGTGGGCAACCAGCCCATGAGCCTGGCAGGGGTGCTGGATGTCGATAGCTCAAAAAAAGGGGCTCGTTTTGTCCGTTTCTGTGATTGCTTTAATATTCCGCTGCTGGTGCTGGTAGATGTTCCTGGGTTTTTGCCTGGAACCGAACAGGAATGGAACGGAATTATTGCCAATGGTGCCAAGCTGCTTTTTGCGTTTAGTGAGGCTACGGTGCCAAGAATTACCGTGATTATCCGAAAAGCCTATGGAGGGGCATACGATGTAATGAACTCCAAGCACATCGGGGCGGACATGAATTTTGCCTGGCCGGGTGCAGAAATCGCCGTGATGGGAGCGAAAGGAGCCTCCGAAATTATATTCCGCCGCGAAATTGCGGCAGCGGCCGATGCTGCCCAGATGTTGCATCAAAAAGAAAAGGAATACCAGGAAGCATTTGCACATCCTTACCGGGCTGCCCAACGGGGATTTATCGATGAGGTCATCGATCCGGCAGAGACCCGTCGCAAACTTATCCGTGCTTTTCAAATGGCGGCCAACAAAGTGGCTCAGCTACCCAAAAAGAAGCACGGCAATATTCCACTTTAGGAATGAAACGAATCGGATTGCTCTCAGATACGCACGGATACTTGGATAGCGGAATTATCTCCGCACTGGAATCCTGTACGGAGATATGGCATGCCGGCGACTTTGGCGGTAATCAGGTAGCCGAACAACTGGCCGCCCTCAGACCCCTGCGCGGGGTCTTTGGCAACATCGATGGCACGCCAATCAGGCAACAGTTTCCAGAAAACCTGCTGTTTGAGGTAGAGGGACTCCGTGTGCTTATGACGCACATCGGCGGATATCCGGGGAAGTATCCGGCTCGGGTCAGTACCCTACTCGATGCACATGCCCCCGGCCTTTTCATTGCCGGCCATTCTCATATCCTTCGGGTGATGCCCGACCCACGGCACAACTTGTTGCACATCAATCCAGGGGCCTGCGGACAGGAGGGTTTTCACCTGATGCGCACCCTGGTGCGCTTCTCAGTCGAAAATGGAAAAATTTCGGATTTGGAAGTGGTTGAGCTGGGCAGACGAGGGCGAATGAGCCCGAATACAACGGGAATTTAGCGCGGTGGATGGTGCTCCGAAGTGCTTGCCCAAGGCAAAAATCCGAGGTTGATTAAAAAAAATTAAAAAATAAACGCGCGCAATCCGACTTTGGCACGGTACTTGGTTGGTATTAAGTAATGTAATGATTTGATTGAAGAGAATTGGTTACTTATTACTGGCTTATATGTACCGCGCTGCCGTTCCAAACTGCAGCGCTTTTTTATTTTGGCTCGGTTTTTCCGGTGTTTTCTGAGTGGGTAGCGGGTTGGTTGCCGGGTTCCTGCTTGGATTGAATGGGTGGAAAGCCGAGGATACGCCGAATTTTGGTGTAGATATCGGTATTTTCATAAATACCTGAAAATTGCCGTGATCCTGGTCCGAAGGCATACACCGGAATGAGGGAAGCGGTATGGTTGTTGGTGGTGAAAGCCGTTTCTACCCGGCCCATTTTAGAGTCTGGGGCCAGTGCCAGCCCACCGGTTTCGTGGTCGGCGGTAACTATGAGCAGGGTATTGGGATGATTTTGTGCGAACGCCAAGGCTACCCCCACGGCGCGGTCAAAATCCAGGGTTTCTTTAATGGCCAGCTTGCCATCTTTGGCGTGGCATGCCCAATCAATTTGAGACCCTTCAATCATTAGGAAGAACCCTTTACTGCTTTTTTTGAGGAGAAATTCCGGGCCCAGTTTGGTGGCGAGGCTTAGGTAATCCCTGCCTGCTGCTACGTTGAGCGGCTGTTTGTCAGCGGTGAAATAGACCAGGGGGCGCAGGGGCTCCCACTTAAATCCATCGAGGGTATTATTGAGATAATCCTCTACGACATAGCCTTTTGCTTTCATTTCGGCGATTAAATCGCGGTCGTCCGAACTTCTTCGGTTGAAGTATTGCCGTCCGCCTCCAATCATTAAGTCGATTCCTGCCTCTGCCATGTCCACGGCAATATCATCATAAAACTCGCGGGAGATGCTATGTGCTGCAAAGGAAGCAGGGGTAGCATGTACAATCGTCGAGGTGACAATTAGCCCGGTGGCCAATCCGCGCGTATGTGCTTCTTCCAGAATGGTGGTGCATGGCGTGGAATCTGGTTTCAGTCCGATAGCGCTGTTGAAGGTTTTGCAGCCACAGGAAAAGGCCGTTGCACCTGCGGCGGAATCGGTGACTAGTTGATCGTGCGAATAGGACTTGTGAAAGCCGAGTACGGGCAGTTTTTCGAGGTTCAATTCATTATAATTAGCATAAAGGGCAGCGCTCACCTGCGCCAGCCCCATTCCATCGCCAATCATCAGGATGACATTTACCGGCGTTTCTGTGGGTTCGCTCGACCAGGCAGTTTGCGTGTACACAGAAATGGGGAGCAAACTCCCGGCCAACAGCGCCAGTAGGTTTCGCTTGCGTAATTTCATGAAAAATTAATAAGCACTTAAAAATAAAGCAACCTATAAAAAAAAAGGTAAATAGGGAATAATTGTTTCAAATGCCGGTCAATAGCCATACTTTTTTTGCCACCAGGCGTGGAGTTGCTGCCTTATCTTTTCTTCAGCCGGGTTGTGTTGGGGTTCGTAGAAGCAGGTGCCCGACAAATTTTCGGAAAAAAACTCCTGTGGGCTGAAATTGCCTTCGAAGTCGTGGGCGTATTGGTAGTGTTGGCCGTAATTCAGCTGCTTCATCAGTTGTGTAGGCGCATTTCGAAGATGCAGCGGCACCGGTTCCCGGCTAGTTTGGCGGGCTTTCTCCAGGGCGGCCTCGATGGCCAAATAAGCGGCATTGCTTTTGGGGGAAGTGGCCAGGTATATGGTAGCTTGGGAAAGGATAATACGGGATTCTGGCCAACCGATACCCTGCACGGCCTGAAAGGCTGTTTGGGCCATCAATAATGCGTTGGGGTTGGCCAACCCGATATCTTCCGCTGCGGCGATCAGTAAGCGGCGAGCAATAAATTTGACATCTTCGCCTCCTTCGATCATGCGTGCCAGCCAGTACAGGGCTGCATTGGGGTCGCTTCCCCGAATACTTTTGATAAAGGCCGAGGCGATGTCGTAGTGCTGCTCTCCTCCCTTATCGTAAAAAGCCGTTTGTTGTTGAACGCGCTCCGCCACCAGTTCGTCGGTCACTACCCATTCTGCTTCCGATGTCGCACCGGAACAAACCAACTCGAGCAAGTTGAGTAGCTTGCGGGCATCTCCCCCTGAATAGAAGAGCAGGGCTTCCTCTGACGCAATCCGAATGGGGTATTGGCTGAGTTCCTCATCGGTGGTGATGGCCAGCTGGATGAGCTTTCGCAAATCATCGGCGGCGAGCGGCTGTAATACATATACCTGGCAACGGGAGAGCAAGGCGGGTATTACCTCAAAGGAAGGGTTTTCGGTCGTTGCACCGATTAGGGTGACGGTTCCTTTTTCGACGGCGCCCAGCAGCGAGTCCTGTTGGCTTTTGCTGAAGCGGTGAATTTCATCTATGAAGAGGATGGGGTTGGCACGGTTAAAAAAACGCTGCTGCTCCGCTTTTTGAATAGCCTCTCGGACTTCTTTTACCCCGGAATGGATAGCACTCAGGGTGAAAAAGGCTCGCTGGGTTTCTTGTGCAATAATCGTTGCCAACGTTGTTTTTCCTACGCCGGGTGGCCCCCATAAGATTAGGGAGGGCAAATGTCCTGATTGAATCGCGTGCTGCAAAACGGAACCTGACCCTACCAGGTGTTCCTGACCAAAAAATCGTTGCAGATTTCCGGGTCGCATTCGTTCTGCCAGCGGGCGCATATTTTTTTATCCCTCCGTTTATTGATTGAGTAATCGTTGTTTTTCCCGGCTAAACTCAGCCTCGGAAATAAGTCCTTTCTCCATGAGCTCGCCGAGCTGGAACAGTTCGTCCACGACAGTAGGTGACTCCGCCGATGGGGATGAATGGGTGGTCGGCGTATCAGCGGATTCGGCGGGTATTGGCCTGCGGCGATATCCGTTGGCTACAAATTTTGCGTATTCCGGTTGAAGGCGAAGGTAATGCAGCGCTGCGTGTTTTTCCAGCTTTGCAAAATCTGAAAAACCGCGATCTACGGCTTTTTCGAGGTGCTCAAAGCCGCTGGGGGCGTCGTGCAGCATGGAGAAAGTGCAGGCGAGGTGGTAGTGAATCATCGGCGAGTCGGCACTTTGCTCCAATGCATCCCGAAACGCATCTGCCGCCCCTGCGAAATCGCCAGACCGAAATTTGTCGAAGCCTATTTTATTGAACAGGGCCTCCATGTTTTCCCGCTGTTGCTTTTTTCGACTCTTTTTGGTCCGCGGCTCCTCCTCCTGTTCTTCATAATAGGAATACCATTCTTCCTGCCTGCGCTGTTTCTTCCGCAGGTACTTTGCATTGTATTTATCGTCAAAATCTTCCTGGGGCATGACGAAAAAAAGCACCGCATCAATGAAGCCCAGGATGGCAGGCGCTATTATGAATGGACCTTCGTGGTCGAGGGTAAGGGCCAAGGTAAACGCGAACAGCATCAAGTGCATGATGCCCCAGAATTTTCGCCCGAGGTAAAAGCGATGTACTCCAAGCACGCCAAAAAATAGTGCCAGTATGGCCGCGACAATTTTATTTTTCATAGTTCGACCGGAGAAAATTGATGGAGATATAGGGCACCTTCCGGGCCCTGGCAAAATAATAAATCCAGAAAGCTTAGATTTTCCAGAAACCCATTCCGATCGTCAAATACTTGCGGATAGGTCGGCGATTCCTGTTGGGTATGGTTGTTCTTAGGGTGGCTTCGGTTGGGCAGTATCCTATGGCGGTAGTCCAATACCTCGGGGGCAGTGGTAGGGTTATAACTTTCCGTAAACACAATGGGGGTTTTAATTTGCCAGGAACGAAAGGCAATGTCCAACATGAGGAGGTTTAGATCAAACAGAAACGCTGGTTTTTTGTCCAACGCGGCAAAAAAGGCGGGTGCGTAGTCGATAAAAAAGGGGGCACTCCGATAGGCGGTATGTATGGAGTCCCGGTGTATTTTCAGCCAGGGCTGCTGGTAATCAATGCGGACTTCGCGGATGGGCATGCGCTGGTGTTTTCCACTTTGCAGCGGAACCGATAAGGCGAGCTGGCCATTTCCCGTACCGATGTGCATGCGGTTGCGGTAGGAGCCTTTTTGGTAGTTTTCCCATTGTTCGATATACAGCGTATCGACCTGTTTGGCTACCGACAAGTACGAAATAGGCGGACAATAGGCCGTCGTAAGCAAAGCCCTGGAAGTCGAAACCATACCGAAACAAAAATTTTCGGCTCAAAGATAGTACTATTCTTTTCTTCATTAGTCACTTTTAGATAAATGGCCTTTTCATTCGGATACCCTTTGGCTTTTTAGGTATATTGGCAAAAAATGCCGATGTATATGCCAACTTTTCGACTTTCACTCTTGAGCTTTCTGTTCCTTGCGGCGGGTAATTTGGGATGGAGCCAATCTGCACTCAGCCCGGAAAAGATACACCGACTGGAGGGGTTATTCCAGGAAATCAACCGTCCCGACCGACCAGGGCTGGCGATTGGTATTGCCGTGGATGGAACGCCGGTTTATTCCCGCGGATTTGGAATGGCCAATTTGGAAACAGGCACTGTTTTTTCACCTGAAACGGTTTCTGATATCGGTTCGGTCGCCAAACAAATGACCTGTATGGCCATTGTCTTGTTGGCACAGGAGGGAAAACTCGCGCTGAACGATGATATCCGCAAATATATTCCCGAGTTTAAGGGTATCGATACGGTCATTCAAATTCAGCATTTAGTGCACCACCTCAGTGGTATCCGGGAAATTTATGCTATGCTGGCATTGTCTGGCTGGCGCAACGGGGATGGAATCCGCCAGGGGCATGCCCTTGATTTGATCCAGCATGCGACCGACCTCAACTATGCTCCCGGTGAAAAGTATATGTATTGCAATACCGCGTATATGCTCCTGGGAGAAATCATTACACGCGTAAGTGGTCTGCGCTTTGAGCAGTTTATGCAGCAGCGCATTTTTGCCCCGCTCGGAATGGAGCATACCTTCATCATGGATGCACAGGGAGAAATTTTCCCATCCTGTGCCGAGTCCTATACGCCGGTATTGCCCAAAGGATGGGTTAAAATCTATGACAACAGCACGGCATACGGGCAAGGTGGGGTATATTCCACGGTGCCGGATATGTTGCGTTGGGCGGATAATTTTCGGACGGGGAAGCTGGGGGGGACGGCAGGTATCGCCCAGATGCTCGAGCGGGGCATATTGAATAGTGGAAGCCCCATTCCATATGCCTTTGGCGTAGAACACGTGTCCTACCGGGGGCTGCCGCTCATTCAGCATACCGGATCCAGCGCGGGATATCGGGCTGCCCTCACCCTGGTTCCATCCAAAGGCGTGGCGCTCATTATTAAGGGGAATTATGCCACGCTCCAATCGGCATCATTGAGCGCCGCCGTGCTGGATATCCTATTGGAAGATAGCATGTCGCCCGCCGAAAAGGAGGCGCCAGCACCCCCCCCATCCGCATCGACCGCTGGTTCCTGGTCGGGTAAGCTTGCGTTGGAGGGGACGTATTACTGCCAGGAACTGGATCTTCTGTTTTCGGTAGGAAAAACCACGGATGGCTATTGGTTTGGAAATCGCAGGCTGGAGGCCATTCCCATGCAGCGTACTTCCGAGCTGGAATTGACCAGTGGCCATGGAACGTCGATTGTATTTTCAAAGGATAAGAAAGGCGCAGTAACGGGTCTGTCTTTCAGCAATGAAGAAATATTGAATCTACAGATGGTTCCACTTCCTTCATGGCGCAATAAATAAGCGCCGGTTCGGCGCGGTCGCTTTCAAAAATAGGCTGGGCACGGTGGGGCGCTTCGTGAGCCCTGGGGGAAGCATAGCGCTGGTATAGAATGAAAATCCAGCACTTTGGCAGAAGCTACGCCATAGAAAAGTAGGTGCACCGCGTTGCAGGTTGGTCTAAATGGCCAGACACAGCATAAAAAAACGAGCCATTCCGAAAAACTACGTTACGTTCGGAATGGCTCGTTTTTTTGAAAGCTGGTTGCTGCTTCGCGGGTTCAGGAGGAAAGGATGAACAGCAATAAAATAAGGAGAAGGGTGATGACGATAACCAGCGTCATCGCTTTTTTTCCATCGGTTACCTGTTGGGCATCAGCCTGAACCTTTTTTTTCTTTACGTGTGTTAATTTGTTACTCATGGTTTTTATTTTTGGGCATAGGCATTGACAGTGCGTCGTTGTGTTCGCGGCGCAGCCAATGCTCCGTGGTTAAAAACTGCATTAAGTTACATTTTTTTGGAATGCTACTGAACATTTGAAAAAAATAAAGTGTAGGATTTATATTCCCTGCCTACTTTCTTTTTTTACACGCCCAAAAAAGGGGGCTTCTTCTCCTCACCGCGCCGAAAAAATCTTCCCTGAGCGCTGTACATAGGGGAGCCTACAGCTTCTACTTTCCTTTTTCGAAGTTCCCGCTATGTAATCTATAAGGCGACCCTACGGGGCAGGTGCTTTTCCGCGCTTCCGGCTGCGGGGGCATCCAAGTGGTCTGCTTTTTTGGTGTCAATACCCATCGGGATAACCTGTGCGGCAGCATGTTTTTTTAGGTCTATTTAAGTGCAACCCTTTCAAAAATTCTCCCGATAGAAATCGAGAATCAGTGGATCGGTAATCAGGTCTTGTGGGCGGATTGGTTGCTTCAACACCAGGCCTTCGAGGGTTCTGCAGCGGCTTAAGGCCACGTAGGTTTGGCCGTGTTCGAAAGCGCCTCTTCCCAAATCAATGCAAACTTTATCAAATGTTTTGCCCTGCGATTTGTGTATGGTAATGGCCCATGCCAGTTTGACGGGAAACTGCCGGAAGGTACCGACTACTTCGGTTTCAATTTGGGTGAGGTTATCAGGATTTGTTTTATAGCGCAAATTCTCCCATTCAGCGGGCGCGATATGTACGGTCCGTTGGTTGTGTTGTCCTTCGTGTACACGGATGCTTAGCTTCTCATCCTGCATTTCAATGACCTTTCCGATGGTTCCATTGACGTACTGCTTTTCGGGATCGTTGCGCAGAAGAATTACCTGCGCACCTACTTTTAGTCGAAGCACCATTTCAGTGGGGTAGATTCCTTGGTTAAAATCGCCTTTTACGGTGGCGACGAATTTTTTCTCCGGCGCATGGATTTGTTCGAGTTGCCGGAGATTTATCTGGTCGGCGGTATGGTTTCGGGCGGTCAGGGTGATAAAGTAATCTTCGGGTTCAAAGCTCGGGTTACACCGTTCGTTGAGGTCATGGAGGTCTTCTCTATCTGCTTCGTTGAGGCGGACCGACTCGAGGAGTCGAAGGAAGTGACGGCTATCCTGGCGATATACCTTGTGCAGTTCGTAGGTTTCCAAATAGAATCCATCCTGAAATACGGCGGCGGAAAAAAAATAAGGAGAAGGGTATTGCAGGGAAAAAATGGCGGATTCGGTATCGCTGGCGACTACGGGGGGAAGCTGGAACAAGTCGCCGAAGAAAACGACCTGTACGCCCCCAAATGGCTGATGGTTTTCTCTGTTGAGGCGCAAAAAATAGTCGATATGATCGAGTATGTCTGCCCTAACCATGGAGATTTCGTCTATGATGAGCAGCTCCAGGTTTTTAAATACTTTTCTGTCTCTTCTTTTTTTTATTTCATGGCGGGGAAATAAGCGGGGAGGAAAGCCGAAGAAAGAGTGTATGGTTTGGCCTCCTACGTTCAGCGCGGCGACGCCCGTAGGGGCAAGTACGACGGTTTTTTTACGGGTGGTGTTTTTGAAAAGTTGTAAAAGCGTAGATTTGCCGGTGCCGGCTCTACCGGTTACAAATAGGTTGCGGCTTTCTTTTTCAAGTAAGTCGAGTGCGGCCTGAAAATCCGGGGAAAGGTGGAGCGGATTGGTTTTCAATTCCCATTGATTTGTTGGTGAAGAACGGCTAAAATTAACATATTAAACAGGATAGGGCACAATTATCGGCTCATTTTAGGAGGTAGTCAAGGATGGAATCCCATACATTTTACTTCAAACAGTTTCAGGTGCGGCAGGATGCGTGCACGATGAAAATTGGAACAGATGGTGTTTTGTTGGGGGCGTGGTCCCGGGTAGATGGCGCAAATCGGATACTGGACATAGGCGCCGGAACGGGGGTACTCGCGCTCATGATGGCGCA
>Ga0172367_10005093_pt1 | contig 16008 bp, 13 predicted proteins | sample Lak10m_FD_114542 | JGI IMG/M metagenome (GOLD analysis project Ga0172367, IMG submission 114542) | Freshwater microbial communities from Kabuno Bay, South-Kivu, Congo - kab_022012_10m | ecosystem: Environmental > Aquatic > Freshwater > Lake | place: Democratic Republic of the Congo: South-Kivu...
ATCTGCGGGAAAAGGCGGATGTTCTGGAAGGTGCGGCTGATTCCCAGTTGACAGATGCGGTCAGGCGATTTGCCGAGGATGCTTTTACCCTTGAAGTTGATCGTCCCTGCGGTGGGTTTGATGGCGTTGGTAATGAGGTTGAAAATGGTGGTCTTGCCCGCGCCGTTGGGTCCAATCAAGCCGACAAACTCGCCAGGCTCGAGTTTAATGGAGACATTGTTAACAGCCCGCACGCCGCCGAAGTCAACCGTGAGATTTTTTACATCGAGAATTTCGTGACTCATGGCTGCTATCCTTCCTGCGGTTTCTGCCCACGGCGGAGGAATTTATTCCACCAGGCGCGCGCAAACTCGAAGTTCATTTCCACATATCCCAGCAAGCCCTGCGGGCGGAAAATCATCACGATCACGAACAGGAAGCCGTAGATGATCAAACGCCATTCGGCGAAAGTCCGCAGTAGTTCGGGGAATACCACCAGAATGAAGGCTGTAATGACGGGTCCAATCAACGATTGAATGCCGCCAAAGACCACCGCCGCCAGCAGGTCGGATGATTTTGTGATGGTGAAGAAGGACGGGGTGAGGTATGCAAAGTAGAAAGCCATCAATCCGCCCGCCACGCCCGCATAAAAAGCGCTGATGAACAGGGCGGTCATCTTGGTTTTCATCAGGTTCACACCCATCATCTGCGCCGCCACTTCGTCCTGGCTTGCGGCAATACAATTCTTGCCATATTGCGAAGTTACGAACATGTGGGCAAAGAACAACGCCAGGATGACCGCAACCACCACCACAAAAACGTTGGTCGGATTGGGAAGGTTCATATACCCAAACACGCCGCCAAGTTTGACCAACAGCGGCCCCAATGGCTTGAATAACATCCCGATGCCGCTCTCGGCGGTGTTGATGCTTTCGCCAAGCCCGCGGGTGTTGTTCAGTAACAGGCGGGTGGCTTCGGAAAATCCCAGTGTGGCAACGGCAAAATAATCGCCCCGCAACTGACTGCGGAAGGCGGGATAGCCGATGATGAAACTGGTCAACCCGGCAAAAGCGCCGCCGACCAAAAGGGCAATCGGGAAGGGGACGCCCAGTTCCTTGACGAAAATGGCGCTCATATAGCCGCCGAGCGCCATGAAGCCGGCATGTCCCATGGTGAATAAGCCTGTGTACCCGGTCAGAATTGCCACGCCCAACGCGGCGATGATGTTAATGCCGCCGAGGATGATGATTGTATTGATATATCCCATGACGCGCCATCCTCTCTACAGTTTTTCGTCGCCGCTCTTGCCCATCAAACCGTTGGGGAAGAACAACAGGATGATGATCAGGAACATGAAGGAAAACAGGTCGCGGTATGTGGAGGAAATATAACCCGAAACCAGGGTCTCCAAAATTCCCAGGATCATACTTCCAACAATCGCGGCGGGCAGGCTGCCCAATCCGCCTACAATGCTGGCGATCATGGCTTTGATGGTAACAATGCCCATCATCGGAAATACGGCATACTTGATGCCATAAAACACCCCAGCCACCGAAGAAAGCACGCCGGTCACTGCAAAGACGATGATGGCAACCGCATTATTATTGATGCCCATCAGCGAAGCAGTCAGGATGTCGATGCTGCTGGCGCGGATTCCGAGTCCCCATTTGGTGCGGTAGAGGAAGACCCAAAGCAAAGCCAGAACGCCGAAGGAGATTCCGCCTGCCATCAAGTCCATGCGTCCGATGGAGACGCCGCCCATAAAGATGGGCTTGAGGTTTTCGACGGGGAATTTGCGGAAGACGCCGCCAAACACCAGGTTGAGGATGTTGACGGTCGCCAGGTTAACGCCCATGGCTGAGATCATCATGAAGAGGCGTGGGGCTTTGCGCGCTCGCAACGGGCTGTATGCAAGTTTTTCGGTACCGACCGAAAGAATGATGGTGAGGATAATTGATATAAGCGCCGCAAGCCAGAAGGGCAGGAAAAAGGAACTGATTGCGGTAAACGCCATGAACGCGCCAAACGCCATTAAGCCATCGAACGCCCAATTGGTGAAATTGTACACGCTATACACCAGCGCATACCCCACTGCCAGCAGGGAGTAGATGGCGCCAATCGAAATGCCGCTCACCAACTGTTGGATGAATAATTCCATAATGTGCTTCCCTTTCCAAAATCAAAGGGGGTGTTTGCGGGCTGCAAACACCCCCGGTGAAGAAGTCTCTTGGGACTTACTCGGGTTGGAAGGTCTCGGTCAATTCCCACTCGCTGTTCTTGATGGTCATAATCAACAGCGGTTTGTTGTGGGGGTTATGGGTATCGGGTTCGATGGTGACCTTGCTGGTGAACAACTGCACGTCGGTCATGGTCTCCAGCGCATCGCGGACGGCGGTGGGGGTGACATCGCCCTTCTTGGCGGCTTCGCCGATGGCGTATTCGATTGCCATCAACGCATCCAGACCATAGTAGGTGTAGATGTTCGCCTGAATGCCGTGCTTGGCTTCGAACGCCTTGTTGAACTCAGCAAATTCGGGGGCAATGTCCGAAACACCGGTGGTCACGATTGCGCCTTCGAGCTGCGGACCAGCCATGTCGAGCAAATCGGGAACGAACACGCCGTCGCCAGCCATGAACTGAACATCCATGCCGAGCGCTTCAGCCTGCTGTGCGGCAAGTCCCAGGTCTTTGAAGGTGTAGGCATCGACAACCAGCAGTTCAGCGCCGGCGTCCTTGATCTTTGCCAACTGGGCGCGGAATTCAGCATCGCCCTGGGTGTAGCCTTCGTTGGCAACGATTTCACCGCCCAATTCGATGAAGTGATCTTCGAAGAACTGGTGCAGACCCACGGTATAGGGCGAGGCGACATCGGTCAGGAAGGCAGCCTTGGTCAAGCCAAGTTTATTATAGGCGAAGTCAGCCTGGGCATAGCCCTGATACGGGTCGATGAAGCAGACGCGGAACATGTAGGGGTGCAGTTTGCCGTCTTCGGTCACGGTCACATTGACGTTGGATGCGGTGGTGGCGACCATCGGAACCTGCGCGGCATCGGCGATATCCGAAAGGGGAATACCCGCAGACGACCAGGAGGGACCGATAATGGCGACAGCCTTATCCTGATCCATGAGACGCTTGGCGACGGTCACAGCATCGGGCACTTCCGAACGGGTATCGTAAACGACCAGTTCCAGTTTGTAGCCGCCGATTCCGCCCTTGGCATTGATTTCATCCACGTAATCCTGCATGGCAGGTACTGAAGCAGCGCCGACATAGGCATCCACGCCGGTTTGCTCGGTGATATACCCCACCTTGAGCACTTTCTCCTTGGAACCACAACCTGACAGGCTCGAAACGAGCAGAACGCCTATCATGAGCAAAAACAACCACTTGCGGAAGAACTGTGCGCTTTTATTCATACTACTTTTCTCCTTGTGTTTTATTGGACGACAATCCGACAGGATTACAAAAGCTGAAGGAATTTTTTCAGCATATTGTCATATAGTAGTAACTCGATTCGTCTCTTGGCGCAGGCAGGCGAGGGCAATCACAAAACCTCTCCTGCATTTAATTTCACTCCATAATATTAAAAATCCTGGTTAACGCACCCCATCAGTTCCAGATTGTACAAGTGTTTGAGGTGCTTGTCAATCATTCGCTTAATTCACAGCAATTCTTATCACAATCTGTGTCATTGTGAGACGATGCTATTCCATGGAAGCAATGACATTAACGAGAATTGTTGTTTACTCAACCTGGCATAAGTTTGGAGTTTCCGAAATTGTATCTGCGAAGGTTGTCGTATTCGTTTTATTTCATTAACCATTGGCGGGAAGGATCGGGCAGAAAACCCTTCAAGAATTTTCGCGCCTTTTGCGGGTTTCGCAGTGTTTACGGTGTACTCGAGTTAGGCAGTCCGCAGTCTTACCTCATCCTCATTTTATGACATTTGTCACACGGGAATTCAAGCAAAATTAACTGTTCTTTAATCTTTTTTATCGATTAAAATGCGTAATCTTAGACAATTTATATAATAATACTTAAGTTGTCGCAAATCAAAACTAGGAGGCAAAATTTAAACATATACGTATTGTAAAAAATAGTACTGTGAAACATCATCATTAACAAGGAGAATGATAGGAAATGACACTCAAAAAATTACTTATTTTGGTTGGTTTGCTGATCATAGCGGCTGTGGTATTAGCCGCTTGTGGCGGCGCAGCCACGACCGAAGTTCCTATGGTTGTGGCAACTGAAGCCCCCGTTGAAGCCCCTACCGAAGCTCCCACTGCAGTCCCAACTGTAGACCCCGCTGAAGCGATTAAGCCCATCTTCGCCGCCTCGGGTCATGCGGATGCAGCCGCGTTGGCTTTTACCGATTGGGATGAAGCCGATCCAAAGGAAGTTCCGACATCCTGCGCAAAGTGCCACACCAGCGCCGGTTATCAGGATTTCATTGCTGATGGCAAGGTCGATGCAGCAGTGCCTGCCGGTCCGTCCGGTACGCTCGAATGCGCCACCTGCCACAATGACACCGCCAAGGCGATGACCTCGGTCACGTTCCCCTCCGGTATTGTCGTCGAAAACCTCGGACCCGAGGCGATTTGTATGACCTGCCACCAGGGACGCCAGTCCAAAGTCAGCGTCGATAAAAAGATCACTGATTTCGCTGTGACCGATGTCGATGCGGTTGTAGCCCCCATCAAAGATGCGGACGGCAAGGACGTATTCTTTACCTTCCCCAATGTCCATTACTTCGCCGCTGGCGGCACGCTCTACGGCGGACAGGTCAAGATGGGCTATGAGTACGATGGCAAATTGTATGATGCCAAGAACCAGCATGTTGGTGGTTTTGACACTTGTCTCGGCTGCCATGATCAGCACAGCCTCGAAGTGAAAGTTGAAGCCTGCTCCGAATGTCATGAAGGCGTAGCCAGTGTTGACGATCTCAAGAACATTCGCGAACCCTCTTCTGCCCAGGATTATGACGGCGATGGCGATGCAACCGAAGGCGTTGCCTTTGAAATTGCAGGTTTGCAGGAAACCTTGTATGCCTCGATCCAGGCGTATGCCAAGGAAGTTGCAGGCAAGGGTATTGTTTACGATACTGCCTCACATCCCTATTGGTTCCTCGATGAGGATGGTGATGGTGCAGTTGACCAGGTGGATGGCAAGGCTACTGCCTATAACGCCTTTACCGCCCGCCTGATGAAAGCCACCTACAACTACCAGGTCTCTGTCAAGGATCCTGGCGCGTTTGCGCACGGCGGCAAGTACATCATTGAACTGTTGGTTGACTCCATCGAAGATGTCAATGCAAGTGAAAAATTGACCACCAAATTCGATGCGACCACCCTGACTCGTGAAGATACCGGTCACTTCAACGGCGCGCGCGAAACCTGGCGCCACTGGGACTTCGACGATGACGGCAACCCCGTCTACACAGTTGAAGCCGCTTGCGCCAAGTGCCACAGCGGTTCCGGCTTGCCCACGGTTCTTGCGGGCGAGACCATTCCCGAAACTGGTGTTCCCGCCGGTAACGGTCTGATGTGCCTCACCTGCCATGACGGCGCGAACTTCCCCGGACTCATTGCCGGCAACGAAGTGACCATGCCCTCTGGTATGGCTGTTTCCTTCGGCGAAGGCGCTGCCGCCAATCTGTGCATCGAGTGCCATCAGGGACGCACGTCCAAGTCGACCATCGACAAGAAGATCGAACAGTTCGCAGCCACCGACATGGATAAAGTTGTCGAGCCTTTGGCGGATGGAACGAAATTTAGCTTCAGCAACGCTCACTATCTCGGAGTTGGCGCTGTATGGTTCGGCACCGATGCCCAGGGCTTCTATGAGTACGAAGGCAAGACCTATGTCGGCACCAACCCACACGTCACGGTCAACGACAAGCCCGGCTGCGTCGGCTGCCATGACGCCCACACCGGCGTTCCCGATGAAGAATCCTGCAAAGCCTGCCATGGCGACGTTGCGATGGACGATCTCCGCGGTATGAGCTCCACTGGCGACTACAACGGCAACGGTGATGTCACCGAAGGCTTGCGCGCTGAATACCGCGCCCTGCGCGATGTCATGTATGCTGAACTCCAGAAGTATGCCAAGTCCACTGCTGGAACCGGCATCACCTACAACCCCGATGTTTATCCCTACTGGTTCGTCGATGCCAATGGCGACGACAAAGCAGACGAGGTCGACGGCAAGACCGTGGCGTACTCCACCTGGACTCCGCGCCTGATGAAAGCCGCCTACAACTACAACTTCCTGCGCAAGAACCCGGATGTCCACATTCACAACGGCAAGTACGGCATCCAGATTGCAATCGACACTATTGAAGACCTCGGTGGCGATGTGACCAAGTTCGCTCGCCCGTAAGTTCGAGAACCAAATTCCAAAGAGGTAGCAGGCAGATTTATGCCTGCTACCTCTTCAATGTTTATGGGCAAGAATTCGCCAAAGGCTTGAGGAGATTTTTATGTCCGCAAAAGAATCGTTTCGAAAGTTCTTCTTTCCACCCCCCGGTTCGCCGCGGTGGAAAATAATCCCCCCTCTGATCATTTTGGGTGTGGTGATTATTATGTTACTGACCGGCGGAACGTACACATGGGAATATACAAACTCATCGCAATTCTGCGGCACCACCTGTCATACCATGCCGCCCCAGGGCGTGACTCATTCGAATTCCCCTCATGCCAATGTCACCTGTGAAGAGTGTCATGTTGGGCGGGCGGCATTTACTGACCAATTCATGCGCAAGTCACAGGCATTGCATGAAATTTACTATATGACCTTTTCGCTTTATGAGTATCCGATCCGCGCGAAAGCGTTGCGCCCTGCTCTCGATACATGCGAGAAATGCCATTTGCCGGAAACCTTCATCAGTGACAGCCTGCGCACCATTAAGCACTTCGCCCCCGATGTCGAGAATACAGCATCCACAACCTATCTTATTTTGAAGACCGGCGGCGGCGACAAGCGCGAAGGGCTTGGCAAAGGCATCCACTGGCACATCATGAACAAGGTCGAATACTATGCCACAGACCCATTAAGCCAGGAGATACCCTACGTCCGCGCCTATAACGATGACGGCACATTCACAGAGTATGTCGATATCGAGTCTGGTTTTGATCCAGCCTCTGTGGATGAAAGCCAGCTCAAACAGATGGATTGCACGTCCTGCCACAATCGCGTGTCTCATAATTTTTCCTACCCTGCAGATTCAGTCGACGACGCCATGTCGCGCGGTGTAATCGACCCAGCCATCCCATCCATTCGTCAAAAAGCAGTGGATGTGTTGACTGTCAAGTATGAGACTCGTGATGATGCAATGAAAGCCATTGCCGCTCTTGAGGAAGATTACAGGAGCAACTTCTCCGAGTATTCCAGCCAGAATGTCGAAACAATCCAAAAGGCGGTGACTGAACTCCAGTCCATTTATGATCGCACCGTCTTCCACGATCAAATGGTCGATTCGACCACACACCCCGACAATCTCGGTCACGTCAATGCGCCCGGATGCTTCCGCTGTCACGATGGAACACACCTGAACCCGCAAGAGGAAGCGATCCGCCTTGAATGTAACCTCTGCCATTCCATCCCCGTTGTTTCTGGCGCGAAGGATTTGGTGACCACCATCGAGATCAACAGCGGCGGCGTCGAGCCTGACTCGCATCTCAACCCCAACTGGATCAGCCTGCACAACAAGTCGATGGATCAGACGTGCGCCCAATGCCACTCCACCGAGGGCGCGGGCGGCACAAGCAACACATCCTTCTGCTCGAACAGCGCCTGTCACGGGAGCGTGTTCACCTTTGCCGGGTTTGATGCGCCAGCCTTGCGTGAAATACTGAAGAATCAAATTCCCACACCGCCTCCTGCCCAAACAGCAACACAATCCGGGGCTTCCAGTTATGACACGAACATCGGCGCGCTCTTTACGACAAAGTGTGGAGCCTGCCACGGAAAAGCCGCATCCGGCGGACTGAATGTCACAACCTATGCAGACCTGATGGCGGGCGGTAAAAATGGCGCGGTGATTGCGCCAAACGATTCTGCCAACAGCCTGCTGGTAAAAGTTCAGGGTGAAAAGCACTACTTGAATCTCAGCGAAGAAGAACTGGGATTGGTCAGCCAGTGGATTGACGCTGGAGCGCCCGAGAAATAACCCGACAGCGCCAGCAAATGTGAGATGACGGACTTTGCAGTCCGTCATCTTTTTTAATTCGATGCCATGCCGGGGATGAAGTACAATTCGCGCATGAAAAGAATCAATCCCCCCTTTGTTTATTTTCTAATTACCGTCCTGGCAATTGCCTTACTGACTTTTTTGGGACCCGAAGAGAAATCTCTCGGCGCGAATGTGCGGATTGTGTACCTGCACGGCGCGTGGGTAATGGCAGCAGAAGCTGCCTTTGCCGCCGCCGCCCTGGCGGGACTTTTGGGCTTGGTCCTGCGCCGCGACCTTTTCCACGACTGGAGCGCAGCCCTCGGGCGGACGGGAATCATCTTCTGGGTGACCTACCTGCCGCTTTCGATGTTCGCCATGCAAAGCAATTGGAACGGGCTTTTTCTCGCCGAGCCGCGCTTCCGTCTCGCCATGATCTTCGCGGTGACGGGAATCCTGCTTCAAGTTGGGCTGTGGCTTTTCAGCCTTCCCTGGCTGACATCGCTTGCCAACATTCTCTACATCGTTACCCTGCGGGTGGTCTTTTCGAGCGCGCAGAACGTCATGCACCCGCCGCCATCCCCCATCTTTAGCTCGGGCTTGTGGAATGTGATTGGCTTTTTCGTCGGGCTCAATCTGCTCGCGTGGGTTGCCGCCTACTTTTTGACACGCTGGTTTATGGGGTTGGGCGGGTCGGCGAAACAGAATTCGTGAATCAGCAAACCCATGAGCCGTCGCAGGCTCCCATGCTTGTCACCTTCATGCTGCTTCGCACCATCCTGAATACCGCGCACAGGATGGTGTATCCGTTTCTATCCGTCTTTGCGCGCGGACTTGGGGTCGATATTTCCTCGATGTCCCTGTTGATGACGGTACGCTCCCTGGTCGGCTCGACAAGTCCGCTCTTCGCTCCAATTGCAGACCGCCGCGGGCGTCGATTCGGCATGTTGCTCGGCGTAGCCATTTTTACCCTGTCGATGAGCATCGTCGCAATTTATCCATCCTTTTGGACTCTCGCCGCTACGTTAATTTTGGCAATGCTTGGAAAATACATGTTCGACCCATCCATGCAGGCTTATTTTGGGGACAGAATCCCATACGCCCAGCGCGGAACGGCGTTAGCCATTACAGAAGTTGCATGGTCGCTGTCTTTCATTATCGGCGTGCCGTCGATGGGTTTTCTGATCGCAAAGTTCGGCTGGAGCGCGCCCTTCCCCGTTTTGACCGCGCTTGGGCTGTTGATTCTTCTCGTCATCCGGCGCATCGTCCCGCGCGAAGACCCGCATCACGCGCCGACAGTCAACTCACACGACGGCTACCGCGCCGTTTTCACTTCCATCCCGGCGCTGGCTGGAATATCCATTGCCATGTGGGCAAGCGCAAGCAATGAACTGGTCAATGTGATTTTTGGCGTCTGGCTGGAGGATTCGTTTGGCTTGAAGATCGCCGCCCTGGCGGGAGCCTCGGCTGTGATTGGCATATCGGAGTTGAGCGGCGAAGGCTTGGTTGCGCTCACGACCGACAGGTTGGGCAAACCGCTGGCGCTGGGAATTGGCTTGGTCGGGAATGCCCTGGCTTCGATCCTGCTTCCCTTCATCGGTCAAACCCAGGCTGGGGCGTTGATCGGGCTTTTCCTGTTCTACATCACGTTTGAATATATTTTGGTCAGCCATATCCCGCTGATGACCGAACTCGTTCCGTCTGCGCGAGCCACGGCGCTCTCGCTAAACGTAACGGGGCATTCGCTTGGGCGCGCGCTGGGGGCGCTTTTGGCAGCCCTAATCTACAAACAATTCGGGTTTACATTCGTTGCGATTCTAGCGGCGGGATTCAACATCATCGGTCTGATCGCGCTGAGAATCATGCAAAAGAAATAATCGCCCGTCCTCTTAGTCATCCAACAGATCCGCGAGAAAACCGAATAAACCGCCTTCCTGATCGTCTTCGTCTTTCCGCATCTTATCGAAAATATCGCTGGAGACCACGCCGTTCTGACCGTTGATCAGCACCAAATGTTCGCGCCCATCGAAGGGGAGTTCGGTCATCCACACGGGCAGCAGGTTGAGTTTGAACGAATCGATTGCCAGGTTTGCCGACGAGGTATGTACGATGTTGGAATTATTAATCAAAGACGGCAGGTCGCGTTTGTATTTTTTATAAACCTGACTGCGCGCGTCGAGCGAGGCATCTGCCATCGGCACGTCGTAGATTTCGGCGGGCCAGTCCGCCAGAAACCGCGCGTCGTAGGGTTTGATGGAATCCATATCAAAGGAGTCGATCAGCCGCAAAAAAACAGCGGACGGTTTTTTGGAGGCAGGCAGCGGCAGGTCGTTGACCATGATCGGGTATTGGTCCGTCATGCGGATGACCTGTCTTTCGCCGCGCTGACCGAACATCTGATTCTCGGATACGATCATTTCGTAGGTGTAATCCACAGCGCCGCCCACGTCGAAAGTCCACAGCGGAAGGTAAAGCCCGCGCGGAAGTTCCACCTTCTTTTCAGGCTGGATGCCGTTGCCCTGCACCCAGTCGATCAACAGCGCGATGGCGCGTTTTTGGTTGAAGGCGTGCGGAATAATTCCATCGGGAGCGAGCAGGTCTTTTGTCTTTTCGAGGCTGACCACATGCGGCGAAGCGCAGTAGGCGCAAGAGGCAGAAATTTGTTTCGGCGGCAGGATGAACTCGGCGCCGCAGCCGTTGCAATGAAAAACCTGTTCCTGAAGCGGCTTGCCATGCCCGCGGGCGGTTGCCATGGCAACGATGAAATCTTTTTCCTCCGCTTCCTGCGAACTCGCGCCGACCGCCTGTCCGCGCGTGCAGTAATCGCAAACGAGAGTCTGACCATCGGGCGCAAACGACATCCGTCCGCCGCACTTGGGGCACATGAACCGATCCGCATCCGATGCGCGTTGTCCATCGGGGGCGGCAGGCAATTGATCGGGGTTGACCACTTCGTCCGCTTTGAGTTTGCCATCGAGAATTGCCAGCCCGCGCCGCGCGCGCGAATGCCGCAAATCGTGAGCCAGGCAATTTTCCAATGCCTTGCGCTTTTCGACAGGGTCTGTGGAAATCTCGCCCATCCAAAACCACGCTTCCGCCAGCACGTCATGCGAGCCAGACATGTAAATGGCGCGGTCAAGATAGCGGCGGGCAGACTCTTTGCTGCCAGCCTTTGCCTCGATAATTCCAGAGCGGAGGAGTTCTTTTGCGTATTCTTGCTGCATACAGCCCTCAAGTTACCAATTATCGATTTCTCACAATCGCATCCGTCATCTTTGCCACACGCGCCATTTCCTTCACGTCATGCACGCGGATGATGTCCGCGCCGCGCGTAATTCCCACCGCCACCGTTGCGGCTGTGCCTTCGACCCGCTGGTCGGCGGGCAGGTCGAGGGTGAAGCCGATGAACGACTTCCGTGACGCGCCAAGCAGAATGGGATAACCCAACGCGCGGATTGAGTCCAGACCATTGACCAATTCGAGGTTGTGCTCGCGTGTTTTGCCAAACCCGATTCCTGGGTCCAGAACAATGAGCGAATCAGCGATTTTGGCTTTTTTCGCAATCGCCACGCAGTCGAGTAATTCCCGTTTTACATCTTCGATCAGGTTCTGATATTCCGAACCCGCGTAGGCATTCCCCAACTTCTCGCGGACTTCCACGCTGACGGGGTTACTGCGATTGTGCATCAGAATCACGGGCGTGTTGTATTTCCTGGCAACGAGAGCAAGTCCATCATCTGCGCGAAGTCCCCAGACATCGTTGACAATCTGCGCGCCAGCCTTGAGCGCCTCTTCCGCGACCTGTGCTTTGTACGTGTCGATTGAAATAATGGCTTCGGGGAAATTTCGATGCAACGCCTGAATGACAGGAATCACGCGCTCCATTTCTTCGTCGGCATCGACGGGCGCGGAGCCGGGGCGGGTGGATTCTCCGCCCACATCCAAAATATCCGCGCCACAGGCGAGAAAATCCCGCGCCTGATTGACAGCGGCATTGACTCCATCCCCCCTGGCAATGATTCCGTCGCCTGAAAAACTATCGGGAGTCACATTCAAGATTCCCATCACGTACGTGCGGGAACCCCAATCGAATGTAAAACTCCCGATCTGCAAGGAAGGTGATTTCATAAAAATTACCAGCCACAGACCTGACACCTAAATTTTGCACAAAATTTAGGTGTCAGGTCTTTTTTATTAAATCTGATCCAACGGGCGACCCAGCCATGCTTCGGCTTCGTTGATGTCGGCGAAAATTTTCATCGCCGAAGCATTGCCCGCCTCTGCCAGCGCCGCCACATGGATGACCCCATCTGCGACAGACTGGTCAGCCACCACCACCGCCACGCGAATATTCCGCGCCGAAGGGTCGCTGTTGGCATCCACCGCCATGCGAATGGCTTTTTCGGGAATCTCCTTCACCGCCCGCAGGTCATACAGATTGCGCGTGCGGCGGTCGGCGCCAAGCAGGTGATCCAGCGCAAATTGATGCCAGTGGGCGAGGGTGGCGTCGGACAAATCGGTAAAGGTCAGGGTCATACCGCCATCACCGCGGCGGATTACAGAATAACCGACTCCGGGGGTCGGAGTCCAGTTGAGTGGTTTGGGATCTGTCATGGGTTCTCTCCTGTTATTTGATTTTACGCGCCGTCCGCGATAAAGTTCCACATTGCAACACGCGCAACGCAACATCTTTGATGAGTGGGATTATAACGCAGGCATCAGTAAAATCATGCTATAATGCGATTTCTCGGGCGCTTAGCTCAGTTGGTTAGAGCACCTCGTTTACACCGAGGGGGTCGGGGGTTCGAGTCCCTCAGCGCCCACAAAGCAAGTAAAAAGATAAACAAGTAGACACGGATGTGTGAGACAAAATTCTAGTCCACTCCGTGTCTACTTGTTTTCTTGTATACCTGTTTACCTCATACCTGTCCGCCTCCCTCTGCTATAATCCCCTCCATGATTCTCATCACAGGCTCGACAGGCTTCATCGGGCGCGCGCTCATTCGCCAGTTCTCGTCCACTGGGACTCCCGTGCGGGCGCTGATTCGTCCTTCGCCGCGGACTCCGCGCCTGCCCAAAGGCGTGGCGGTGGAAGTAGCCGTGGTCAGCCTGGCAGACAAACGCGGTCTGCGCGCCGCCCTGCGCGACGTGGACACCATCATCCACCTTGCCAGCGCCGAGAATCAGGGCAGCCGCGGCAGCCTGCTGACCGCCGACATTCAAGGGACCGAAAATCTCGTCGAAGCCGCATCCGACGCGGGCGTGGATCGGTTTCTATATCTCAGCCACATCGGCGCGGGACCGTCATCCGCCTATCCCGCGTTCAAAGCCAAAGGCATCGCCGAAGAGCACATCCGCAACGGAAAAACGCCCTACACCATTTTACGCACCTCGCTGGTGTACGGTCCCGAAGACCACTTCACCAACAACCTCTCGCGATTGATTCGCTCCTCGGTAGGCGTATTTCCCATCCCCTCCGGGGGGCGGACGGTGGTTCAGCCTGTGTGGGTCGAAGACCTTGTCACCTGCATTTTATGGGCGCTCGAAAGGGACGACACACTCGACGAAATTTACGAACTTGGCGGCAGTGAATTTTTCACCCTGCAACAAATCGTCGAGACCATCATGGAGGTTACACATCGGAAGAGATTCCTCGTCCCACTCTCGCCGATTACCCTGCGCGCGTTGACCGTGTTCTTCGAAGGCGCTACCCGCAATTTCCCCATCTCCTCCTTTTGGCTCGACTATTTTGCCGTCAACCGCACCTGCGCCGTCGATTCGATGCCGCGCATTTTTGGGCTGATGCCCGCCCGCTTTACCTATCGCCTCGACTATCTCATTCGCAAGCCCTGGTATCAGCGCGTGTGGAACGCCGCCACGGAAAGAATCGCTTCCCTGCGCCCGCATTAGACTTTCGACCTTTGACCTTCAATTTTTTATGCTCACCATCCGCCTGATCGAAACTCCCGAAGAAATGCCGCTGGTCGAAGAACTCCAGCGCAGCGTGTGGCCCGATTCTGAAACCGATGTCGTGCCGCTGCACATGCTGATCACCGTCGTCCACAATGGCGGGCTGGTTCTCGGCGCTTTTCAAGAAGAGAAAATGATTGGCTTCGTCTTTGGCTTTCCCGGACTCGAAACCACGCCCGACGGACCGCGCCCCAAACACTGCTCGCACATGATGGGCATCCATCCCGACCACCGCGACAGCGGCGCAGGCTTTGCGCTCAAACGCGCCCAATGGCAGATGGTTCGTCATCAGGGACTTGACCACGTCACCTGGACATACGATCCCCTGTTGAGCCGCAACGCCTACCTCAACATCGCAAAACTCGGCGCGGTCTGCGATACCTATCGCCGCTCGGAATATGGCGATATGCGCGACGGTCTCAACGTGGGACTGCCATCCGACCGCTTTCAGGTCGATTGGTGGATTCAAACCCAGCGCGCAGAAAGAAGATTGGGAAAACGTCCGCGACCAACCCTCAAGCTGATTCACGCCACGAAAGCGGGATTGCGCCCCTTCTATTCGCTTCGCGCCGACGACCAGGGCTTGGTTCACCCACCCGAATACGTTCCACCCTTCGAGCATCGCCTGCTCATGGCAGAGATTCCCGCCGACTTTCCCGCCCTCAAATCCGCCGACTTCGCCCTCGCCCGTGACTGGCGCTTCTTCACCCGCGAACTATTCGAAACCGCCTTCGAGAAAAAATACATCGTCACCGATTTTATTTTTGATACATCCGAAGGAAATCCGCGCGGATTCTACGTCCTGACTCACGGGGAAAGCACGCTGGACGAGTTCGAGTAGGAACCCCAGAACGCATGAGACGCCCTTCCGGGCGTCTCAGCGGTTGGATAAATCGAGAGAGCGGATGGAGCAGAAACGAAAGCGGCTGTTACCTCCTTGTGTACGATGAGTTTTGTTCGCCATACCCCATCGCAGTCATGCCGACAGGGTGATAGGTTGGCTCGGGGCGATTCATGGCATAACTGGGCATGGGAACAGGACGGGGCTTGGGCATGGGGCGCGGATAGTTTGCAACAGAGGGATTCTGCGCAGGTTGGGGACGGGGATAGGGCTGGCTCACCGGGCGCGGCTGGTTATAGACTGGCGGACGCTGACCAACATCTGCAAGGGTAAAGAGGCGCTCGCCTGCCACCGAGAAAGTCCCGATAATCAACACGCGAATCAGCCAGACCATTGCAGCCACAAAGACTGGCACAACCCTGGTCATCACTTCCTGCCCGACCAGCACGCCGCCCACCGCATTATGATTAACGATGGCTACGGACACGCCCCACCACGTTAGAATTGCGTTGAACGCCGCAGCAAGCAGCCATGCCCCAAACAGATACCAAACTTCAGCGGGTTCGTCACGTCCCTGTTCAGGCGTGAAGATGCGGGCAATGCCGGCAAAGTCCATGCCGCAAAAGGCAAAGGCAAGGATGGAAGCCCAGCGCATTCCGGCAAACTCCAAATTGCCCAACATATCCTGCAAAGCAAACGATGTGGTGCCAAAATTGAACAACTCGAAGGCGAGCAGGGCGCTGACCAGAATACTGCCAAAGATTGCGCCACGCCTCAGCGAAGCGCTCTTCAAAAACGAGAGTAGGTTAATATTCAGGGGACGGTTCATGGGAAATCTCCTTTTTGGAACCAGAGAGGAAAAGCAACAACCACTTCAAATATAGAACACTTGTTCTGATTTGTCAAGAAGGATTCGTTGCAGGTTCATGGCTTTTCCAAAGTCAGGAAAAAGGGGTAGTGAGTAAGGCAAAAGCTTCGGTGAGGTGCGCGGCGAACCAGCGTCTGGCTTGGGCAGCATTGTGGAATTTAGCCTGACAAATCAAAGCAA
>Ga0172367_10005094_pt1 | contig 16007 bp, 15 predicted proteins | sample Lak10m_FD_114542 | JGI IMG/M metagenome (GOLD analysis project Ga0172367, IMG submission 114542) | Freshwater microbial communities from Kabuno Bay, South-Kivu, Congo - kab_022012_10m | ecosystem: Environmental > Aquatic > Freshwater > Lake | place: Democratic Republic of the Congo: South-Kivu...
GCCTTTGTGATTAACAGTTTTTCTAAATTTTTCGGCATGACCGGCTGGCGGGTCGGCTGGCTGGTGGTGCCGGATGAGTTTGTCGAAGCCGCAGAAAAACTGGCACAAAATATTTTCATTTCTACAACGACTCACTCGCAATACGCGGCCCTGGCATCATTCAATTCGGAAAACATGGCTGAACTGGAGCGCCGCAGAGTGGAGTTTAAACATCGCCGAGATTTTCTTTACGAAAATCTGTTGCAACTGGGTTTTAAAATCGCCTGCAAACCCGAGGGCGCTTTTTACATCTACGCGGATTGCAGTGCTTTCACCGACAATAGTTTCGAATTTGCCAGAAACCTGTTGGAACAGGAAGGCGTGGCTGTCACGCCGGGCCGGGATTTTGGTGTTTATCGGGCGGATGAACATATCCGTTTTGCATATACCGCATCTATCGATAGAATGGCCGCCGCTTTAAAACGACTGGAACGATTTTTATGCCCATAATTCAATGCACTGCCGAACAACTTCAACAACGCCTAAAAAGCGGCGAGCCGTTTTTGCTGGTAGACGTCCGCGAACCTAATGAATTTGCTTTTGCGCATATCCAGGGCAGCCTGCACATTCCACTTCGGCAACTGCCTGAACGTACCCAGGAGCTCGATCCAGAACAAGACATAGTCGTGCTATGCCACCATGGCATGCGCAGCCAGCAAGCCTGCCTGTTTTTGGAGCAATATGGCTTTTCCAAACTTTATAATCTCAAGGGCGGCATAGACGCCTGGTCTTTAAATTGCGATCCCACAGTTCCACGCTATTAAAATATAAACATGTTTTTAACAGAATTTTACGACGATCACGACAGCAACATCCGTATCAGCGCCGAACAGGCCAGTATGTTTGCCAAAGAAATTGCTCACGATTTCAATCCATTACACGATGTAGATGCCAAACGCTTTTGCGTTCCCGGCGATTTACTGTTTTCTCTGGTGCTGGATAAATACGGACTCAGCGAAAACATGCATTTCATTTTTTCCGGCATGGTTGGCGACGGTGTTTTGTTGAATCTCCCGGAAACCGATGCCGAACAATTCGATATCACCGACAACCAAGGCAAAACCTATTTGCAAATCCAGCGCAGCGGCAAGATCAATCACGACCATGCCATGCTGGAAGCCCTGATTCGGGATTATGTAGCATTTTCCGGGCAAAACTTTCCTTATGTTTTAGTGCCCATGCTGGAGAAAGAAAATGTCATGTTCAATATTGACAGGCCGCTGGTGATCTACGAAAGCATGACTTTAACCATGCAGAATCTGGATATCCGTAATCCGCGACTGGAAACACTGGAACCGAAAATGGAAGTCAACGGCAAACGCGCCACGGCGTATTTATATTTTCAAATTCTGTGCGGGGATGACATTGTGGGTTCAGGATTTAAAAAACTGGCGGTGAGCGGCTTACGTCCTTACGAAGCCGAACCCATGCAGGCGTTTGTCGATGAATATTTAGCCCGCAAAACCGGTTATTTGGCTAATCTGGCCATCGCCTGATTTTATTATCCTGTCCAGCCCCCCCCAGGTCATACCACTTTGGCAAAAATGAACTAGATTGTTCGAAGTGGTAAACCGTTTTTTTAATCCTTAACTTAACGGCGTGGGTATAACGGCGTTCTAAATATAACAATGTCATGCTGACTGGATATCGAAATGCGTAAAACTGTCACCCTTTTCGCTTGTCTGCTTTTTTTCGCTGCCTGCTCTGAAAACCACGTACACACAAACGCTAGCGACCCGGATCATCCGGCTTTACATGCCATTCACGATCAGGAATTGCGGGATTTGATGGACAAAATGAACGCTTTGATGATGGAGCGTTTCATGACTGAACATGAAATGGATATCGAGCGCCGCCGACATGCTAGTAAAATCATAGCCGCTTCAAAAAATCTGGCTGCCACCTCTGAAAGATTGCTGCAAAAACTACCTGAATTGGGCTTGGACACCGCTGAGCAAAAGGCATTTCGGGATTTAGCAGGCCGACTGGGGCAAGGCGCTCATACCTTGCAGGCTCAAGTTGAAAACCAATCGTTTAAAGCCATTTCCGCTACCCTGCATGATATGCAATCCACTTGCCTAGCTTGCCATACTTTATTTCGAAAACTTTGAGAACTGCTTTGATTTTGCCAAAATCGCCGATATTTCTCATATTATTAATACTATCGACATTTTCGCCGTTTGCGATGGCCGAGCAGGACATGCGTGAATTAATCCTGGAACTCACCAGCCAGATTAAAGCGTTAAAGTCCGAGGTCAGTAAATCCAACGCCCGCATTGACGAGTTGGAACAAAAATTGGCCAATACCCTTCAGGAAAAGTCGGTTGTCGCACAAAGTCCCGTCGTAACGCCAGCCCAGCCTGTTACACAACCCCTAGCTCAAGCCCTTCCAGTCGTTGCCCCCCTTCCAGCAGCCTCTGCTGAAGCGCCCAAGAAAGACTCTCCGCCTGTCGTGACCGCTGGCGATGTCAAAGCTACAATCAAAATTCCAGGAACGGATACCTCTATTGGTGTTGGCGGCTATGTCAAACTCGATGCGCTGTATAGCAGTACCAGCATGGGAAATAACATGTATGGCAATCAACGCCTGGAACCATCAGAAATTCCTGTTAATCCTTTAGGGAAAGGAAATGAAGATCAATTGACTCTGCACGCCAAGGAAAGCCGGTTCTGGTTAAAATCCTTCACACCGAGTAGCTGGGGGAACATGAATACCTATGTGGAAATCGATTTTTTCGGTGATCCTGGTGCGTACACCTATACGCCAAGACTTAGACATGCTTATGGTTCGCTAGGCAACTTTTTGGCCGGTCAAACCTGGAGTACATTTTTAAACAGCCAGGCCTTGGCGGACACCCTCGATAATAATACTTCGGTCGGCTCATTACTTACTTTACGTCAACCGCAAGTTCGCTGGACTCAGCCGTTTACCGTGGACAATTTGCCCATGGAGTGGCAAGCCTCTCTGGAAGCACCGCGCAGCCGGATTTGGGACACCTCAACCAATGCCATGACAACCGTCACTAGTAGTCATTATCCGGACATCGTGGCTCGATTGAATTTTTATCCCAGTTGGGGCAATCTCTCTCTGGCGGCGCTAGGTCGACAAGTTCAGTATGCGCCTAACTCAAAAGAACCGGAAAAATCCGTTTGGGGCAGTGCGGTCAGTGCGGCGGGCAAAATCAATACCTCAGGCCCGGATAATCTGCGTTTTATGCTGAATTATGGCAATGCGATGGGTCGATATGACGAGAATAATTTCTTTGCGGACGCCACTTTTAATCAGCAGGGAGATATCGAGTTGATAACCAGTTACAGCGGCATGTTGGCCTACCAGCATTGGTGGGACAAGGCTTGGAGATCTAATGTGGAATATGGTATTGCCTATGCCGATCAACCGGGTTTTGCCGCTTTGGCTAACCAGCAAACTCAATCTGTGCATGCCAATTTACTTTGGAGCCCGATGCTGCAGACGACAATTGGACTGGAATATATTTATGCCAATCGGGAACTGACCAATCATCAAAATGGTGAATTGCACCGCCTGCAGTTTTCTACCCGCTTTAATTTTTAAGGTTCAAATCCTGACTATTCGGCTATAACTGCAATTATTCAACGTGGGTGACGAGGAGTAGCGGTGAGTCATACATTATCCATAGACCAACGCCTGCGCAGGCGTTTTCTGCCACTGATATTTTTGATAGTCACCTTGTTGATGGGATTGTCATTGTTTTTAAGGGTTGCCAGTATTCAGGAACACGGGCTGCAACTGGCAACCGAAAGTGCCCGCAATATTTTCCGTATGATTGTTTTAACCCGGCAATGGAATGCCGAACATAGCGGAGTTTATGTCTTTGCGTCTGACAAAACCCCCAGCAACCCTTATCTGGAAGTTCCACAACGTGACATTCCGGTCAAAGACGGCAAACTGTTAACCCTGATGAATCCGGCCTATATGACCCGGCAAATCGCCGAACTAGCCGCTGCCGATCCCCAATTAAATATTGGTTTACATATCACCAGTCTTAAACCCATTCGGCCTGCAAACCAGGCGGACGAATGGGAAACTGCAGCATTAAAACTGTTTGAGCAAGGTCAAAAAGAATACTCTAGCGTTGTGCATCACGAAACGGGTAATCAGTTGCGCTATATGGCACCTTTAATGGTCAAGCCAGCCTGTTTGAGTTGCCACGCCAAACAGGGCTATAAAGAAGGCGATGTGAGAGGCGGGATTAGCGTCAGCATACCCATGTCGACGGTTGAAGCAATTTTGCATAACGAGATATTAGCCAGCTGGCTTAGCCACGGGGTTTCCGATTTATTGTTGATATTGGTAAGCTGGGGTTTACTGGAATTACTCGCCAGACGCTGGCGAACACTGGATGAAACCATAGAGATTCTGCAAGCCACACGGAATGAATTGGTAGAAAACGAGAAAATGGCTTCGCTGGGACGGTTGGTCGCTGGTTTTGCCCACGAACTCAATACTCCGGTCGGTGTGGCAGTCGGCGCGATTAGCCATTCGGATGAAACGCTGGATCAACTGGATCAATTACTGACCCAGGACGAAGTGTCTGAACAACAGTTAAATCAACGATTGAATGATTTACGCGAAAGCCATACGCTAGCCCTATCCAATCTCCGTCGTGCAGCGGATTTGGTTCAACACTTCAAACGCACCTCCATCGATCGAGGCTCACCGCAAAAACGCGTCTATCATTTACATGAAATGATCAATGATGTCCTGACTACCTTGCGAAATACTCTAAAACACACTGCTGTCAAGGTGATTGTCGAATGCGAAGATGATATAAAACTATACGGCACACCCGGTCTACTGGAGCAGGTATTGACCAATCTGATTACCAATAGCCTGACGCACGGTTACGAGAACGGTAAGTGTGCTGGGCAAATCAGCATTAAAGCCGGGATTTCAAAAACTCGCAGGCTCTTGATTGATTATCAGGATGATGGCATCGGTATGACCGAAGAAGTCAGACTACAAGCTTTTGAACCCTTTTTTACCACTAACCGCGAACATGGCGGCTCAGGCTTGGGGTTATATGTGGTCTACAATATCATTAGTCAACAAATGAACGGCAGTATCCAGATTCATTCCACTCCAAATGCCGGAACTCAATTCAAGATTGATTGCCCCATCGAAACATCGCCTAATGCCATGGAATCCTGATGAAAATCATACGAAACACCAGTGATACGCCAGCCAAAGACCTTAAGCCTCCTACAGATATTTTGCCCACTGGACTCCAAGACTACACCTGGAAAATTTTGGTCGTCGATGATGAACCGGATGTGCGTACCCTGACGCGCATCAGTTTGCGTGATTTCAAATTTGCCAATCGGACATTGGAAATTATCGAAGCCTCATCTGCCGCCGAAGCCAAACTGATGCTGGTTCAGCATCCCGACATCGCGGTAGCTTTAATCGACGTGGTCATGGAAAGTCCAGACGCCGGTTTAAAGCTGGTTGAATACATTCGTATCGATCAAGGTAATATGCTGGTTCGATTGGTGATACGCACCGGCCAACCCGGGATTGCTCCTGAGCGTTATGTGATTGATCATTACGACATCGATGATTACAAAGACAAAACCGAACTCACGGCTTCCAGACTATATACCACTTTGCGTTCGGCAATTAAGGCCTACCGAGATTTGCAAATCATTGATGCAAATCGTCAGGGTCTGGAGCACGTTATACAAGCCACCCCGTCTATTTATCAGTTGGGACAAGGTCCGTTATCCAACTTTTTTAATGGGATGTTGATGCAGGTCATAGGCTTGTGCAGCCTATCTCATTCCACGCACATCGGTACTCTGGATGGTGTGATCACCACGTTGGATAACAATGAATTCAAAATACAGGCGTATACCGACCGCTTTATTCACAAGCCGCAATTCGAAAGCATTCATCAACAATGCATCCGCACTATTTTTCAAGGCGAACCTGCGACTGAACTGAAAGCCCAAGCCGAAGTTTTGCCGCTAATGATTGCGAATCAACCAATAGGGTATATCTACGTGGAACCGATTGAGGTTTTATCCGAAGTCGATCGTAACCTGATCCATATTTTTGCCGGTCAATGTTCCCAGGCGTTGGAAAACCATCAACTGCATAGCAACATCATTGCCTCATTTGAAAGCGCCATCGACATGCTGGCAGAAATTGCCGAATACAAGGACAGAGCTACCGGTGGCCACGTCAATCGACTGGATTATTACACGACAGCCACCGCCATTGCCTTGGGCGTGGATCAGGAACAAGCCCGTTTATTTGGCAAAGCCAGTCGTTTACATGATGTGGGAAAAGTCGGGGTGCCGGATTATATTTTGTCCAAACCCGGCAAATTAACCCCCGAAGAATTTGAGATCATCAAAAGACACACCACGCTGGGCGCGAATATCCTTGGACATGACCCTGCGTTTGAGCTGGCCCGAAAAATAGCCCTACATCATCACGAACGCTGGGATGGCAAAGGTTATCCTGACGGTATACCTGCTAAAGATCTACCTTTAGCCACCCGCATCGTTTCGGTAGCGGATGTGTTTGATGCCATGATCAGCTGGCGACCCTATAAGGAACCTTGGCCCATTCAAGATGCCAGGGCAGCCATATTAGAGGGCGCTGGTACTCAATTCGACCCGAATGTGGTCGCTGCGTTTATTGAAGTATTAGATAGCGGCGGCTTTGAAACTATCATTGAACGGGCTGGCGAAATGTTTTGATTCAAAAAAACGAAGCCGATTAATCAAAAAAACAGTTCAAAAATTTCAGGTTTTTTGTCTTAAAACTGCCAATGGCGGCACTTCATTAGGTACCGGATGAAAGGTTTTTGAATAATTGGCCAAAATCTGTTTCACGTAGTTTTGGGTTTCCCGATACGGTGGAATGCCATGATAACGCTCTACCGCACCTTCACCCGCATTATAAGCCGCCAACACCAAATCCACTTTGCCTTCAAAATGGCGCAAAAGCCAATGTAGATATGCAGTCCCTCCTTTGATATTTTGCACAGGATCCCAACTGTCTTTCACGCCAAAACGCTCAGCCGTTTCAGGAATCAGCTGCATGAGTCCTTGGGCATTTTTATTGGAAACAGCACTGATATTAAAGGCCGATTCCGCCCGAATGACGGCCATCACCAAAGCAGGGTCAATCCCGTAATGCGGAGCAATCTGATTCACCCAACCTTCAACCACCTGCCGATTGGGATTGTGATCGGAAACCAGCTTTAGGGTTGGCAATGGTTCCGGTTTCTTACAGTTTCCATCGGCTGTTATCGAAATGTTGGCATAACGCACCAGCATATTCTGCGCATGGTTGTCACCTGCATCCGCCGCCTGCTTGAACCAGCCCATGGCTAAGGCTAAATCGCGGGGTTTACCGCGACCGTTGAAATACATAAAGCCCATGTTATAAGCTGATTCCGAATCGCCTTGTAAAGCCGCCTGACAATACAACTCAAAAGCCCGTTGATAATCCTGTTTAACCCCTTGTCGCCCATGCTCATAATCAGCCGCCAATTTCCTTGCGGTTTCGGGTGACTCCGGTATTTGCTCCGCCAAAATGTTCTGATTCAAAAGCCCAGTACATAGTAAAAGCACGATTCGTTTTAGTTGCGTCATGAATGATTGCCTTTTTTCGATTAGCGCCAGAGACAAAATATCCAGCATTTTGCAGTGATTACGGTTGTTAACAAAGGACATTAAAACCTTTGGACACTTTTTAGAACATTGCACAAAAGGACACAAATCACAAATCGATTTTATCAGCTAACAACCCAGTTGCGGTTAAAACGTTCGGCACTATGCATAGCTGAATTCAATTTCAATTACCCCAAAGTGCAAAAACAAAACCCAAAACCAAATTAATCTAACTTTAATATTAACTAAGGCCTCAAGCAAAAATTCCTCTATATACTTATATCAAGCCTTCTGATACTCAATGAACAAGGAATAGCTGCGATTTTCCTACTTGACCATGCATGGAAAATTGCTTGTTAGATTCTTTAAAAACGAGCTGATTTCCAAAGTTAGTGAAACCTGACACTGTTTTAAAAATTGAGTAGGCAGGCGAAATACAGACTTTATAAATTTTGTTATGGACTACATTTTAGGTGTTTAAATGCTGGGCAATCATATTTTCGATAACAATTTTGAAGTAATTTTAGCGGACACACCAGAAAGCAAGGCGATTCACTACAATATTCGATACCAAGTCTATTGCGAAGAAATGGGATTTGAGGATAAACACAAATACCCCAATGAACAAGAATTTGATCAGTGGGATGATCAATCCGTTCACTTTTTAGTCAGGGATAAACATCTTGGCCATTGGGTGGGCGCCTTAAGACTGGTTGCTCACAAAGGCAGGCCCTTTCCCCTCGAAACTCATTGCCAATTAGACGAACCATTAAATTTCCTGCAATACAAGCATTCTGTGGAACTTTCAAGACTTTGCGTACTAAAAGAAGTGCGTCGCTTTTCCGCTAGGCGTTTGATTACGCAAGGCCGGCTTGACCAGACAGCCACAGCAATTGAAGGCTCAAATGTTACTCTGCTACGCCCGCACAAGAACCTTGGATTGACTGTCATGTGGGGCTTGTTACGCGCTGCTGCATGCTATTGCAAAGAATACAATATCAATGATTTGTACCTTTTAATTGCACCGGCGCTAGCCTTTTCGATTCGAAAAGAAAAATTCTCGTTAAATCAAGTCGGCGAAGCCTGCGAACACAGAGGCCAACGAATCCCTTTCCAATGGGAAATTGATAATGTTCTCGCCAATTCACTTTGGAAAAACGATTATCAAACCGAATTCAGCCACTATTCCGCCAGATTTGGTCAGGACGTTGCCTATCGGAAATTGGCTTAAATGCCAAACGATTTCAGGCAACCTATTTCAAGCAATCACGCGACTGTATAGATCTCGTTCAAAATATATCTTATGACCAGCGGCTTTTTTCTTGTGACTAAAACGGATTTTTTTAAAAACGAGACAACTTTTTTCTCTGAAATATTCAATTTGAAAACCACAGCATGCTATGGGTAAAAGCATATGCAAGACCATAGTGTCAGAAAATTTTACACCTCGATAATATTGAAACCGTTTAAAGCTGATCAACACAGTGCCTGGGTCTTACAAGAACTCTAACCTAGTTTACTAGGGCCCAGATGCCAATCCCTAAGTTCAGACAATTTGTCAGAAAACTTTACATCTGGATAATACAAAAAATGAAACAGTAAAGTAGAACACACATCGCCTGGCAATCCGCTAATCATCAATCAACATTCTCACCCAGTTCAACCTTACCGATTTTGGAGAGACACCATTTCCCCAAAGATGAGTCTGAATCGCCCCGGAATTCTCGGAGGCTTTGGTTTGTGAGTCATGCCGCCTTAGCAGACTCGGTTAGTTGCTGATAATACCTAGCCTCTGCTTCAGCGGTTGGGATGTTACCAATCGAACCTAACAGCCGTCGATGATTAAACCAATCAACCCAGGTCAAGGTGGCCAGTTCAACACGGCTTCGCGGTTCTTCCAGGATTGCTTGTGAATCAGCTTGGCTTTGTGCAAACCATTGATGGTTTCGGCCAAAGCATTGTCAAAAGAGTCTCCCACTGCGTATTCCAGTGAAATCTGCCACGGAAATTGGATAGTTACACCGATCTGCTGGTTTTGGACGTTTTAGATCGATCGGAATATCTGTTTTTGGTTAGTAAAGTACAAAAAAAATGACGGATAGGTAAGAATCAGCAAGGTCAAATCGTCACGTTTTTTTGTAGATTGTTGCAATTTGTTATCTTGAAATGCCCCGTCAGTGTCCCAAAATTTCTAACGGGCATAAAAAAAGCCGTAAGGCTTTCGCCTAACAGATTGTTTTTATTAATCATTTTGGTGAGTCGTGTGCGATTCGAACGCACGACCATCGCATTAAAAGTGCATCACCAACGAATTGAAACAACCTGAAGCTACAGTTTGTTCCTTATATATACACAGTTTCAAGTTGTTTCGTTCTGACCCGATTTTGACTCATGTTGTTAAATTAGTGCGCCTAAATTTACGCCTAGATTTTTTGGCCTGATTGAGCAAATTCAACACACATTCCAACATTCATTCTCAAATGTAGCATGGGTCAAAACTTACACCCCGTTCATAAGGAAAAATGTCATGTGCCTGACGTAAATGGCACCGCATAACTGACAACTCATGCCATCCCCAGTTTTATCAAGCTTACATGGCAAGCTTATCAAGCTGAACCGACATGGCATTTTATTTGCTGCATTGAACTTGAAATGCCGATGACTGTTTATAACGTTTTTAGGAGAACAGCAATGATGACTGAATATGAAAAATCCGGATCATTCAAAATTACGAACGCGAATTATCAGTTAAGTCCCAGTTATCTCTATGAAATTGGGTTGCTCAGCAAAACGCCCAATTGGTTAAGCCAAGTGAATCGAAACAATTTGCCAGTGGCTAAAATCCGGGTTAAAAAAATTGGCTGATGGGGGGTAAATTGTTCCCATCAATAATAGGCCAATAAGATTTTTGCAAATAGCCGTGTAATTGAGGCGTTGCACTTCGGTTTTGAATCAGACCATCCTTACGGCCCTTTTTTGGAATGATGCTTTAATCCCCACTAAAGCAAATCCAACACCTTTGGAGCCAGCTTCGAGTGGCCGATGCCTTGCAATTGATTCGTGAAGCTGAAAATGTCCATGATCCCCGATCCGTTCGCGTGGAATGGCAAGGCCATATCCTGGGTTAATGCATGTAAAAAATGGTAGAGAGGACGGCCGCGTCGTGTGATCATTTCCGGTTCACGCTGCAATGTATCAATGAGCTTACCAAAGTGATTTTGAGCATCTAACGATGTCATGGTTCGCATTATCAATTCTCCAATGTCAGCAAAATAGCTGTTTAAAAAGCAACTAATCTGTCCATGTAAATTCACGAATAATGTCTGATTCTTTACGTAAACCCTTTGGACCCTACTATTGCCATCCGAGGTCAGTTACCGAAAATTTCGAAATATTGGGTCAAATGACGATCCATGGTTTGGCGCCGTCAAAGGTAGCCCCCTAAAAAATTAGTTAACTGAATAGCCTCTTGCCCCTAAGCAAGACTTCATCGCTCGATTGTAGTTATCCAATCCTGGCGGTGGTGCAGCCGCCGCTTGCTGCTGTCGGTCGCGTTCTTGAAATCCACGTTTTAGTCCGCCTGCGGTTGCACCAATCCCTGCACCTTTGCCTGCATCACCTGCAATCGCACCAATTGCTGCACCGGCTAACGCGCCACGCGCACCTCCACGTAATGTTTCCTTGGCAGCACCCCCTGGCTTCGGTGAGTTCTGAACGGGCGGATTGCTGGGATCATAGCCAGACTGTTGAACTGACCAGACGTGACATTCATACTGATCTTGCTGTTGCTGCTTCGCACTTTGCCCTTTAGCCGGATAGATCATAAGTTGACTTTGTGACCATGCATTGATTGAACAAAAGCTCAACAGCAAAACGCTAATCAATAAGCTGTTTTGGATTTTATGGCTCGAATTCTTCATTTTTTTACCGCTTTGAATGGGATTAAATCACTAAGGGGATCAATCCGGACACAATCATTCTCCAGAAGTGACTGTAAAATGATCGCCCTCAGATTTTTAGATGAAATAGGTTAAAAGGGTTTCAGGGTAAAAGCAGTCGGGTCACTGATGATTTCACCCGGTTTTTTGTTGGCGATCTGAACAAACTGATGGGCCCAACGATCCATAATGCTTTTGGCTGGTCCATACCAGGTCAGACGGGTAAGATCGATGGGGCCCACATCTTGCATATCACGATCAGCAAAGGTCGCAACAACTTCCCCTGTCTGTTTGTCTCTTAAACGCCCCTCGAAAGCGGCACGACGTTGGTTGAGCGCACCAGCAGCGCTACCGCTTCCTATCGGGCCAGCCCAACTCAGCGCATGCAATACAGATGCCGAGGGATCAATTTCGATTAGCGCTAATTCCAATTGTAAAGCAGGATTTTTATGCTGGGTAGCAAACTCAAGCACAGTAAAACGATGCTTAGGATCTTCTTCGAAGCTTTTAACGACCTGATCATGAAAATATTGCGCCAACTCTGCCGTGTCTTTTTTAACATCGCCAAGGATATTGGCTGCAGTAATATCATGCATCCAATCCATTTTCAGCATGTGATCCGTGTTGACCGGACTAACGATAATTTCCTTATATTTTTCTGCACTAAAACCGGGTTTTATCCATACTTTTTGAAAGGGCAAATCCTTATGTACAGTCTGACGTCCAGGTTGCTCAATAAAACCGGCATCGGGTGCTGGTTCCACTGCCAGTTCCTTGACTTCATTACTTTCCGACTGGATAAGAGAGCAACCGGACAAGGTAAAGGCTAATGCTGAAGCAAGGTAAATTTTTTTGTATCTATTCATGGAGTTAAAGTGATAATAGGTTCAAAGGAATACGTATGGGCATTTTCAGTTTGAAGAAAATGCCAAATGCGCAGGCAGGATTTAAGCAAATGATGAGCAACCTCAGCTGGGAGCCGGAACTAATACAAAATATTCCGAACGGATTCCACTCTCCTTATAAACATCCAATCTCATAAATTTAAGGAGAGGAATAGCTGCAAGACTGATCGTTATTTTTCCATTAACGGGATTGAAGCCCCTATCGTCACATCACCGGCACCTTGCAGAACACTCTCAACCTGCAAAAAACGAGCAGCGGTTATTTTTGAGGTTGCTTTTGCGATTTTGCCATAATATTTTTCAAGCAGGGCGGTCCGTTTTTTTCTGAATTCTAACGAACGCTTAACCAACTTATCCGCTTCCTTGTCGGTGATTTTTTCGAAATTTGCCGCATAGTCTTTGATGGTCGCCAAACGTTCGTCGTTTAAGGATTTCAGCTCAATGTCATAATGATCATACTGCTCCAAAAACTTGGTTTCTTGCTCTTCATTCAAGCGCATGGTTTTTTTGATAAACTCCAATTTATCCATGCGCATAGCAAATCGAAACATCTTTAGATCGTCACCATCTCCAGAACTGTCAGACATGGTAACTGGAGTTGATGGGGGAGCTGTTTCGCCTTCTGCCAACGCTAGGTTAGACAGGGTAGAAAGACTAAGTGCAGCAGAGGCTAAAAGGAAGACAAGAGATTTAGGGTTCATTTTTTCCTAAGGTTATAAGTGTAATTTAAGTATGGTTTAAAGGATTGATCAGCCAAAATTTGGCCAATAGAACTTCAGAGTGTTTGGTAATTGTATGGTCAATCTGATATTTAGAATCTCGAGCCAACCTTAGTGGAGGCAATATTTGCAGACTCCATCACGTTTTTATCTTCTCTAAATCCTGATTTTCGAAGGATCACACGGTATTACAATATTCAGCTGCTATTCATCGTAATACGGGTATGTTCATAATCCCAAAACCGGTGAATTAGTTAACCGTCTACTGCAGTAAATTTAATGGCTTTTGATTGCTTCCAGCTATTATCAAACACTTGGTCCAATACATAGTGAGCAAAACGCCCTGGTAGTGAGTAATTCTGGAATTGCTTCGGTTATCTGCGGACAATGTAGTGATATTTTTGGTTAGGCTTGAGTCAGACTAACAGTTTTAACAATCTGACCATTTTTCTTTAACGTTTGAATCTCTCTGGTTACTGCCCAATATGACGGTATGTAAACAAATCTTATTGCATGTCGCTGGACAATAAAAAACCCGCTAAGCCAGATAACTTGCGGGTTTTTAGTCTTCTTTGCATCTTAGTGGATGCGAAAGAGGGATTCGAATTATTGCCTGGATGCCTCGATATTAAAGGGTTGTTGATCCGTCAAATTTCAGATATACCCCCAAAAGTACCCCCAGTCGAATAAGCATGATTGAAAACAATTGTATTAAATACAAGTAAAAAACCGCCACAAATTGCAAATCATAAAAACTTAAACAATTGATTTACATATGATTTTCTTTCATACAAAACAAGGTTTCTCTGACAAGATAAAAACAAATCATTTAATTAACATATTGATAAATATGGTTTTTTATGAATTTTAGGTTGGTTTTTAACTAGAAATTGACTAAAAAAACGCACATATATCCGCCAAATGTTCTCTTCTGGAAATTCTTGGCATTTTTCTGAGATTGCCAATTTTCATGGATTTACCATCTTTTTTAGGTGTTTTCATAGCATTTTTGACGATGTTCTGTACTTGCCCGCTCTTTTATTGTGCAAGTCTTGATTTAATTGCACCAAAAAAGTGCAAAAATACCGCGGGCGAGGAGGAGTGATTTTTGTTCAGCTCCATACGCCTTTAGCTAAACCATTGAGCTGTGCTCTTTCGGTACTGGTCAAACCGCATCGGCCAGTGGATTCAACAACACAGCATCCTTTAAATGATCCGGCGCCAAGTGTGCATAACGCATGGTCATGCTGATATCGGCATGGCCTAAAATCTTCTGCAGGCTCAGGATGTTGCCGCCATTCATGACAAAGTGACTTGCGAACGAATGCCGCAAGATATGGGTTTTCTGTCCACGCGGAAAGTTAATACTGGCATGCTTTGCCGCTCTCCGAAATGAGCCTATGCAATTGGTGAACAATCGATCATCAGGATCCTTATGCCCTGCATACTGGTCAAGCGCCTTAAAGAAAACTGGGTCCAGCGGCACCGTCCTGGTTTTCTTAGACTTGGTAAACTCGAAAGTGATTCGGCCATCCCGCAACTGCTTGCGCTTCAACTGCTCAGCCTCACCCCATCGGGCACCGGTGCGCAAACAAATTTGAGCTACCCACCAAGTATTCAAGTTTTGCGCGTGTATCTGGATAACCTCAAGCAATTCATCGATTTGAGACCGGCATAGATAACTGAGCTGGCGTTCCTGAATCTTTACAAATTCAATATCGCAAATGGGCGAATGATAGTTAATGACCTTCAGCTTCTTCAATTTATTGAATACTGCCGCCAAATAGCCATGCATATTGTTAAAGGTTTTGAAGCAAACTGAATAGTCCGAAAAAGTCTTTTGATAGCGGTATTGTAAAAATTGCTCAGCGGTTAACTGACTAGCCACCGGGTTTTTTAACTCGCTTGCCATCTGTAACAACTTACGCCGCCGTCGTTCACCATCGGCCAGATTAATGCCATGGTACATAAACCAACTTTCGATCAACTCTTTCAGCGTCCGCCCGTCCATCGCTTGTTCATAGTTGACGCGGTGTTCAGCCAGATAATTACGCTCGAACAATTCCGCTTCTTCCTTAGTGGCAAAACCGCCGCGGCGCGTGCGTGGCATGCCCTTGCGGTCGATCTGTAAGCGCCAAGTGCCATCAGTATCTTGTTTAATCGCCATGATTTACCTTATCCTGCAGCGACAAGCCGAAAATCCTAAAGTGTTCAGCCTGCCTGATCATCATTAGACCGCTTCCGCAACCGTATTCAAATGCTCAGCAACAAAACGCCTAGCCTCTGCAAAGTCCGGAAACTGATAACCCTCTGCATCCTGCAAAGCCTTAAACACTGCATCACAAACAGCGCCACCGATATGAATGTGAGGTTTAGCAGGATTGGCCGCAATGACCGCCGTTACCAAGTTTTTAAAATCAGCGCTTGATGTTGCAACAAAACGCGCCGCTATCTGTGCCTCTAACTCTTTCGAAGACAGGTCCAGCTTTCGATTCAGCCAATCATTGATAGTTCTAAATTCGGCTTGCAACGACTCAATCGACCGATCCAAGAACGCTATTGCTTCATTCAAGGTGGGTAATTCGCCTCGCATGGCTTCCAATTCCTTGCGGTGCGCTATGAAATCTAAGGCCGTCATGCTGGACTGTTTGAGCTTCGACGCGCTGCCCATAGCAATTTCCTCACGCGCCAAGGTTTGGCTTAAGGTGTCGATTTTTTCATGCAATTGATTAATATCAGCC
>Ga0172367_10005100_pt1 | contig 15993 bp, 14 predicted proteins | sample Lak10m_FD_114542 | JGI IMG/M metagenome (GOLD analysis project Ga0172367, IMG submission 114542) | Freshwater microbial communities from Kabuno Bay, South-Kivu, Congo - kab_022012_10m | ecosystem: Environmental > Aquatic > Freshwater > Lake | place: Democratic Republic of the Congo: South-Kivu...
CGCCTGCGCAGGGAGGCCTGACCCTGCCAGGGGGCCAATGCGAGGAAGAGAGCCTGCAGGCGGTGGTCCAGCCCCGTCTCCAGGCCCTCCTCCAGCACCGCCTCCTGCACCTGCTGAAAGAGGGCGCCATCGCCATCGGCTTCCCGTCTCGCGGTGCGTGCGGCGACCATGCGCGTTCCGTCGTCCCTGCCGCACAGGAAGTCCAGTCGCACTCGCTCCCAGGCTCCCATGAGTTCCTGCAGGGCCTGGCTGCGCGCTTCCACCAACTGACGGGCTACATCGATGAACATGCCGGCTCCCTGTGTGTCTCGCGAACTTGCCGCCGCAATGTACCACGACACGCACTCCGATCGGGCACGGCATTGCCCACCGCCCGCCGGTGGCCATATTGGCGGCGTCAAACCACGGGAGAGACCATGGACGCCCTTGGCACACTGCCCCACTGGCAGCTTGGCCTGATCATCTTCGCCCTGCGCATCGTGGATGTGAGCATGGGCACCGTGCGCACCCTGAGCGTGGTGGCAGGACGCGTGGGGCTCTCGGTGGCGCTGGGTTTTCTGGAAGTGCTCATCTGGGTTTTCGCCATCAGCCAGGTCATCCAGACGGCGGCCACCAGTCCCTTCATCCTGCTCATGTACGCGGGTGGCTTCGCCACCGGCAACGCGGTGGGCATCTGGGTGGAGCGGCGCCTGGCCATGGGGCAGCGGGTGCTGCGCATCATCACGGAACGCGGCGGCGAGTTGGCCGAGCGCCTGCGGGAGTCCGGCCAACCCGTCACCATCTTCCGTGGCGAAGGCAGGGACGGGGAGCGCATGCTGCTCTACGCGTTGTGTGAACGCCGGCGCGTGGCGGCGCTGGTGGATCAGGCGCGGGCCGTGGATCCACAGCTCTTTTTCGTGGTGGAGCCGGCCTTCGAGAGCAGTATGTTGCAGCCGCTTCCACTGCCCAGCGCCACGGGCTGGAGGGCTCTCAAAAAGCAGAAGTAGCCGCTCCGTGGGCGGTTTCCTGGGAGGGCACCGGTGATGTCACACATATTCAGCCTGACCGCCATGCTGGCGCTGACCTTGATGAACAGCGCCGCCGCGCAGGGATCCGCCGTCTCCGGGCTGGCGGATCCGCAAGGACAGAAGATCGACACCCTGCTCCAGCGCCAACAGCAGATGCTGGAAGGTCAACAGCAACTCCTGCGCGAAGTGCTGCCGCTGGACATGTTTCCAAACGGCGCCCGCTCTTTCATCCTCAATTTGCCCCTGGCCCTGGTGGGCAGCGCCAACAGCGCCACCATCCTCAGCGCCAGCGCCTCCTGGTTTCCACCGCACTCCCAGCTGGAATTCGTCCTGCCCGTCTACTTGCGCGACGACCACGGGGACGAAGAGTTCCGTGGGCTCCTGGCGGATGTGCAGGGACGCCTCTACATGAATCCGCGCCGCGCGGGCCTCTATGTGGTGGGGGGACTGCGCTCCGCGTGGTTGACAGGGCGTGAAAACGATGGGTGGGAATGGGATCCTCAGACCGGCCAGGGCATCGAGATTTCTGGGGAGGAGCATCGCCTCCACAAGATGGGCTTCTACGGCGGTGCTGGCTGGCGGGCCTCGTCCAGCCGCTTCTACTGGAACATGAACCTGGTGATGGGACGCTATGTGGGGCAGACCGGGCCGGAGCTGAACAACGAGGGCCTCATGGGTGGCAAGCTGCTGCTGGATGCCGAGTTCTTCAAGTTCGGCTTCATCTTCTAAGCGCCTGTACGCTCAAGCTGAATCGCCGCCCGCAAGAGAGGATCCTCGATGGGACCGAAGGGCGGGCTGTAAACCAGGTCCAGAGCCACCAGATCGGCAACGGTGGCGCCCCTTCCCAGCAGCGGCGCCAGCACATTCAGTCGCTGCACCGCGCCAGCGCCTCTGGACAGGAAGGCCGCTCCCCGCAGGCGACCATTGCGCTCGGCCTCCAGCCACACATCAAGCTCACCCTCTCCGGGCATGCCGTGGGCCACGGTGGAGGCCCGCAGGTGCGTCCTCCGCACGCCTCCCTTGAGGTCGCGGGCAAGCTCCGGCAACGGCATGCCCAAGAGACCGCGAACTGGCGAAAGCGGTGTCGCCGTGATGGTCGATGAGCTCTCCTCCGGGCTCAAGCGGCCGATGCGGGCCACCTCCAGATTGAAGCAGCGCAAGGCCATGGGATGGGGAGAAAGCTCCAGCCGTAGTTCACCGCCCTCTCCGCCAGCGGCGTTCCACCCGGCAACACGGCCGCCTCGCCTGGCCTCCCGGGCCTGGGGATTCCACACGCATTCTTCTTCCCCAGGCAGGGCTGGCACGGCATGCCGCCGCGTGACACAATCTCCCGCCGCCCATACGCGAGGGTGGGAACTGCGCATGCCCACATCCACCACCAGAGCGCCGGCGGCGTCCCGCTCCAGACTGGCAGCGCCAGGAAGATCCGTGGCTGCACGCTGCCCCGCCGCGTGCAGCACCACATCGCAGCTGTGGCTGTGTTGCGCACCGGTGGACAGACATTCGGCCGTGACGGCGATGGGAGCCCCGGCTGCGGTGAAAGTGGCGCGCAGCAGACGCTGGCCCAGTGCCAGGTCAACGCCCTGCGCCAAAAGCTCGTCCCGCACGCCCTCACGCAATCCATGGGGAAAACCCGGCAGGGGAAGGGGCTGCACATCCACCAGCAAGACCTCCACCCCGCGATGACGCAGGGCCTCGCACAGCTCCAGACCCAAGGGACCCGCCCCCACCACGCACACACGACGCATGCCGTCCAGGCGCATCTTGAGGCGGCGCAGATCCTCCAGGGTGCGGAAGTGCAGCAGGCGATCCACAGGCAGCCCGGGCACCGTCAGCAATTGGGGGCGCGCACCTGTGGCCACCACCAGTCGATCCCACGCCAGCACGCGTTCCGTCCCTTCGTGCAGCGCGATCAGACTTCCCCGCTGCATGTCCACTTCCCGCACGCGGTGGCGCAACGCAAGCTCGATGCCCTGCTGGCGGAAGAAAGCCTCGTCGCGCACACGCAGATCGTCGACCGGGCGCCGGTCATCGGCCAGATTGTAGGGCATGCCGCAGGCGCCGTAGGAGAAGTCGTCGCCAGCCTCCAATACAAGCACGCGCAGGCTCTCCGGCTCGCGCCGACGGCGGGCGGCCAGGGCAGCGGCCAGGCCGGCGGTGTTGCCACCAATGATCAGCAAATGCTCGCTCATGTGGTCCTGTCTGGTGTCTGGAGGCCCTGTTCGGCGACCTCTGGTCAATGTAGGGAAGGGGTGCTGAAGCCATATTGTGCCTGGGCGCCGGGCTGCCACAAGGCCCCGCCCTTCGCAGGATTCCGTCCACCAGGAGCGAGCGCATGCACGGCATGGAAAGGGACGAGACAGGCTGTGGGCCGCTGCCAGAGGGTCTGAATCCCGCCTATCTGAGCGCGGTGGATGAACTCTACCACGACCAGTGGGCCGCAGGCAAGTTGCTGCGCATCCGTTGGCTGGAGCGCAGCATCCTCCACTTCTGGCCGCAGGGCCATCCCACGCGGCTCATCCATGTGGCGGGAACCAACGGCAAGGGCAGCACCTGTCGGCTGCTGGAGGCTGGCCTGGGACTGAAAGGCCGCGCAGGGTCCATGACCAACCCCCACCTCTTCGACTATGCCGAGCGCTGCAGCGTGGATGGCGCTCCGCTCCCGCACGAGCAGGTGACCAGACTGTGGCGGGAGCGCCTGCGTCCCCACAGTCTGGATCGCGCCGAAGCGGGACTGGAGCGCGCCCTCACCTTCGCCGAGGCGGGAATCCTGATGGCTCTCCACGCCTTTGCCGATGCCGGGGCGCGATGGGGGGTGGTGGAAACCGGCGTGGGTGGCCGCTACGCGCCTTCCATGGCCATCAAGCCCGCGTGCTGCGTGCTGACCAATGTGGGGCGCGACCATCCTCACACCCTTGGCCATTGCGTCTGGCAGCGGGCACTGGAGAAGGCAGGCATTGCTCGCCCGCAGATACCGCTGATCACCGCCGCCCAGGGACAGGCGCTGGACATGGCGCGCCGTGTGGCGGAGCAGGAAGGTGCGCCGCTCACTGTGGTGGGCCCCCGGGAGGCCCAGGCCGTGCGGGAGGAGGCGCTGCGCTGGAGGGAAGTGGATCCCGGACAGGACACACGAGCGGCGCACGGCTGGCTCAATCTGGCGCTGGCGCTGGCGGTGCTGGCGGAAGTGGAGCCTGAGCTTGAGCGGCGTGAGCTCTTGCCCCACCTGTTGCGCGTTCCTCCCCTGCCCGGGCGTTTCTGGGAGCCGCGCCGCCATGTGGTGGCGGATGTGGCCCACAACGCGGACAAAGTGACGGCGTTGGCCGACCAATTGGAACGCAGCCACCCGGGACGCCCCCTCTTGCTGGTGATGGGCCTTAGCCGTGAGAGGCCGCTGGCGGATGTGCTGGCGCCATTGGCACGACGGGTTTCCCGCGTCATTTTCACCAGCGCCTCCTACGCCGGACGCGATCCGCTTGCACTGCTTGAGGAGTGCCGCCAGGCCTACCCTCAGCTTCCCGCCTCCGTGGAGCTGGATCCAACGCGCGCGCTGAGCCTGGCGGAGGCCGGGCGCGAGGGTGAGGAGCTGGTGGTGGTTACGGGCAGCGCCTACACCATCGACCAGGCGTTCAATCCGGATCCCCTGCTCAAGCGCATGAATGCCGACTATGGCAGGCGCGGCGGGAATCATTAAGATTTCAACACCCTATCCGGAGAGCACATGAGCGCCTTCAATCGATTGATCGCCAATACACTGCCCTATTTCCCCAAGGCCCTGGTGGGGCACCTCTCCCGCCACTACATCAGCGGCGAACGGCTGGACGACGCCGTGCGCGTGGGCCGCGAACTGATGGCCGAAGGCTGCTGCCTGACCCTGGATGTGCTCGGCGAGCATGTGCAGCGGGCCGAGGAGACCACGGCCTACGCCGATCTCTATGTGAGGGTGCTGGAGCGCATCCGCGCCGAGGGCCTGGACGCCAATGTGAGTGTGAAGCCCACGCAAATGGGCCTGGCGCTGGACGCCGACCTGTGTCGCCGCAACTACCAACGCATCGTGGGCAAGGCGGCGGAGCTGGGCAACTTCGTGCGCATCGACATGGAAGACACGCCCTGGACCACAGCCACGCTGGATCTGCACGACGAGATGCGGGCGGCCCATCCCGGCCATGTGGGCGTGGTGATCCAGGCCTACCTGCGCCGCACCTTGCCGGACATCGAGGGTCGCCTCATTCCCGGTGGCACCAACCTCCGGCTGTGCAAGGGCATCTACAAAGAGCCGGTGGATCTGGCCTTCCACGGCTACCAGGAAATCCGCGACAATTACCTGAGCAGCCTGGAAGCGCTGCTCAAGGCGGGGAACTATGTGGGCATCGCCACGCACGACCGCCAACTGGTGGAAGGGGCGATGGGGATCATCCAGCGCCTGGGCATTGGCCGCGAGCGTTACGAGTTCCAGATGCTGCTGGGTGTGCTGCCCGGCCTGAGGCGGGAAATCGTGGCCAAGGGGCACAAGCTGCGCGTTTATGTTCCCTTCGGCGAGGCGTGGTTCGCCTACAGCACGCGGCGCTTGAAAGAGAACCCCGACTTGGTGATGCACTTCATCAGGGACTTCTTCCGCAAGCACTGATTCGTTCTGTTCACTTTACAAGGGCACGCAGGTGCCCTTTTCCATTTCGGGCCGTTTTTTGTCCCGGCAAAGTGGGAAGGCGGGTTCCTGTCCAACAGGCAGTGAGAGTTGAACAGTGGTTAGCCACAAAACTCAAATCTCTGTTAGTTCTTGATAAAAATAACTCCGCTTTGTTCCATTTATAGAACAAGGCCTGAAATTTGCTCCGCTCCTGGCGATTGCTCAACCTTCAACACGAGATACCCTCATCCGAAGCCGATATGAAGGACACTTCATGTCGACACCATTTTTAGGAGAGCCCTATGCGATTTGCCTCGCCCCGTTGGCTGATGCTGCCTCTGGTGGCCGTGCTGGCATTCAGCACCGCGTCCCAGGCCCAGGTCAGTTCCGGCGGAACTCCCCCCAGTTTCAAGCAAAGCCTGCGTGAGACCGTGCCCACACTGGGCCTGCCCACACCGGATGTGAACCGTTTCATGGCGGAAGATGCCCAGGAAGAGAAGGCCGGTGTGGCCATGCGCTTTGGCGCGCCCATCGCCGTGGACATCGACCCGGAAAACGCCGGCGTGTGGAGCTCCCTTCCGGATGGAGGCCGCGTGTGGCGCATGCGCCTGATCAGCCCGGGCGCCTACAGTTTGAACCTGCTCTATGACGAATTCGTGCTTCCCGCCGGCGCGGAACTCTTCCTTTACACGGATGATGGCAGCCAGCTGCTGGGAGCTTTCACAGAGTACAACAGCGCCAGCTCCCCCGATGGCACCTTCGCCACCCAGCCCACCGCTGGCGACGCCGTGGTGCTGGAATACCACGAGCCCGCCTGGGCCGCATTTCCGGGCCGCTTCCACATCAACAGCGTGGTGCACGCCTATCGCAACTTCTTCGGTCGTGTCAGCGACGACCGCAACTACGGCGACAGCGGCACCTGCCACAACAATGTGAACTGCACCGAAGGCGCGACCTGGCAGAACGAGAAGCGCTCGGTGGCCATGATCCTAACCAGTGGCGGCTCGCGCATCTGCACCGGCGCCATGATCAACAACACGGCCCAGGACCTGCGCCAGTACTTCCTGACGGCCAACCACTGCGGCTTGAGCACGGGCTCCTACATCTTCATGTTCAACTACGAGAGCCCCACCTGCACCAACGCCGACGGCCCCACCACCCAGACGGCCACGGGCTGCACCCTGCGCGCCACCAACGCCGCCTCGGATTTCACGCTGGTGGAGCTGACCGAGAATCTGCCGTCCACCTACAATGTGCGCTTCGCCGGTTGGAACAAGGTGGATGTGGCCGCCACCAACAGCACCTGCATCCACCATCCCAGCGGGGACATCAAGAAGATCAGCTTCAGCAACACGCCCACCACCAACGACACCTGGAGCGGCACGCCGGCCAACAGCCACTGGCGCGCCACCTGGAGCGACGGCGTGACGGAGCCGGGCAGTTCGGGCAGCCCGCTCTTCGACCAGAACCACCGCATCATCGGCCAGCTGCACGGCGGCCCCAGCAGCTGTTCCAGCCAGACCTACGATGTCTACGGCAAAGTATCCCTCAGTTGGGCCAACGGCAGCACGGCGGCCACCCGCCTGAGCGACTGGCTGGATCCAAGCGGCTCGGGAGCTTCGGTGCTGGACGGCGTTGACGACGCGCCGGCCACGGTGCCCAGCCTTAGCCTGGTCAGCGTGGTGGTGAACGATGGCGGCGACGGCGCGCTGGATCCCAGCGAGACGCCCACACTGACCATCACCCTTTCCAATGCTGGCCTGGCGGCCACGGGCGTGACCGGCGTGCTGAGCGAGACCAGCGCCTTTGTGACGGTGACCGACGCCGCCGGTGCCTGGCCGAACATCGCCATGGGCGGTAGCGCGGCCTGCAACAACACCTTCCAGGTGAGCGTGGATCCGGCCACTCCCGCCGGCACGGTGGTGAACTTCAGCCTGGTGGTCAGCGCCGCCGGCGGTTACACCACCACCAAGACTTTCAGCCTGGCCGTTGGCCTCACCAGCGAGAGTTTCGAGACGGGCAACTTCAGCGCTTACAGCTGGACCCAGGGCGGGACCCAGCCGTGGACCGTGGCGACGGGCACCGCCTATCAGGGCAGCTATGCCGCCAAGAGCGGCCTCATCACCGCCAGCCAGACCTCCACCATGAACCTGGCCCTGCAGGTGGTGAGCGCGGGCACCATGTCCTTCGCCTACAAGGTCTCCTCCGAATCCGGATACGACTTCCTCACCTTCTACCTGGATGGTGTGCAGCAAGGCCAGTGGTCGGGCGAAGTGGACTGGACCATTTTCAGCTTCGCCATCACGGCGGGAGCCCACACCTGCACCTGGACATACAACAAGGACACGAGCGTGGACTCCGGCAGCGACTGCGCCTGGGTGGATGAAATTGTCCTGCCCGTGCTGGGTGCTCCCCAGTATCCCGATGTGGCCATCTCGCCCGCCAGCCTGAACAAGACCCTCGCCCCGGGCACCACGGGCACGGAACTGCTGACCATCGCCAACACGGGAACGGCAACCCTGACCTGGACGGCTTCCGCCGCCACCGTTGGTCTGCAGACGGATGTTCCTTTCCTGAAGCTCGCCAAGGGCGAAGAGGATCCGCGCGTGGGCAGCTTCGACCGCAACGCCGGTGGTCCGGACGCCTTCGGCTATCGCTGGAAGGATTCCGCCGAAGCCGGAGGCCCTGCGTATTCGTGGGTGGACATCAGCGCTCTGGGCACCAATGCCGGCACCGGCGACGACGCCATCCTGGGGCCCTTCAACCTGGGTTTCACTTTCACCTATTACGGCACGCCCTTCACCAGCGTGAAGGTGGGAACCAACGGCTATCTCAGCTTCACCACCACCTCCACGGCCTATACCAACCAGGGAATTCCCAACACGGCGGAGCCGAACAACCTGTTGGCGCCCTTCTGGGACGACCTGAATGTCAGCACGGCGGGCATGCTCAAGTACTACGCCGACACGGCCAACCAGCGCTTCATTGTGTCCTGGCTGGCGGTTCCGCGCTACAACACCACGACCAACGAGACCTTCCAGGTCATCCTCTACGCCGATGGGCGCATCGTGTACCAGTACAACACCATGACAGGCACCTTGAACAGCGCCACGGTGGGCATCGAGAATGCCGGCGGCACAACGGGCCTGCAGGTGGCCTTCAACACCGCCTACATCACCAACAGCCGCGCCATTGAATTCAGCGCCCAGACGCCCTGGCTGAGTCTGGCGCCCACCTCGGGCAGCGTGGCCGCGGGCGGCAGCGGCAGCAGTACGGTGAGTTTCAACGCCACCAACCTCACCGTTGGCACCTACACGGGCACGGTGACCGTGACCAGCAATGACCCGGACGAAGCAACGGTGAGCGTGCCGGTGACTCTGGTGGTGGGCAATCCTGACACCCAGGCCCCGACCATCAGCATGATCTGCCTGGGTGATGAGTGGACGGATCAGCCCCGCGTGGTGAGTGCCTCCATCACGGACGCATCAGGTGTGAGCGCGGCCAGTCTGCTCTTCAGTGTGAATGGCGGCACCCAGCAGAGTGTGGCCATGTCCGCCTTCGGCAGCGTGTGGAACGGAAGCCTGCCTGGCGTGAGCGCTCCCGGCACGGTGAGTTACCAGGTGAGCGCCACGGATGCCAACAACAACACGGGGCTTTCCAGCGCCTGCAGTTACACCATCCAGATCCTGGCCGAGCCTGCCGTGCAAATCAGCTATCCGGGCGCGGACCAGGTGACCTTGAGCTGGACGGCGGTGCCTGGCGCCATCTCGTACAATGTGTACAGTGCGCCCAGCGGCAATGGTCCTTGGACCTTGCTGGGCAACAGTTCCGCCACCACGGCCACTTATCCCGTGGCGACCGACGAAGCCCGCATGTACCGCGTGCACACCGTGCGCTAAGTTCAGCGAAATCCGACGACAAAAATGGGGCGGCCCGTGCGGGGTCGCCCCATTTTGGTTGATTTGGTTGTTCAACATGCCCGAAATCAGACGGTCATTGGATCTAGAATTGCTTCTAATTCTGAAGATTTGCGAATTATCCTTCACTTCTGCCGCAAAATCGTTCCATTTTAAAGCAAGCCATGCTCATGGCATGATGATTGCTCGGCGCTCAGTTGCAAAATCGAACGAAAACTCATCATCGCCAATTTGTCGTGAAGGAGACCTCCCATGCAGGCTTCCGTCTTTGTGTGCGCCTTGGCCCTGGGCGTGGCCACTTTGGCCCAGGCCGACACCGGCAACCCGGAAGGCGCCAGCCGCCTGCCGTCTGACTATGGCCACTTTGGCGCATTCCGTGACGGTTCGGAAGTGCTGGTGGTGCGGGACTATCTGCCTTGGGGTGGGGATGTGGTGCCCTATCTCACCGCCCATGGTGTCAATGTGACGGTCATTTCCACCGACATGCTGAGCGGTTTTGACTACAGCCCCTACTGCATGGTCTATGTCACCGCTGGGCAGACACAACCCCAGGACATGACATCCATCCGCCTGAACAATGCGCGCACGGCCATGGGGGCCTGGGTGCAAGGCGGCGGAAGCCTCTTGTATGTCACGGGTTCGTGGGGCGCTGTTTTGCGTCTGCCGGGGGGAGTGAACACCCAGCCCGTGGAATCAAGCGTCAACATTTTCACCCAGGAAAGTCCCCTCAGCCCGGGCATGCCTTACCCTTCCTTTGAAGGCAATCAGGCAAGTCATGACCAGCTGTTGAACCTTCCCCCCTCAGCGCACACCTACATCACCGATGAGGCGGGTGGTGCCACGGCAGCGGAATTCACCTACGGCGCCGGACGCATTCTGGCCATGTCGCAGCCAATGGAGTGCTACATCGGTCTGGACTGCGCTGGCACCCATCCCCACATGATCACTTTGTTGGAAAACGCACTGGCTTACAGCCTGTCCCGCGGTTGTAGCGGGCAGCAGTTCCCGGGGGAGTTGAGCCTCTATTTGAACGCGGTGAACTCCTTCGATTGTGACGGCGATGTCTATGTCCCCGCCAGTGGCCAGGTTCAAGTGGACATCTACAACTCCGGCGGCTCGGACTGCCAGAATGTGCTTGTGACGCTGAATCCTGATCCGGGTCTGGCGGTGGTGGGTTCCGCCGTGGTGGATATTCCTCTCATCGAAGCCGGCGGACACGCCGTGGCCACCTTTGCCATCGCTCCCACGGGCGATGTGTGTGACGACTATCTGGCCTTCACGGCGCAGATTGGCTGCGACACCTGCCCCGCCACTTCCATTCAGGGTCAAGCCTGGGTGCCCTGTTGCGGCGTGGTGGATGCCCAGGAAACGCCACTGGCCTTCCAGTTGACCGGCAACCATCCCAACCCTTTCAATCCGGTGACGACGCTGGCTTTCTCGCTGAGTCGTGCGGCCCAGGCGCGCCTGTCCGTCTACGACCTCAATGGGCAGCTGGTTGCCACGCTGGTGGATGGCTTGCTGGAAGCTGGCGCGCACAGTGTGTCCTTCAGCGGCGCTTCCCTGCCTTCGGGCTTGTACATCAGCCGCCTGGAGAGCGAGGGGCAAAGCCAGAGCGGGCGCATGCTGCTGGTGAAGTAAATCATGTTCATCCGTTGATTGGCGCGCCCCGGCTTCGGTCGGGGCGCGCGGCGTTTTTTTGGGGGGGGCGTAGTGACGCGGCATGCCGCGTCACTACGATGAGCCGCAAAAAAAGGCGGCCACCCTGCGGTGACCGCCTTCACTGGGCTGCAGGGACTCGAACCCCAATTCACGGAACCAGAATCCGTTGTCCTGCCATTAGACGACAGCCCAATTGGTCGAAGGGAAGTCAATATAGGCGATTGGCTGGGAAAGTCAAGTGGTCGCGGCTTTGTGCGCCCCGATTCGTAGGGACGCGGCATGCCGCGTCCCTACGCCCCGCCCCATCCTTGCTATCATGTGCCATCAACCCGGAAGGCCCATGACTTTCACCATTGGCACCACATTCGACAGAGCCACCCAGTGGGACAAACGCCTGGGACAAGAGATCCCTTTCCTGCGTGCCTGGCTGCGCAGTTGGAACGCCCGCCATGTGCTGGATCTGGCTTGCGGATCAGGCCGTCACAGCGTGGCCCTCGCCCATCACGGTTTCACCATGACGGGTGTGGATGCCAGCAGGGCCATGCTGGAAGATGCCCGGCAGTTGGCCTTGGTGGAGTCTGCCACCTGCCACTTCCTGTCCGGAGACATGCGCACCCCTCCGCCCCTCACCCCGCAGAACGCCGTGCTCTGCCTGGGCAACAGCCTGTGTCTCCTTCCCCATAGGGAGGCCGTGCGCGACAGCCTGCACGCCATGCATGCGCTGCTGGCCCCGGGCGGGGGCCTGATCCTGCACATTCTCAACTACGCCCGATTCGCCCTGCCGGAGCATGCCTTTTTCCCATTGAAGACGGACTTGCACGATGGCCTTCCCCAGCGTCACTTCCTGAAGATGATCGATGTGAAGGGGGATGTGGCCTGGGTGCACTTGGCCTGCATCGAAGAGGACGCTCCTGGCCAGTGGTCGAGGTCGGTGAAGAGTGATCGACTGACCGTACTCAGTGCCCCGCAATTGCTGCAAGAGGTGACTGGGGCGGGCTTCGGGGAAGTGCAGGTCTACGGGTCCATGTTGGGCGGCGTCTATCACGCCCTCAGTCACGATGTGGTTCTGTGCGCCCGAAAAAACAAAACCGCCCTGTTGCCAGGGCGGCTCGAGTGCGATGGAAAGCCCAGCGGTACGGCCTCCCCATCGCGTGAGGGGGAACTCAACCGAATTTCGGGTTCCTAACCATGCAAACCAAGGTGACTCTGCCAGCGTGCTGATTCCTTTTTCCCCATATGCCCCCGCCGCATTTCCATGGAACAGGCGGCTGGCCGACGCCGCCAACAGCTCGTGTTCCAATGAGGCTGGCCCCAAGGACCTTTCCCGACTGCTGGCCCTGCCTCTGCCCAGCCCCGGCCACCCGGGGACCTGCCTGTCCGCACCCCGTGGCGGACTCTCTTTGGTGCAGGGTGTGCATTTCCATCAATGGGACGCCGATGGCGTGCTGTGTCGCCACCTGTTACTGGAGGAGGGTTCCGACGCAGCGCCCCACTGGGGTCCGGCCTTGTGGTTGACGGATGAGCGCGCGGCCTTCGTCAGCCCCCGTATCATCCAGGTGTTGGATCACGAGGGTCATCTGCGCCGCTTGAGCACGAGTCAGGAGGGCGACTTCCATTGCACCAGCGGGCTGGCGGCTTCCCAGGATGGACGCCTGCTGGTCTTTTCCGGCGCGGGCGATCTGCATGTGCTCTTCCATCAGGATTTTCTGTCCCTGCGCCTGAGTTTTCGCCGCGACGGACAATTCACCGATGCCGGTCCACCACTTCACGCGCCCACCCTCTACCGGGACGGCCGCATGGTGCTACAGCACGAACTGGGATGCTTGTGCTGTTCCGCCATGGGAGAGGTGGAATGGTGGTTTCCCGGTGGGGATCTGGTGCACCCTCCCGTGCTCAATCGGGAAGAGTGCTGTGGCTTCCTGGACGCCTCTGGGCGCACCATCTTCGTGGATCCCGCCGGCACCCCGGTGAACGAGATCGCCGAGCCTCTGCTGCTGGCGGCGCGTCCACGCGGAGGATGGATCGCATTGGCAGAGGACGCCCTGCTGGCCCTGGATCGCGATGGGGACTTGTTGTGGCGATTGCCAATCACCAGTGCCGGGCTGCCGCCGGTGGTGGACGGTCGCGGCTGGATCTGGCTCGTGGACGCCGACCTGTGCCTGCATCAGATATCACCCCAGGGCGGCATGCGCCACCGCGTGTCCCTGCCCTGCAGACCAGGCTTGCTGGCCCTGACATCGCCAGGGCGGCTGGCCCTCTCCCTGGGCCACGAGGTCTGGCTCTTCGGCCAAGGCTAATTCACATCCCGCAGGCTGTCGACTGAGCCCTCGCTCTGGCGATAAGCTTCCACGCCCTTTTCCACCGCGTCCTTGGCCACCCGTCCCGCGACGGCGCCCACCTCGCCCATCGCATCCGGCACTTCCTGGCCCGTGAGCTTGAGCCACAGGAACAGCGCCGCCAGACACAGCAGGAGAAAGAGGGCCATCTTCAGCAGCCTTTTCACCACCGCCCACACCAGCAGGGCCACCACAACGGCCGCGACCAGCGCCAGAAGGGGTTGGTCCTGGATCACATCAAACATGGCTGCATCTCCTCTTCCATAAGCACCAACATAAAAAGGGGATCCCGCAGGATCCCCTTCTCATCGGTGTGGGATGGCAACTCAGGCGTCTTCGCCCTCGTCCTCGTCGTCCTGCTGATGGGCAGGCACCTCGCCACGAGCCAGCGCCTCCGCGGCGGCGACTTCAGCCTCGATGGCCGCACGCACATGGGCGTCGGCGTCGGCAACCACCACCTTGGCAAAGGCGGAGATGTCGCCATAGAGCTTGATGGGCACCTGGAACTCGCCCAGCGCCTTGATGGGCTGCTCGAGCTTGATGCGGCGGCGATCGATCTCCACGCCGGCGTCGTGCAGCAGATCCGTGATGGTCTGCGCCGTCACGCTGCCGTAGAGGCGACCCTGCTCGCCGGTCTTCATGTCCACCTGGTAGACGCGGCTCTCAATGCGGGCCTTGAGGGCCTCGGCACGGTTGCGCTCGCGCTCGCCGGCGCTGATGAGCTGCTTCTTCTCTTCCTCGAAACGCCGCAGGGCGCCGGGGGAAGCCACATAGGCGAAGCCCTGGGGCACCAGGTAATTGCGGGCATAGCCGGGCTTCACATTGACGAGTTCGCCAATCTTGCCCAAGCTGTCGATATCACTGCGCAGAATGACCTTCATGCTCCACCTCCTTAGGCCGGGTTGTCGGACACGAAGGGCAGCAGCGCCAGGATGCGCGCGCGCTTGATGGCCGAGGACAACATGCGCTGATGCTTGGCGCAGGTGCCCGAAACGCGACGGGGGATGATCTTGCCCCGCTCGGTGAGGAAACGGGAGACCCGCTTCTCGTCACGGTAGTCGATGTATTGCACGCCAGCTTCACAGAAGCGGCAAATGCGCTTGCGCTGGTATGCCATCAGTCATCCCTCCGCTCAGGACGCCCACCTTCGCGAAAATCACGGCCGCCTTCGCGGTAGCCCCCGCCTTCACGGGCACCGGGACGGGTCGCGGCGTTGCGGCGATCCATTTCCTTGCGGTAGTGCTCGGTGGTGACGGCCTTCAGACGCACATCGCGGTCGGTCATGCGTACGGCCAGATGACGGAAGACATCCTCGGACAGGGCGAACCAGCGCTTCAGCGGGGCCACGGCCTCGCCCGGCATCTTCAACTCGGTGTAGATGTAGTAGCCGTACTGACGCTTCTCAATGGCATAGGCCAGACGCTTCTTGCCCATGCGCTCCACCTTCTCCACCGTGCCACCATTCTTCTCGATGAACTCCGTGTACTTCCCCACCAGGGAATTCACGCGCTCGTCGTCGAAGTTGGGCTCGGCGATGAAGGTGACTTCGTAATTCCGAAGTTCACTCATCGCAACTCCTTGTGGACTAAGGCCATCCAGCCCATCTGGATGGCAAGGAAATCCTTCCTCCCCATGGGAGGCGGAAAAACCGAACCGGGAGTATAGCGGAGACTCGGCAGAAGATCAAGTCAGGTGGACGAAGCCACGGCCTCGCGGGAACACCAGGGCGCGGCTCGATCCACCTGTCGGCGCAGCAAGGTGTTGAGCTGGGCGGCCCCGTGCTGCACATGGCGCAGATTGTAGAGCAACAGTTCCAGCCGACTGAGGCCCGGCCGCCACGGGGAATCCTGGCTGGCGAGGGTCTCATCCATCTCTTCCAATTGCCTTGCCATTTCCCTGCGCCCTGCGTGGAGCCACTGCAGCAGATCCTCCCGCGCGGGAGCACGCTCCGGCAGCCGGCCCTCAGGATCCAGCTCCTCCAGGCCAAATGCGGTTGGAGGCGTAAAGGTCTCGTCCGGCGGGGTGAGGTAGAAATTGAGCCAGAACACCGTGTGGTGGGCCAGCACCCAGGCCTCCCCTTCCCGGGGCGGAAGCTCCCACCACTCCTGGGGCATCAGACGGATGGCCTCTTCCAACATGCGCAGGGCAGCGCCAAACTGCGCGGCGACCACGGGCGCAATCCCAATCATCTGCACCTTGCTGTCCGCCATCACCGCCTCCGCACCTTGCGCTTTACACGACGCCAGCCCTGCACCCAGGCATTGCGGGCCTCCGCCACCCGCCACTTCCAGGTGTCCTGCAGGGGCAACAGAGGGCGCACGGCGGGGACGCAATTGCGCAGCAGCACGAAGTCGTAGGCGTCGTCCGCCAGAAGGAAGCGCATGGGCCGGGGACCTGGATCAAGGGCCACCACGCCGCCCAGCCCGTCATTCAACCAATTGGCCACATGC
>Ga0172367_10005101_pt1 | contig 15993 bp, 12 predicted proteins | sample Lak10m_FD_114542 | JGI IMG/M metagenome (GOLD analysis project Ga0172367, IMG submission 114542) | Freshwater microbial communities from Kabuno Bay, South-Kivu, Congo - kab_022012_10m | ecosystem: Environmental > Aquatic > Freshwater > Lake | place: Democratic Republic of the Congo: South-Kivu...
CACCAGGGCGCGCGCCTCGTCCGGGTCGCCCGCCTCGAGGACGACAAAGCCGGCATCACTGAGGATGCGCGACAGGATCATCCGGATGGCTCGGGAGTCGTCGACGACGAGGGCTCGCATGGAAATCCGTTCGACCGAGTGCGGCGCCGGGCTCGATCACACGGCCCGATCGCCGCAGATCCTGTCCCCGCCCGGGGAAGCCCGGCCGCACCCCAAGCGTTGGGTGCGGCGCGACGCCGGTCGACCAGCGCGCCCGCGCCGGACCTCCGAACGCGGATCTCGCGGAAGCACGCGGCCCTTCCGCAGGCTCACCCGAGCCGGCGGGCCACCCACCTGCGCTGCGAGTCACGCCGACTCGGACGGCGGGCGCGAGGCGGCCGGCTCGCGCGCTCGGGTGGCGGAGAGGGCGGGGACGGCGGTGTCCCTGGCGCCGCGTCGACGCTGCTCCGAGCCGTCAGTTGAGGGCCGACTCGAGCATCCACTGCACGTCGTCCTCGTCCAGGCGGCCGGCGACGATGCCCACGCGGGTGGCGTCGCGGTACTCGGCCATGACGAGGTCGCCGTGGGTCACGAAGAGGAGGCGCGGGTCGACCGTCGGCGCGGCGGGCGGCGGCGGCGCACCGACCGTGGCTCCGCCCGATCCGGCCGGAGCACCGGGCGCGGGCGCGCGCCCCGACACCGGAGCGAGCGTCGCGGGCTTGGTTCCGGTCGGCAGTCCCGGCACCGGCGGGTCCTGGTGGAAGAGGAAGAACGCCACCTCGATGCCGTCGGTGAACGACTCCTTGAGCCACACCTGGCCGGTCGCGTCGACGACGCTCGCGCGCTGGCGGCGCTCGAAGTACTCGGGCAGCAGCGTCGGCGTCGTCAGCTCGAAGTCGAACACGCGGCGCAGGTCGGTCTGCGGCGTGAAGACGAGTTCGTGGTTCGTCGGCACGTGCGGCGCGAAGGCCGCCGGCTCGCCGTAGGCGATCGACTCGTACTCGCCCTCGTCGGTGAGCACGCCGTCCGCGAGCCGGCGCCAGCGCAGCACGAGGCCCGAGGTCTCGTCGACGGCGAGCAGCCAGGTCACGATCGTCTCGTCGAAGCGCGGGTCGTCGCGGCGCTCGAGCGCCACCGTGAAACACGTGCGCCCGGCCACGGCGATCGGGGTGCCGAGCTCGGTCACGACGTAGTTCGCGAGCAGCAGATCGACGTCGCGGATGCGGAAGTCGCGGTAGCGGTAGACGAAGCCGTCGCGGCCGTTCTGCAGCGCGATGAACTCGTCGGGGCGCGTGAAGTTCGAGGCGAGCACGTCGATGCACTCGACCTGGTACTCACCCGTCGAGGCCACGCGCACGTCCTCGCGGTACTCGACCTCGTTGATGCGCGTCTTCGTGCGGCGCAGCGAACGGATCCGACGCACGCCGCTGTGGGGCGTGAGCTCGGGCAGCGTCTGGAGCGCGTGGAGCGTGGCCTTCGCCTGCAGGGCGAGGCGCTCGTCGAGCGGCGCACCCGTCGGCGAGCAACCTGCCGCCGTGAGCAGACCGGCAGCGAGCACGGACGCGCCGAGCGCGCGGAGCAGCGTGTGCTTCACCGCGCACCTCCGTCGCGCAGCGCGTCCGGCGCCATGCCGAGCAGCATGCCGCGCGCCATCGGCGAGAGCTCCTCGGGGCCGTTTGCGTAGGTGCGCTGGAAGCGGAAGGCCGGGCGCTCGGGCCGCTGCGGGTCCGTCGGCGCGAGGCGCTGGAGTGTCGCGGCCCCGACGACGACGAGCACCACGGCGGCGGCGGCGAGGCGCCACGCACGCGGACCGACGAGGTTGCCGAACGAGCCGCTGCGGCGCGCAGCGCCGAGTTCGATCTTGGCCAGGACCTCGGCCGCGCGGCCGTGGGCCGGCGAGACGAGGCGCGGCAGACCACGCATGGCGCGTGCGACCGCGGCGCGATCGTCCGCGAGTTCCTCGGCCACGAGTCGGCGCAGCACGTGCGGCGCACCCTGGCGCGACAGGCCGCGCACGAGGCGCGCGACCGGCAGATCGTTCGCGAGTTCGAGGGCCACGCGCTCGCGCAACTCGGGCGGCGCGCGCAGCGGCTCGAGCACCCCACACGAAGCCTCCGCACGCTCGGCCAGTTCGGCCTCGTCGGCGGCGAGGACACGCGCGACGCGCTCCTTCAGGAGACGCGGAGCGCGGCGGCGGTCGAGACCGGCGAGGGCGGCCTCGAGGCGCACCAGGCGCTCGGGCGCGAGCGGCTCGTCGCCGGGTCGGTCGTTCGTGGGGGCGGACATGGCTGGAACGCGGGTGGCAAGGTGGATCAGTCGCGGAGCGCCAGGCGAGCGGCGTCCGCGCCGGTGTGGGCGACGGCGTGAGCGTCTCGACAACCCACGGCGCCGGCCTTCAGCCCGAGGCGCACGGAGGTGCGCGCCGCGGGACGCGGGCAACGGTGGCGTCGGTCGGTGTCGAGCTTCATCCGAGGTAGTGCTTGTCGAGCAGAGGCGTGAGTTCGCGGTCGAGCGCGCGGTGGGCACGGGCGAGGCGCGACTTCACGGTTCCCAGGGAGATCTTCAGGGTCTCGGCGATCTCCTCGTACGAGAGGCTCTCGATGTAGCGCAGCACCGTGATGGCGCGCAGCTTGGGCGAGAGGCGCGTGATGGCGCGCTGGATCTCCTGTTCGAGTTCGCGGCGCGAGGCGCTCTGCACCGGCATCTCGACGGTGTCGTCGATGACGTCGAAGCGCAGCCCGTCCTCTTCGGCCTCGTCCCCCGCCGCCTCGATCGACGTCGACCGCCGCGCCCGCGAACGGCGGCGCAGGTCGATCGACGCGTTCACGGCGATGCGGTAGACCCAGGAGGAGAAACGACTCTGGAAGCGGAAGTCGCCAAGTTTCCGGCAGACGGTTCCGAAGGTCTCCTGGGAGGCGTCGAGCGCATCCGTGGCATTGCCCGTGATGCGGAAGCAGACGTTGTAGACCCGGTCGCAGAAGCGCTCGTAGAGCGTGTCGAAGGGACCGTCCAGCGCGCCCCCGTGGCCGCCGCCGGCGCGCGCGAGGAGCGCGGCCTGGCACTGCTCGACGAGCAGGCGGTCGGGGTCGGCGGAGGCTTCGGCGGACATGGGTCGAGCGGGGTCGGTGGCGGGCCATGCGGCCCCGCGCGCCGTAGGACGCTTCGGCGCGTCGTGAGGTTCCGCGGCGAGCGGACTTGGACAGCCCCGTTCCCACGCGCGCAAACCTCTCTGAAGACTCGGCTTGCGTCCATGGCCGCAGGGCCTTCCACGTTCCTTGGAAGGACTTTCACGGTCCCTGGAGCGGATCCGGACCCCGGTCCACCGAGGGCGGTCGAGCCGGCCGCGGGGCACGACGAGGGCGCTCGCCCACCCCTCGCGCCGCGCGCCCGGATCGCGTTCCCTGCCGCTTCGGCCCCTTCGTCACGAGCGAGGCGGGCAGGCGGCCACGGACGCGCGCGACGAGCCGACCGCGCGGTGGCGAGGAACGGGTGGCGAGGGCCGGGAGAACGAGGCCCAGGTGGCGCGATCGCAGCGAGCGAGCCCCACGGGCTGCGGCGCGCTCGGGCGGGCTGCTCGCACGAGATCGGGCGAATCGAGCCCGCCGCAGCCCGCGACTCAACCGCCGATGAGCGCCAGCGGGTCGACGAGTTCCTTCGTCGTGCCGGCCTCGAACTCGCAGGTCGGGCTGCAGTAGGCGTCGGCCGGTTCGCAGCTCGAGGAGTCGACGAGCAGCTCGATCACGCCGTCGACGAAGCCGACCTCGGTGGTCGACTGCAGGCAGATCTGGCCGGACGCGAAGGCCGCGGGCACCTCGTCGGGCACGACGATCGGGCGCGTCGAGAGCAGCGGACCGGAGCCCGAGCCCGTCGAGTAGTTGCGCGGCGCGACGACCGACGTGCTCGTCGGCTCGATCATCGCGAGCACGCCCGCGACGAAGGCGAGATTGGTGGCGGCGGCACTCTTCGGAGTGGTGCCGGGTTGGTCGGTGATGGTCGCGACGAACGCGAACCACGGGACGCCTTCGAAGATCGAGGCCGGCACCGACGACTCGAGGCGCAGTCCGACCGAACCGGGCACGGCCGTCGGCAGCACGGCGAGCGTGCTGATCGGCGCGTAGACCTCGGGCAGGAGCTCCATCGTGCCGTTCTGCGAGTGCAGGCCGAGACGCATGCCGATCGTGTCCCAGTCCGTGATCGCGTAGGGCACGTAGATCAGCGTCAGCAGGCGGAACTCGCCGTTCGCGACGAACGCCGCCTGTCCGATCGAGATCGTGTTCGACAGCGGGTAGCTGTTCGCGTCGCGCGGATCGGAGTGGCGCGCGATCTCCTCGCTGTCGGAGAAGCCGTCGAAGTCGGTGTCGAGGTCGATCGTGCTCGTGCCGAGGATGACCTCGAACGCGTCCTCGAGTCCGTCGTGGTCCGTGTCGACACCGCTGCCGAAGCCGCTGGCCGAGAGTTCGCGCGGCTGACCCAGCGTGTGGCCCCACAGGCCGAGCGCAGCAGCCGCGACACCCAGGAGGGCGAGCGGCGCGTTCGCGCGGAGCAGGGCTCCGGTCGGCGTCGGGTTGGTGGGCTGGTGGGGCATGGGCGCGGTGGCCGGCGCGAGCACGGGTCGGAGGCGTCCCGGAGTGTACGCGATACGTCTCGTCAACGGTCGGGTAACAAACGCCCGCGCGCTTGCCGCGCCGCCCCGGGCGCCGCAGACTGGCGGGTCGCGCGCCCGTAGCTCAGCTGGATAGAGCGTTTGCCTCCGGAGCAAAAGGTCACAGGTTCGAATCCTGTCGGGCGCACCACCGCGCGACGCCGTCGCAACCGGCTTGGAGCCAGGGAGTTGCGACTCGGCGGCTCGTGCCTTGCCCGTGCGGCGCGCCGGCCCACTCCGGGTCGGCCTCGAGACTGCAGCGATCCGGACTCGAGTCGACGGCTCCGCTGGGCGGCACGCCCAACTCTGCGAGCGGTCCCGACTGCGTGGTCCCGGCGCCACGGCACTCCGCCGACGGCGGGAGCGCCCACCCCGGCGGCCCTCCCCCCTGCGAGTCGCCGTCGACGGCACCTCGGCCGAGCGCGGCGCGTGTCGGCACCACGAGTGGGCATCTCCGCGACACCCTGACCCGCACCCCGGCCCCGGCCCCGTCGGCTCTGCGGGCCCGCTCTCGCCGCGCCCCGAGCAGCGAGCGGCGCGGCGCGGGTCGTTCGACCCACGCCGCGCCGCTCCATGCGCGAGACTCGGAACGCGCTGCGCAGAACGCGCTGCTTTCAGCGCAGCGCCCGGCGCCGAGCGCCGGACACCGCGCACGTCCTCAATCGACGTGCGCCATCACCCGCTCGTCACCCATCTGCAGCTTGATCTGCATCTGGGTCGCCGCCTTGCGCTTGCTGAGGCGCGGCAGGAAGCGGTCGACGAAGGCCATGTACGTGCGCAGCACGCCCTTCGTCGCCAGACGGATCGTGAAGTCGACCGGCGCCCAGTAGCGCGGGCCGTACAGGCCTTGGGCGTTGGCGTAGATCTTGGCCTGCTCCGCCACCATGTACTCGCTGAAGAGCATGTACATGATGAGGTAGGGCTTGGCCATGAAGTGCAGCTTGATGGCCTTCGGCACGATCGGCATGAGCCACGGGAAGCGCACGACGATCGGGAACAGCTTGTGCAGGTTCTCGATCTCGCGCTTGTACTCGAACTGCACCGACGAGGTGCGGTTGAACTTCTCGGGGAAGTCGTCGTAGCCCGCGACGGCGTACCCCATGTTCTTCGTCATGTCGGCGATGTCGAACTCCGGGTACGGCTGCATGATCGAGACCAGCGGGTGGTCCGTCTTGCACTCGATGTTGAGGCGCAGCGTGTCGAGCTCGTCCTCCATCGTGCCGCCCGGCCCGCCGAGCATGTTGAGCGTGCCCAGGCGGATGCCGTGCTTGTTGATCCAGGCGGCGGCGTTCGTGAGCTGCTCGCGCGTCGTGTTCTTGCGGAACACGGCATTGCGCACGTAGTCCGAGGCCGCTTCGATCGCGATGCGCGCGTACACGCAGCCGGCCTTGCGCAGCTTCTCGATGTGCGCCTCGGTCGTCATGTTCGCCATCAAGATGACGTCGAACGGCAGACCGACTTCCTTTGGGTACTTCTCGCAGAACTCGTCGAGCCAGTCGTTGCGCAGGTTGAAGATGTCGTCGACGAAGTGGATGAACTTCAGCGGGTACTTCGCGCGCACCGCCTTGATCTCGCCGATCACGTGGTCGACCGAGCGCTTGCGGACGTACTCCTTGTTCTTCGCGTCGTAGACCTTGCCCTTCCACGCGTGGTGGAAGCAGAACGAGCAGTTCATCGGGCAACCGCGCTGCGTCACGAACACCTTGCGGTCCGTGTTGCGGTACAGGTCGGCGGCCTCGTAGATCACGTCGCGGTCCGGGAACCCGAGCTTGTCGAGGTTCTGGACGAGCGGGCGCTGGGTGTTGCGCGTGATCTCGCCCGTGGCGCGGTTGCGGAAGTGGAAGTTGAGCGTGTCGAGGTGGTCGACGCCGCGCTGCAGCTTGTCGAGCAGGTCGACCAGGGCCTCCTCGCCTTCGCCGCGGCAGACGGCGTCGAAGTCGCCGGCCTCGACGTACTCGGGCGAGAAGGTCGGGTGCGGGCCGCCGGCGATCGTGAAGACGTTCGGCAGGATCTCGCGCACCTTGCGGTTGAGGTCCGCGACGTAGAGGTGCAGGCCCGTCGTGACCGAGAAGCAGACGACGTCCGGCGCGTAGTCGCGCAGCTTCTGGACCCACTGCTTGTCCGGGATGAACAGAGCGCGCGACTCGTGGCCCGCGTCCTTCACGGCGCGCGACAGCCACATCAGACCCAACATCTCTTGGGGCAGGTACTCGCTCAGGAACAGGACTTTCATGGTGGCTCGGTGGGCCGCTGGTGGCCCGGCTGGGGCGCGCCACCGCCCGCCGCGCGCGTTCGCGGCGGACACCCGTGGCACACCTCCATCCCTTCCGACGCCCATCGGCACGGGACGGTTCACCGAAGTATAGAAGGCTGGGGGTTCCCTGCGCGGAATTCGCGCGGCCTCCCGCGGGCACGCCGGGCCTGCGACGGCGCGCCGCGGGGGCGCGCTCAGCGCCCGGCGGCGCGGGTCAGGACGGCCTCGACCTGCTCGAAGGTCGCCGTGCGCGAGAAGCGGCCGGCATCGGCCTGCGCCGCGCGGGCGACGCGCTCACGCAAGCCCTTGTCCGCCAGCAGCTTCGCGAGCACACCGGCGAGCTGCGCACTGTCCTTCGGCCGCACGAGGAAGCCGTTGACGCCGTCCTCGACGACCTCGGGGTTCCCGCAGACGCCGGTGCAGACGATCGCGGTCCCGAGCGTCGCGACCTCGATCAGGGTGTGCGAGAGGCCTTCGTACTCGGAGTTGAGGACGAAGACGTCCGCTGCCCGGATGTAGAGCGGGATCAGGCGGTGCGGCACGTTGCCGAGGAAGCGCGCGCGGTCGCCCAGGCCGAGTTCGCCCGCGAGGCGCTTCCACTCGGCCTCCATGTCGCCGTCGCCCGCGACGAGGAGCACGGTGTCCTGCGGCAGCGACTGCAGCGCACGCAGGATGCCGTCGACGCCCTTCCAGACCATGAGGCGGCAGATCGTCAGCACGTACCGGCGCGTCGGGTCGAGGCCGAGTTCGCGGCAGGCCGCGTCGCGCGTCTGCGTGAGCTGCTCCGCCGGCGTGCCGTGGTACGCGTTGAAGATGCGCACGACCTTGTCGGCGGCGACGCCGTAGCGCTGGATGCAGATCTGGCGCAGGAACTCCGAGCACGCGATCAGGCGCGTGCACCAGCTCCACCAGCGCCGCTGCAGGAAGCGCGTGAACTTCACCTGCCAGCCGTAGTCCTTCGTCTCGAACGTGACGATGTCGTCGCCGCCGATCCAACCCTTGCGGTGCGAGATCTCCCAGGCGCCGTCGACCATGATGCGGATCACGGCCGGCACGCCGCGCAGCTTCGCCGCGAGCACGTGCAGCAGCGCCAGGTGCTCCTGCACGTACACGACGTCGCAGCCCTTCGCTTCTTGCCAGACCGCGAAGAACGCCTTCACGTAGCGCACGGCGAGGTTGCCACGCGAGATGGCGCGCACGGGGAACGGGTGCCCCTTCGGCTCCGGATCGGAGCAGAACGCGACCACCTTCACGTCGTGGCCGCGCTCGACGAGGAAGCGCCCGAAGCTGGGCACGTAGACCGCCGGACCACCGAGGTCGGGCGGGAAGACGGGACTCGTGATCAGGACGCGCATCGCCGGGGGGGCGGAAGGGTAACCGCACCCGCCCGCCGCCTGGAAGGGCGTCGACCAACGCGCGGTTCGACTCACTCCACGAGGCGATTCACGAGCACGGAAGCGACATCCGATGCGCCGCCAACGACGAGGTCGAGCATGCCGTCGCCGTCGACGTCGACCGGCACGACCTCTCGCGGCCACTTCCCGGCCAAGAAGGTTCGAACGGCCCCGAGGCCGCCGGCTCCATTGCCGAGCAGGACCGCGACGCTGTCGAATCCGAGCGCCGAGGACACCGTGCACACGATGTCGATGTGTGTGTCTCCGTCGACGTCGGCAGCCGCGAGCTCGTAGACCTCGAGTGTCGCCGCGGTCTGGACCGGAGCGGCGAATCCGCCCGCTGCCGTCCCCAGCAGCACCTGGACCCCGGCTCCGCGCACGAGAGCATCGTCGCGACCGTCGCCGTCGAGGTCGGCGAGCAGGACACCATCGCCCTTCGCGAGCAGTGCGAACGACTGGGGCGCCGCGAAGGCTCCGCCGCCCGAGCCGCGAGCGACGGCGATCGTCGCAGCGAAGGCGTCGATCGCGACCAGGTCGCCGTGACCGTCGCCGTCGACGTCGCCGAACGCGACGTCGCGGACCGTGGCCGAAACCGGCACGATCGCCGCTGCCCCGAAGCTCCCGTCGCCGTTGCCGAGCAGGACGCGCACTCCGCTCGCGAAGGACTCGAAGGCGACGATGTCGAGCACACCGTCGCGGTCGACGTCGTGCAGGCTGTGGCCGGTGCTCGGACCTCCGAGTGACACGGACGTCGCGGGTGCGAAGGTCGCGTCGCCATTCCCGAGGTGGATCCGCACGATCGTCCCGTTCGAGGAGGCCGTCGCCGCGTCGAGGCGCCCGTCCCCGTCGACATCGCCGACGTCGACTCGACCGTTGATCCCACCGGCATCGGACGACACGGGCGCTGCCACCCCTCCGAGTACGTCGCACTGGACGACCAGTCCGAACCCCTGGCTCGCCGCAGCCAGGAGGTCTATGGCGCCGTCGAGGTCGAAGTCCCCGACGGCGAGCGCGTTCGTCCAGCCGCCGAGCCACGGCGACGGTTGCGAGCCGAAGGCGCCGACGCCCGTTCCGAACAGCACGCGCACCGACCCACACGCTGCCACCACGTCGAAAGCGCCGTCGCCGTCCAGGTCGCCGACCGCGAGGTCGAACGGGTCGGCGCCGAGACCGAAGATGCGCTGCGTCTCGAACGATCCGTTGCCGAGTCCGCGCAAGAACGACACGTCCTTGGTGTCCTTGTTGCCCGTCACCGCGTCGATCCGACCGTCCCCGTCGAAGTCCCGAGCCACGACTCCCTGTGGCTCGCCGCCCACGGCGAACTGCTGCCGCGGCGCGAAGGTGAAGCCACCAGTGCCGCGACGCACACCGAGCGCCGATTGGAACTGCAACGCCGCAAGTGCGTCGAGCAGGCCGTCGCCATCGATGTCGGCGAACGCGAGGTCGAGCGCTCCGCTCCCCATGTCGACGCCCACACCGGTCGCGAACGTCCCGTCCCCGTTGCCAGGGAAGATCACGAAGTCGCACGCGAGATCGACGTTGCCGTCTCCGTCGATGTCGCGAGCGACGATCGGCCGACCGGCGAAACTGAAGGCCTGAGCGGTCCCCGCCGCGAAGCTCCCGTTGCCGTTCCCGAGCGCGACGAGCACATCGATGTCGTCCTGCCACACGAGATCGAGAACCGAGTCGCCGTCGAAGTCGGCGAGCTCGGCGGTCCACGTCCATCCGAAGAGTGCGCTGGGCGCGCCGAACGTGCCGTCCCCGTTCCCGCGGAACAACTGGCCGGTGTTGAGCACTGCGTCGAGATCTCCATCGCCGTCGACGTCACCGAGTGCGATGTCGCGGACGCCGCCCGTGGTCGCATACGTGACCTCGTTCGCAAAGCGCCCGCCGCCGAGCCCGAGGAGCACGCCGAACGACGCCGGGGCGCTGTTGCCCGTCACGACGTCGAGGATGCCGTCGGCATTCAAGTCGACGACTTCGACGGCGTTCGTGCTGGTCGCCGTCGACCAAACGCGCTCGGGATACAGCGCGCTCGGCGTCGCCGCCGCCGTACCGAGCCGCACCTCGAGACCCGCGGTGAACGCGAGCCCGCCCGTCGCGCTCGCGTCCGCGACGAGCGCTTGCACGACGAACTCGACGCCCGCGAGGCTCGCGCCGACATTGGCGAGCGGCAGGAACGGCGGTGTGCGACCGCTCGCGTCCGTCGGCAGGATGCCAAGTGTCTACAGCGGCGCCCCGACATGGACGGTCGCGCCGAACGTCGGATCGAACGTCGGCGCGTGCGAGAGACCGATGCCGATCGCGGCGACCGAGTTGGCGCGCGCGCGACGGACCTCGAGTGCGAACGGCTTGCCGACGATCGGCGCGCCGGCGTACGCGAGCACCGGCACCCCGGCGCTGCCCGGCGTGCCTCCGCCGAAGTTCTCGACGCTCGCCGTCTGGGCGAAGGCCGTGGCCGCGGGAACGAGCGTGAGGGCGAGTGCGAGAGCAAGTCGTTCCATGGTGCGAGCGCCGACCGGCCGAGGGCCGCGGCTCGGACCAGGCTACTCGACGGTCGCGAACGCGGTGGGGTCGGCCCCGCGCTCGCGCTCGGGGCGTGACGTCGGGGGACGGCGGGATGCCTCCCGAGCGTGTTGCGACCGCGCCGGCCGCAGGATGCGAAGGCTTCCGACGTGCGTGCCGTTCGGCGCGCGGCGTCAGCTCCTGCTCCCTCCGTCAGCTCTTGGGCTCCGCGAACGTGAAGCGCTTCTGCGGGCCCTTCCGCTCGCCCTCGATCGTGTCGAGCACGTCGCGGGTGATGTCGCCCGTCGGGTACTCGCCGGTGAAGCAGGCGTTGCAGAACTTCTCGATGCGCGGGTTGCCGCGGCGCGCGGCGGCGTTCATGGCCTCGCGGTCGAGGTAGACCAGGTGGTCGACCTCGAGCAGCTCGGCGATCTCGGCGCGCGTGCGGCCGGTCGCGATGAACTCCGTCTTCGTCGCCATGTCGATGCCGTACGGGCACGGCGAGACGAGCGGCGGACTCGACGAGGCGAAGTAGACCTTGCGCGCGCCGGCCTCGCGCACCATGCGCACGATGCGCAACGAAGTGTTGCCGCGCACGATCGAGTCGTCGACGAGCAGCACGTCCTTGCCCTCGAACTCGAGCTTGATCGCGTTGAGCTTGCGCCGCACCGAGTTCCGGCGCGAGTCCTGGCTCGGCATGATGAAGGTGCGCCCGATGTAGCGGTTCTTCACCAGGCCCTCGCGGTACGGCACGCCGAGCGCCGAGGCCATCGCCATGGCGGCATCGCGCGAGCTGTCCGGGATCGGCACGATCGAGTCCGGGATGGGCGCGTTCTCGGCGCGCCACTGCTCGGCCAGCGCCTCGCCGAAGCGCGTGCGCGTCTTGTAGACCGACACGTCGTCGATCATCGAGTCGGGCCGCGCGAAGTAGACGTACTCGAAGATGCACGGCCGGTGCGGCTTGTCCGAGAGCGTGCGGCGCTGCGGCACGCCGCCCTCGGGCACGAACACGGCCTCGCCGGCCTGGAGGTCGAACTCCTTCGTGTAGCCGTTGACGTCGAGCGCGACGCTCTCGGAGGCGCAGGCGTACCACATGCCCTCGGGCGTCGACTTCGAGCCGAAACAGGCCGGCTTGATGCCGAACGGGTCGCGGAAGGCCACCAGGCCGACGTCGGGCAGCGTGGCGACCACGGAGTAGGCGCCCTTGACCTCCTCGTAGACGGTGGCGACGGCCGCGAAGACGTCCGCGGCGGCGACCTTGGCGCCGGGGCGGATGCGCTCGGCCAGGGCGCGCACGAAGACGTAGAGGATGACCTCGACGTCACACGAGGAATTGAGGCGCGCGCCGGTGGACTGGAAGTGGCGCGCCTTGAGCGCCTGGAAGTTCGTCAGGTTCCCGTTGTGCGCCATGGCGACGCCGACCGGGAAGTTCGTGTGGAACGGCTGCGCGTCCTCGGGTCCGCCCCCGCCGATGGTCGGGTAGCGCACGTGGCCGATGCCCAGGTGCCCGCGCAGGAGCGCCATGTGGCGCTCGGAGAACACGTCGCGCACCAGACCGAAGTCCTTGCGGCAGTGGAACGTGTCCGTGAAGGTCGTGATCCCGGCCGCGTCCTGGCCGCGGTGCTGGATGGCGAGGAGCGCTTCGTAGATCTCCGGCGCGACGTCGACGCCGGACGGTCCGAGGATGCCGATGAATCCACACATGGGAGGTCGAGCCGCGCTCCGGGAGGGGCGCTCGTGGCACATGCCGCGCCGCGAGGAAGCGCGCATCGTACGCCGCGGAGCGGGGCCGGAACACGGGGCGGCGCTGGTTCGTCCTCGTGGAGCCGGGCGGGATCCGCGGGTGGCTCCGGGCGACGCCGTACGCGGGACGCCGCACACCGGCGAGCCGCGCCGCTGCGCCCGTCCACCCCGGGCTACGATCCACGACCGATGCCGCAGGCCCGCTCCCCCATCGCGATGCAGCGCCTGCAGCGCGCCGACCAGCGCCTCGGGCTGCTCGCCTGCGCGCTGCTGCAGCCGCTGCGCCTCGTGCCGCGTGGCGGCGCTCGCGCGGCGGTCGAGCGCGTCCTGCTCGTCAAGTTCTGGGGCATCGGCAGCCTGCAGCTCCTGACGCCCGCGGTCGAGAGCCTGCGGCGCCGCCACCCGACCGCGCGGCTCGAGCTCCTGACCCTGCGCCAGAACGGCGAGTTCGCGCGCGGCCTGGGCGTGTTCGACGAGGTGCTCGAACTCGACGTCGAGAGCGCGCGCTGGGTGCCTCTGCTGGCGCGCATCGCGCGCACGCTGGTGGCGCTGCGCCAACGCCGGTACTCGGCGCTCTACGACTTCGAGTTCTTCACGCGCTTCTCGGCGGTCGTGACCGCGGTCGTCGGCGCGCCGTTGCGAGTCGGTTTCGCGAGCCCCCACGTCTGGCGCGGCGGCTTCCACAACGTGACCGTGCCGTTCAACCGCTACTGGCACGTGGCGCGCAACTTCCGCTGCCTGGCCGGCGGCGAGAACGGCCGCGCGGTCGGCCACGCCGACGTGGCGGCGAGCCCGGTCGACGACGCGGCGCGCGAGCGGGTCGAGGCGCTGCTCGGCGAGGAGGGACTGTCGGGCCAGGGGCCGCTCGTCGTCCTCAACCCGAACGCGGGTGCGCTGTCGCTGGAGCGCCGCTGGCCGCCGCAGCACTTCGCCGAACTCGCGACGCGCCTCGCGCGCGACCTCGACGCGCGCATCGCGCTGGTCGGTTCGCATTCGGAGCGCGCCTGGACCGGCGAGGTGGCCGCGCGCGTCGGCCCCGAGTGCACGCGCGTCGCGAACCTGGCGGGCCGACTCGACACCGCGGCGCTCAACGCGCTGCTCGAACGCGCCGACCTGTTCGTGGGCAACGACTCGGGGCCGATGCACCTCGCCGCCGCGCTCGGCACGCCGACGCTCGGCCTGTTCGGGCCGGAGACGCCGGTGATGTACGAGCCGCTCGGCCGCCGCGCGCGGGCACTCTACCGGCCGCCGGCCTGCAGCCCGTGCATCAACGTGCACGACAACAAGCTGTCGAGCTGCTCGCGCGGCCGGCCCGAGTGCCTGCTCAACCTGGGCGTCGACCTCGTCGAGCAGTCCGCCCTGGCGCTGCTCGCCGGCGACGGCCGCTCGACGCCGCGTGCCACCACACAGCCGCGCCCCACCGAGCGCGACCGCGCGAACGGCTGATGCGCGTCCTCCTGCTCAACCCGCCCGGTCGCCGGACCTACATCCGCGACTACTTCTGTTCGAAGACGACCAAGTCGAACTACCTGTTCCACCCGGTCGACCTGGTCGTGCTGTCGGGCACGGTTGCGAGCGAACACGAGACCCACGTGCTCGACTGCATGGCCGAGCGGCTCGACCCGGCTGCCGCCCACGCCCGCATCGACGCCGTGGCGCCGGACGCGGTGGTGGCGCTCGTCGGCTCGGTCAGTTGGGACGAGGACCGCGTGTTCCTGGCGGAGGTCGCGGCGCGCGGGCGGCGCGTGCTCGCCATCGGCGACGTGCTGCACGAGGACAGCGAGGCGCGCCTCGTCGACGAGCCGTGGCTCGAGGCGGTGCTGCACGTCTTCGCGAACGCCGACGTCCTGCACTACCTGCGCGCGCCGCGCGGCGGACACGGCGCGACGCCGAGCGCCCTCGGCGCCGTCGAGGACATGACGGTGCGCGACGAACACGGCGCGCCGCTGCGCCTGCGCCGCGTCGAGCGCGCGAAGCGCAAGGGTGGCTTCCGCGTGCCGCGCCCGCGGCACGAGCTGTTCCCCGCGCGCGGCTACCACTTCTCGTTCGCGCGCAGTGCCCCGTTCGCCACCGTCCTCACGGACTACGGCTGCCCGTACCCGTGCACGTTCTGCGTCATCGGCACGCTCGGCTTCCAGACGCGCCCGGTCGCCGACGTCCTCGAGGAGATCGACGCGCTGCGCGCCCGCGGCGTGCGCGAGCTGTTCTTCATGGACCAGACGTTCGGCGTCGTGAAGGCGCGCGGCCTCGAACTGTGCGCCGCGCTGGCCGAGCGCGGCGACCTCTCGTTCACGGCCTTCACGCGGCCGGACACGGCCACGGACGAGCTGCTCGCCAACATGCGCCGCGCCGGTTGCCACACGGTCATCATGGGCGTGGAGACCGGCGAGTCGGCGCTGCTCGAGGTCTACCGCAAGGGCTACGACACGACGCAGATCGAGCAGGCCTTCGCGCGCGCGAAGCGCCACGGCCTGCGCACCGTCGGCACGTTCATCATCGGTCTGCCCGAGGAGACCGAGACGACGCTCGCGCGCACGCTCGACCTCGCGCTGCGCCTGCCGATGGACTTCATGTCCCTCAACATGGCCGTGCCGCGCTTCGGCACGCCGTTCCGCAGCCGCGCCGTCGACCTCGGCCTCGCGACCAGCGACGACCTCGTGATGGACCAGGGCGGCGCGAGCGCCTTCCTGCCGACGAGCACGCTCGACCGCTCGACGATGCTGGCCCTGAAGAAGCGCCTCGTGCGCCGCTTCTACCTGCGCCCCGGCTACCTCTGGAGCCGCCTGCGCTCCGTCTCGAGCTGGCACGAACTGAAGAGCCAGGTGCGCGAGGGCATCGCGCTCCTGCGCATCAACGTCTGACACCATCGGTCCAGATGCTCAATTGGGCGAGCCAACGAGCGGCTGTACGACCCGAAGGTACTCGGGACTGCAACCGATGAGTGCACCGTTGAGTCCGTCCGCGACGATCAGCAGCGGCAGGTCGACGCCCTCACTCTCTCGAGCGTACTCCTGCGCGTCCTTCGCGAGGCGATCCAGCCATCTGCCCTTCTCGTTGGTCACGTGCTCGAGTGCAGGAGGCCGCGATCTCGGAGCCGACGTCCAGTTCCACGGCGCGCACCAGTGGATGATCAGAAGGTCGATCGTCGGCCGACCACGGCTCGTTCCACTTCGCTGATTTCTCTCGATCCTGGACTCTCGACGCTTCTTGATCTGCCTCGCTTTGGCGACAGCGTCGCCGCAGAGATTCATCGCGAAGGTGCGCAGATCGGAGTCTTCGAGCGACCGCGGCACCGTACGCGCAGGACGTGTGACCTCGAAGAGGCTCAGTCTCTCAGCGGAGCTCGGCCTCGCGAACTCGATGAGATGGAACTCCTTGCCATCGATCGTGATCTCGCACCAGCAGACGCGATTGAAGGACCTGAGTCGCAAGGAGATCGCCGCCGCCCCTCGAGTCGAAGCGTCGAAGCACCGGTC
>Ga0172367_10005104_pt1 | contig 15987 bp, 19 predicted proteins | sample Lak10m_FD_114542 | JGI IMG/M metagenome (GOLD analysis project Ga0172367, IMG submission 114542) | Freshwater microbial communities from Kabuno Bay, South-Kivu, Congo - kab_022012_10m | ecosystem: Environmental > Aquatic > Freshwater > Lake | place: Democratic Republic of the Congo: South-Kivu...
ATTATTGGGCTGGGGAAGCGACTCAAGTTTTTCTGCACTGGGCATCACAAAATGCAGACGCCAGCCGCCCTCTTTGGGCTCTACCGTAACCGGCGCAGTCATCGCGATTTTCTTGCTGCCGCCGTTTTGCACTGTGTTATCGCCAAAGATGTAGCCTGCGACCCGCCGAAAGCCGGTCCGGCTGGCCGCATCAAAGCTCCCCTCTAGCGTGGTTTCTGCGACAACGAAACCGGAATAGCGGCGATGCTCGAAAGGCGGCTCGTTCAGGAAGGTTTGATAATTGGGTTCTTCAATTGCCATGACAGAGCCTGCGGCGATCACCAAGATAAGTACAGCCAGTCGGCGGAACAGTTTGCTGAGTAAAGCCGTTATCATAAGAGTTCTTCGATGTGAACTAGCGATTTTTCTCAACGCTTGATCGTCCACCGTCGATATGCAGGATCTCGCCCGTCATCCAGGCCGAATCATCCGATAAGAGAAACGCAGCCGCCTTGGCCATTTCCATCGCATGGCCGAGCCGTGGCAGGGGGTGCATGGTACCAATCGTTTCCGCCATTTTTGGGTTTTTTGTCATGGACTCTGCAAGCGGTGTATCGGTGAGGCTTGGGGCAATCGCATTCACACGCACTTTCGGCGCAAGCTCGGCTGCAATTGAGCGCGTTAAGCCTTCTACCGCTGCTTTTGCTGTACCGATCGCGCTGTGATTTGAAAACCCCCGCGATGCGGCGACTGAAGAAAACAACACAACCGCACCTTGGTGCTGGGCAAGTATTGGCGCAGCCGCCTGAATCGCGATAAATGCTCCGATCGTATTGATCTCAAGGCTGTTTCGTAGGTCCTCTGCAGTGGTTCGGGCGAGGGGCTTGATATCAATTGTGCCAACGCAGTAAGCCATTCCATGAAGGCCTTGTGCGCCCGCTATGGCGATGGCATCGCGAATGCTCTGATGATCTCGTACATCAACCGTTAGGACCTGCTCCTTGGCGAGGGCCGTCTGCTGACTTTTTTCTGGGTTTGATGTGGTGACAATAACTTGGTGACCCTGTGCCGCCAACACGTCGGAGAGCGCGCCACCGATTCCTCCGATACCGCCAAAAATTAAAAAGTTTTTCCGGGCATTCATGTTGATGACTTTCTGCGTTGCAATTTCTGCAGCGTGGGCCGCAGTTTTAGAAAAATTCGATAACTGGCTTCCAGCAGGCTGGGCACCCCCGGAGTGCGACAGAGTCGGGCCAGCCATCGCCAGCCAGGCAGTGCTGCCCAGACTTCGATGAATGCCCGGGCCCCGCTGACCAATTCGCCATCGGGCCGTTGCACATGAAAGCGTTTTAAGAGTGTCTCTCGTGGAAGTGGCAGGCTGAGGCCGCCAGACGCCTGCGCGACATCTAGCCAATCAATTGCCTGCTGTCGATCGGCCCGCTGATACAGCGCAATCTCTTTGCTACAGGCAGGGCAGGCACCATCGAAAAAAACTCTAAGCCGCATCATGATGGACTCGGGATATGGCAGGTTTTTTGCGGCATGCATCCGAGCAATATTTCACGCTCTCCCAGTTCTTGGCCCATGCCTTTCGCCAAACCATAGCCCGGCCGCAGGCCTGGCAGGGCTTGCTGGGTAGGAAGGACTTGTTGCCGCGAAACGATTCCCTTGGCATTATGAATTCGCATTAAAAATCAATAAGTTAGGCAGGACAGCCGGCCAACGTGGGGCCAGGGCGGCGCCCACAAAGTCGGATTATCCTTGAATTATCCACTCTGTACTTTCTGGCACTTGTGGCAGACAGGAAGGATTTGTAGCCTGTCCCCTCGTGATTAGGGGGCTGGTGGTGAAGAATTCGAAAGACCTGCGTCATTGCCGAGAGATGGGATCGCAGCTGCATCGGGAGCGCATGCGGCAGGGCCTGTCGCTTCGCGATTGTGCCGTCCGGCTTGGCCTTCGGCCTGAAGACGTTTTGAATATCGAGGCCGGAAACGTCTATGCGTTTTATCGCGATGAAGACCGCTTCTTCGAACTCGTCTCCGCTTACGATGAATGCTTAAATGGTCGACCGACTCGCGGCTCAGAGGCGGTAGCGTTATTTGCTGAGCATGCGCCTGAGCCTGCGTTTAGTGACACAGCGGTACCGCTTTACCTAAAGGCTTCGTAAAAAACGATTGGTCCTACGCGTGGTGTTGGCGCCGCTGATGATAAAGGGCCAAGAGCTGGGCCACATTTTCGACCCGCATCTTGCTCATGATATTGCCGCGGTGCATTTTGACTGTGCGAAGTGCGATGCCCAGTCGATCGGCCATCTGCTGGCTTTTTAGGCCAGAGACAACCAGTCGAAGAATTTGAGACTCTCGGGGGGTAAGGACCTCGAACCCCTTCGGCAATTGTTCTGAATGGTCTGCCTGAGAGTTTAATGCGCCATCAATTGCCGCAACGAGCCGATCCTCGCTGACTGGTTTTAAGAGAAAGTCCACTGCGCCATTTCGCATTGCAGTGATCGCTTCAGTAATATCACTTTGACCAGATACAAATACGATCGGTAATTGAGGTTTGTGCTCGGCAAGCCATGCCTGCGCCTCAAGCCCCGAGCCTGCGGACATCTTCATATCCAATAAGCAACAGGCGCGATCGAGTTCGAGACTGGATTTTTCAATCGCCTCAATGAACTTGGGCAGCGACTCAAATTCCTTGCAGTAATAGCCTGCATCACCCAAGATCCGCACATAGGCCGACCGCAGCGCTGCATCATCATCAAGAATCAGCACGGATGCCTGGTTGGGATATACGGCTTGCATCACCGCATTCTAAGTCTTCCCATCCTGTACTATGGTTCAGGAAACTCATGGCATGCTGGTGGCAGGCACGATACGGAGCCATTACTACAATCGCGCTATGGATGTACGGACTCTCTATTCGATCATCGGCGTTGTTTTTTTTATAACGCCGATCGCGGTGCTGTATGCGCTACGAAGCCATCGCGATCGGGCGGTATGGCTGTGGTGTGGATCCTGGCTGGCTTTCGGAATTACTATGTTACTGATTGCGGCCCGCGATGTTATTCCAGGATTTCTGTCATTTCATGTGGCCCATATATTTTTTGCTGGGTCCTATGTTGCGCGTACCGCCTCGATCACCTGGGAGCTCAGTGATACAGAGCAGGCCTGGCGCCGTAGCATAGCGATTCGGGTATTGATTGGATGCGCCTATCTCCTTGTATTTTTTCTATTACTTGCTTTGGAAGTATCTGAACGTGCCCGCTTGTCATTTGTTCATGCCTGCAGTTTCGCTTCAATTGTTGAATTTTTTATTCTTACGATTCAATTGTCACGTCGGCTACAGAATCAGGGCAGCCTTCTGATTACCATCATGGCGGTGCTGATGGCCTTTGGATTCGCGATTCGGCTACTCGGAGTGCTTTCTGGTGCGGGCGGGGCCGGACCGCTGGGCCAAGGAATCGATCAAACGATTATCGTGCTCTCCACAATGGTGGGCTACATCTGTGGAAATCTCGGCTTTCTTCAGATCCGTGTAGAACGCATGCTCTCTGCCCGTCAGCAGGCATTGGGTCGGTTAAAGGACGCAACGGATCTTAATGCAGAGCTCGATCGGGTTCTTGCCGGTAAAAATGAGCTGCTAAGCAAACTGTCGCGCTCAAGTGGTGCCGCCCAGTCGGGGGTGGTTGTCGGTGCGATTGTCCATGAGATTACCCAGTCGTTGGGGGCGCTGACACTCAACGCAGAATACTTGCGCCGAAAGATCTCCGAGGGCGCAGCCTTGCCGAGCCTCGCCGCGGTTTCGGAAGATTTGCTGGCCAGTCTTCGGCGAATTAACGAGGTGGTGGATTCAGTTCGACAGATTTTTATGCAAAAAGGGTCGTCCCGGGAGGCGGTTGACTTGGGGACGCTGCTGCGTGAGATCAGTGACTCGGCAATTGCGCAGGCAACACAGGCCCGGATTGAGGTATCCACTGAGATTTGCAACGGCATCGTCATCTCCGGCCAGATGATTCAGTTGCGGATGGTGTTTCTGAATCTTTTCCAAAATGCAATCACCGCAGTTAATGAAAACTTAAATGAACGACGCATTTTGATTCGGCTTGAGCAGCGCGAGGATGCTGCGGTCATTTCAATTGCAGACAATGGGCCGGGAATCGCAGTTGAACTTGCCCCGCGAATTTGGGATCTGTACGTCTCCCAGAAACCCGCAGGAACAGGCATAGGTCTTTGGCTAAGCCGACTGATTGTGGAGCACCACCAAGGCACGATTCAGTATTCAACATCCGCGCTTGGCGGTGCCGAATTTTCGGTGCACCTGCCACTTCAGCGATATTGATCGTACAATTTCTGTCTCTTATTTATACCGCTCATTATTCTCGGAGGGCGTGCAGTGAATATTCGTGCCGTTAGTGAAACCGACCGTGATCAGTGGTTGCCGCTATGGCAGGGCTATCAAAAGTTTTACAAGACTACGATCGATGAGAGCGTCACCGCGACAACATGGCAGCGTTTTTTGAACCCATCCGAGCCGGTTCATTGTGCGGTGGCAGAAGATGGCCAACAGCTGGTAGGAATCGTGCACTTTATCTTTCATCGTAGCTGCTGGACTGAAGGCGACTACGTCTATTTGCAGGATTTGTTTGTTGATCCCAAGATTCGTAGCAAAGGTGTTGGCCGCGCGTTGATTGAGCATGTGGTGGCTCGGGCGCGGGAAGCATGCGCTTCACGTGTTTGGTGGCTGACACATGAATCAAACAGTGAGGCGATGCTGCTGTATGACCGAATCGCCGAAAAAAGCGGATTTCTGCAGTATCGAAAACTGCTCTGATCGAGCTGAGTTACGAAACAGGCTCGGTTACAAAGTCTCCGGCCTGAAAAAACTCGATGCCGAGCATGCGCCGGGTGTCAGGACGATCCCCAGACTTCATCGGCAGTCTCTACAACAAGTGACAATTTTCTGCGTTGATCATCAGTTGTAATGTTATTGCCGTCAACCGTGCTAGAAAAGCCACACTGTGGGCTGAGACATAGTTGATCCAAAGAGACGTACTTGGCGGCCTCATCGATTCGACGCTTTAGTTCTTCTTTTGGTTCCAATTTTCCAAACTTTGTGGTGATAAGGCCGAGTACAACAATTTTTCCCTTCCCCAAAAAGCGAAGTGGACGAAAATCACCGGAGCGCTCATCGTCGTACTCTAAGAAAAACGCATCAAGCTTCATTTCAGATAAAAGCGCTTCAGCGACTGGCTCGTAGTTTCCTGCGGCCGCATGCGTGCTTTTAAAGTTTCCCCGACATAAATGCATTGCCAACGTCATACCTTTCGGTTTTCGGGCGACAACCTTATTAATAAATTCCGCATAGCGGTGAGGAAGCTCATTGGGATCATCACCGCGCTGTCGAGCACCTTCGCGCATTCGTTCGTCGCACAAGTACGCAAGATTTGTGTCATCCATCTGCACATAATTGCAGCCAGCGTCGGCGAGAGATTGCAGTTCAGCTCCATAGGCATCAGCGACATCATCGTAGAACACTGGATCAAGTTCGGGGTAGGCGACCTTGCTAATACCGGCACGTCCACCTCGAAAGTGCAACATCGTCGGTGAAGGAATTGTTACTTTCGGTGTCAGCGCGGGCTTCCCCAACGCCTGAACTTTCGATTTCAAATACAGAAAATCGGGGCGCTGAATATCCTTTATATGTCTTACTTTATCAACTACTCGGATCGCGGGTGGCGCCAACTCTTCAGTCCCGTCAGGCTTGCGAATTGCCACCGGGATATCTGACTTCACTCCGGAGAGTTGATCAAGAAAATCGATGTGGAAATAAGTGCGGCGAAATTCACCGTCGGTAATCGAGCTGAGTCCGACCTCGGCTTGGAGACGAACTACTTCCTCGATCGCACGATCCTCTACTTCTCGTAGTTCTTCAGATGTGATCTTCCCAGCTGCTTTTTTCGCTCGAGCCTCGAGCAGATAGCTGGGTCGCAAGAAGCTTCCCACATGGTCGGCACGAAACGGCGGTGCGTTACGGATGTTCATAACAAGTTACCTCGGCGCTTTTATGATTTCATTCATACCAATCTTAGAGCATGAATAAATTTAGTGACGAGGCGCAGCACACAACATGGCGTTGAGTCCCCTCATCCTTGATGCAGGAGCGGTGGCTTATTTGGGGGGCAGACAGTTGATTAGGGAAAGTACTGATCGGCCAGAAACTCCGGTGGCTCTTCCTCCATACTGCAACCGGCCCAACTTATTCGATCCGAGCGTACCAAGTTAACAAGGAGAGTAGTGCTATGAGGCTTCAACCATTAGGTAAGGCAATCGCTGGAGTGGTGACTTCGTTGTCTTTGACGGGGTCTGTCATCGCGCAAGAGGTTACGCTGAAGTTCCATCACATTTGGCCGAGTGCCGCGATGGCCCCGACCCAGGTGATTGCGCCCTGGTGCGCCAAGGTGGATTCCGAGTCAAAGGGTCGGATCAAATGTCAGGTACTGCATGCCATGTCCGGCGGCGGTACGCCGCCGCAACTCGTCGATCGGGTGAAGGATGGGGTAGATGATTTGGTCATTACCCTGCCGGGCTATACCGCGGGCCGTTTTCCCTTGGTGGAAGTCTTCGAGCTTCCCTTTATGACCAATACTGCTGAGGCCGGCGCACAGGCCGCATGGGAGTATTTGCAAAAGTACGCGTTGAAGGAGTTTCCCGGCACAAAAATCCTTGCGATCTGGGTTCACGATGAAGGCTACGTCCACACTGCGAGTAAGCAGATTCGCACGCTGGACGATTTCAAGGGAATGAAATTACGTGCGCCCACCCGGCAGACAACAAAGTTACTCTCCAAGCTCGGTGCATCACCCGTGGGTATGCCAGTGACGGGAGTTGCTGATGCACTTTCGAAGGGAACTATTGATGGTTATGTGCTTCCATGGGAGGTCATTCCCGCGTTCAAGCTCCATGAGCTGAGTAAATTTCATACGGAAACTCACCCCTCTCGTCCGGCTTTATACAGCGCAGTATTTGTGATGGCGATGAATCAGGCGCGCTACGATAACCTGCCCGCTGATCTGAAGGCCGTGATTGATCGCAACAGCGGCGCTGCTTTGTCTCGTCAGATTGGCCGAACCTGGGACGCAAGCCAGGCTGAGGGCCGCAAGGCGGCAGAAGCTCGTGGCAATACGCGACTCGTCCTGTCTCCAGAGGAAACGGACCGTTGGGCTGCCGCATCCGCGAGCATTCGAGATGAGTGGGTCTCGGAAATTGACAAGCGTGGGTCAAATGGTAAGGCACTTCTCCAAGATGCAACCGCTTTGCTTTCCAAACACCGAACAAAATAGCGGAGCAGCCTTCAAATCCTGAGCGATCAGGCAGCGGAAATTTCAGTGCTTCGCTGCCTGATTAATTCTTAAAGCGTCCAGTGAAACTCCTCGGACGATTCGCGCTTTTTTTTGCGATCACGGGCGGCTCCGTTGCGATTGGCGTAGCTTTCATGACGTCTTTAAGCGTCCTGGGTCGGGCCCTATTTTTACAGCCAATACCCGGCGATGTGGAATTGACCGCACTGGGAATCGGGCTGGCTATCTCGCTTTGCATACCATGGTGTCAGTATCAAGGCGCAAATATCATGGTCGACTTTTTTACCCAGCGATGTAACTCAGTCATAAATCGCAGGCTTGATGCGGCTGGAATGCTGTTGCTTGCAGTGATGTATTTTTTGCTCTCTTGGAGAACTGCGGTTGGCGCGCAATCAGTAAAAAACGCCTTCGAGGCGACCATGATTCTCGATCTCCCCATGTGGTGGGCTTATGCATCATTGGCCCCTGGGCTCTGTTTTGCTGGAGTGATCGCATTAAGTCAGGCCTATTCGCTCGCTTTCGAGCGCTTCTCTGAGAGTAGTGTCGCTACGGCAGTCAAATCATGAGTCAGGGGCTGGTAGTCGGGCTGCTCATGTTTGCTGCAATGCTTGGCTTGATGGCGATTCGCATTCCTATTGCAGCCGCGATGTTTATCCCTGGTGCAATCGGATACGGAATAATTTCTGACAGTTTCAATTTAATGAACTTACTGAAAGGTAGCGCTGTTGCACGGCTGACGGTTTATGAATTAAGTGTGATTCCGCTGTTTTTGCTCATGGGCCAATTTGCAACTCAAGGGGGTCTGAGTCGAGAATTGTTTCGGGCTGCATCGGCTTTTGTGGGCCATATAAGGGGAGGGCTCGCGATGGCCTCTGTGCTCAGTGCGGGGGCTTTTGGCGCTGTCTGCGGCTCTTCTGTAGCGACTTCTGCGACAATTACCCAGGTTGCCTATCCACAGATGAGAGACCACGGCTACCATGGGTCCTTATCGACCGCTACTCTTGCGGCAAGCGGCACCCTCGGGATTCTTATTCCCCCCTCAGTCCCATTGGTGGTTTACGCGATTTTGACTGAGCAAAATATAGCAAAGCTATTTGCAGCCGCGATGATCCCTGGGATTCTTGCAATGTTCAGCTATATCGCTGTGGTCTTTGTCATCACATCCCGAAAGCCAGAGCTCGCGACTCGCCGAGATCGTGCGCGGTGGGGTGAGCGTCTGCAGAGCCTGCTCGGGGTGGGTCCGATTCTCGTGATCTTTCTGATTGTTTTTGGGGGTATCTATGGAGGAGTTTTTTCACCAACAGAGGGCGCAGCAGTTGGAGCGCTATCAACACTAGCAGCTGGTTTTCTAAAGCGAGAGCTTGATTTAGGAAAATTGAAGTTGGCGCTCTCGGGGACTGCCGAAACATCGGGAATGGTTTTTATGATTTTTCTTGGTGCCGATATGATGAATACAACATTGGCACTTAGTCAGATGCCGGCAGAAGTAGCCCGCTGGATGACGGCCTTAGAGATCCCCGGTATCGCAATCGTGCTTGCCATACTAATTTTTTACGTATTACTGGGCTGTGTTATGGATGAGCTATCGATGTTGCTACTGACTATCCCCGTAATTTTCCCTGCGGTGATGGGGCTCGAACTATTTGGATTACCCCCTGATCTGAAAGCGATCTGGTTCGGGATTTTAGTGTTAGTTACTGTAGGCATTGGTCTGATTGCGCCGCCGATCGGATTAAATGTATACGTGGTAAACAATCTTGCGCGGGATGTAGCGATCGCCGAAACTTACCGTGGAGTTTTGCCGTTTCTAGCCGCTGATTTTGTTCGCATGATTTTGTTATTGCTTTTTCCGGCGATTAGTCTGGTGCTCGTCAAACTCATGGTTTAGCGCTATTTTTTGCACTAATCGGCTCAGGACTCTCCATTTTTCTCGGGAAATCGCCTAGATATGGCCGGGGGGCCTACCCGTATAATTTTTAAAAAATAAACTCTAAAGGAGACTGTCATGGTTCAAGCTGTTCGGCGTCAGGTAATTAAAGGGGTCGCGGCCATTGGGGCGGCGGGGATGGTGCCCTCACTGCGTGCGCAGTCGGGGCCCGTGCGGATCGGCTACGCGATTGCGCGCACTGGGCCGTGGACTGGCGGCGCTCAGGTCAGCCAGGAGCCCAACTATATTTTGTGGGCGGAGCAGCAAAATGCTGCCGGCGGACTCGATGTTCGGGGTGTGAAGCGGCCCATTGAACTGATTAGTTTTGATGACCGGAGCGACACAGAGACTTGCGTAAGGACCTACGAGAAGTTGATGGGGTCGGACAAGGTCGATCTGGTACTTCCACCCTGGGGGAGTAACGCGAATTTTGCGGTAGCCCCACTGGCGAATCGATTTGGCTATCCATTTCTTGCGCCTACCGCGCTGTCCAAGAAGTTGGTGGAGATGAAGCTTCCATACTTTTTTCTGCTGCTACAGCAGCCAGAGCCGATGACTACCGCCCTGGTGGACATGTTTAAGGCAAATGGCGTTAAGAGTGTCGCTTGTATTTATGTGGATGATCTGTTCGGACTCGAGAATGTGTCTGCATTCAAGGCTGCGCTTCGCGGTAGTGGGATTAATTTAGTCGAGGAAAAAAGTTATCCTGGGGGCGTTAAGGACCTCTCTCCCGTGTTGCGAGCCATCAAAGATAAGAATCCTGATGCATTTGTAGGATTTACTTATCCTCCGGATACGATCCTAACAAGTCGACAGTCGAAGGAGATTGGTTTCAATCCGCGCTTCTTTTATGCCTCTGTGGGTACCGCCTTTCAGCTCTACCGAAATGTGATGACAGCAGACGGGGCCGAAGGCGTGCTCGGTATGGGCTCCTGGAACGGGAAGACGAGTCCTGCAGCACGGGCTTATTTTGCCGCACATACAAAGCGATTTGAGGGCAAAGAGCCAGATCGTTGGGCAAGTGGGCATTGCTGGGCCGGGCTGGAGATACTGACAGCCGCTGTTAAGCAAGCAGGTCTCGATCGGAAAGCGATTCGTGAATACGTCGCGAATACCACTCATAAGACCATTATCGGAGACGTCAGGTTTACTGGTAGCGAAAACACAGCGACCCCCGGCACGGTCAGTCAGTGGCAAAACGGAGAGTTTGAGGTCGTCTGGCCATTACGGGTAGCAACTGCAAAACTCAATCCGAATAAGCCTGCGTGGAAGTAATTAGTTAAACGCGCGAAGACTCACCTATGAGCCCCGCTGTAAAGAGGTGCTGCAGCGGGGCTTACTGTTTAAATTTCTGGGGGACTCCATAGTTGTCGCTCTCTGCATGGCTTGAGTTGCTTGCCAGTGGTCTCATCACTGGGGGAATTTACGCGCTTGTTGCTCTAGGCCTTAATTTGCAATATGGGCTGATGAGAATTCTGAATATTGCGCATGGCGAGTTTCTGATGCTGGGCGCCTACATGACTTGGGTTGCGGTAACCCAGTGGGGATTGTCTGCACCGCTCATGCTTCCAGTTTCATTTGGCGTGTTGATGCTTTTGGGGCTCGCTATCCATTGGTTTTGTTTTAGACGACTAAGTTCGACTTCCCCTAGTCTGGATATTTTCGAGGCTAGGGGCCTAATGCTAGCGTTTGGATTGATGTTCCTCGTGCAGAACTATGCCTCTTGGATGTGGGGTGGGGAGCTTCGTGGTTACGATTTCTTGGCCGATCCAGTCGCGATTGGAGCATCACAATTTGCTGGAAATAAGCTATTGATATTCGCGTTGGCAATCGCTTTTTCGCTAGGACTGATTGTAATGTTGCGAATGACGCTCTTGGGTAAGGCGGTGCGGGCGCTGATGCAGTCTCCGGTGGGTGCGCAGCTTGTTGGGATCAATACGCGCAGGCTCCACCCACTCATGTTCGGTATAGGTATGGGGCTTTCGGGGCTTGCTGGGTGTCTGCTGTCGATGGCTTACACCATTTCACCGGCGATGGGCGAGCCCTATACCGTCACCGCATTGATCGTGATTACACTCGGAGGATTTGGCAGTATGACGGGCGCGCTGCTCGGAGGATTGTTCCTCGGCATCGTTGAAGCCATCGGAATGCACTTTACAAATCCCTCCTTAAAGGCGCTTCTTTCGTATTTAGTGTTTATCACCGTTTTGCTGGTACGGCCAAAGGGACTATTTTCTCGATGAACGGGCGGCAGGCTTTGATGCGGGACATACTCGTGCTAGTCGGGCTCATCGGTTGGGCGCTGGTGCTGCCACATTACGGAAGCGAGTTTGCCGTATCGATGGGCCTCACATGCCTGATGTATGTTGCACTTTCGTCAAGCTGGGGTTTGTTTTGTGGGTCCACCCGTTATTTGTCTTTAGCAACCTCCGCTTTTTTCGGGGTCGGGGCGTATACAACTGCAATTGGTTTGGGTCAGCTCGCATGGATCGAGGTGATTGTGCTTGGGTCGTGTATTGCAGGCCTGTTGGCAATAGTTATGGGAGCCGCGGTACTCCACCTACGAGGAACTTATTTTGCAGTTTTGACATTTGGTATGGCAGAACTCGTTCGCCATGCAATCAGTTACTTCGAGAAAAGCGTATCAGGCACTGTGGGCCGCGTGTTATCAGTTGTTCCTGAAATGAGCGTGCTTTACCTAACTGTGCTAGCGATTGCAATTGTCTCGCTCGTGCTGTCGATTGTTGTTCGCCGCACGCGTTTTGGTCTTGCTTTGATCGGCATTGGGGCAGACGAGCAGCGGGCACAGACGCTCGGTGTCAATACACGCTTAATAAAAATTACGGGGTTCGCAATGACGGCCGCAGTAGCGGGTGCTGTGGGCGCAGCGATGGCCGTACGCTGGACGTATATTGACCCGCACACCGCGTTTAACCCCTTTATCGGATTTCAAACTGTATTGATCGCATTAATTGGCGGAGCGATGACGCTCTGGGGCCCACTAATTGCAGCTATTGTGTTCAGCATTCTCGCTGAAACATTGCGACTACAAGCGCCACAGATCTACATGATGAGTCTGGGACTACTTTTAATTTTATCTGTCTTATATCTACCGGGTGGCCTCGCCTCCTTGAGATGGGAGACGTTCAGGGATTGGTGGCGTGGAACCGGCGCATGGGTAAAAGATCGGCGCTATGAGCTAAGTGGTGACAAGGAAAGAGACAAGCAACGCGCAAGGAGACGCAGAATTGTCTAGAGAACCACTAATTGAGGCGCGCGAGATTTCGATGCGGTTCGGGGGCTTGACTGCTGTGGATCGGGTGAGTGTCAATTTTTACCCGGGGGAGCTGGTCGGAATTATTGGCCCCAACGGCGCTGGAAAGACCACTTTTTTCAATACCATTTCTGGCGTGCTTCGACCGAGTTCAGGCAAGCTCTTGGTTGCGGGCAGGAATCTCACGGGTCAGCGGCCCCATCGATATGCCCAGCGTGGCCTGGCGAGAACATTTCAGACGCCCCGGGTATTTAGTGATCTTCCGGTGATTTCAAATATCGAATTTGGCTTGAAATTCGCTGGCAGACGGAGAAGAAAATATTGGCTCTGGGGCGATGAAACAACGGTTCCATGGGCGCTTCGAGATGCAAGAGGGATCTTGTCGCTGATTGGGCTTTCACAGGTTGCTGAGCTTCCCGCGGCGGCCATTACCCCCTCTCAGCAGCGCCTACTTGAAATTGGTATGGCGCTGGCCACACGACCGAAGATGCTTTTGCTGGACGAGGTTGCCGCTGGTCTTACAGAGGGCGAGCTCGAAGAAATGGCCCGCTTAATTACTCGGCTACGCGATGAATTGGATCTGGTGGTTGTTTGGATTGAACATGCGGTGGGCACGTTACTGCGCTATGTTGATCGTGTAGTCGTATTGCATCAAGGTCAGAAAATCGCGGATGGCACGCCCACTCAGATCATCCGGGACCCCAATGTTATTGAGGCTTATCTCGGCGATGAGGTTTTGGATCTCGGTGAGGAGAATCGCTAAATGATGTGGTATCAGAGATCCGAGTTTGAGCTGGGAAGCACCGCGCGGGCACGATTGAGGGTGAGACGTCTTTGCACTGGTTACTCCGGATTTTTAGTGATTCGTGATCTGAATCTCGATATCGCACCGGGTCTCACCGTTGTTCTAGGCCCAAACGGTGCCGGCAAGACGACATTACTGCGTGCGTTAAGCGGTCAGATCCCCTGGTCAGGTGAGGTATTGCTTGACGGTGATGATTTTCCAGAGAAATCACATGAGGTCGTACGGGCAGGGGTGGCGCTGGTCGCAGAGGGCCGCCAGTTGTTTCCTCAGATGACCGTTCTCGAAAACCTTGAACTGGGGGGTTGGCTCGCTTCAAAGGCCGATCGGGCCGACCGATTGGAGAGGGTTTTTAATGACTTTGAGAAGTTGCGGCAGAGATCTAGCCAACTCGCCGGAACGATGAGTGGAGGGGAGCAGCAGATGGTGGCTGTCGCCCGGGCCATGATGGCGCAGCCTCGACTGCTGATGCTCGACGAACCAAGCCTGGGCCTTGCCCCAAAAATGGTCGATGAACTATTTGTGATCGTTAGACGAATCGCCGACGCCGGCACAACCGTCTTAATGGTTGAGCAGAACGTAAAGAAGGCGCTGGCGATCGCCGATCGAGGCTATGTCATTGAGCGTGGGTCGATTCAGGCAGATGGCCCGGCGGCATTGTTGGCAAGATCGACCGTAATTCGTGAGGCTTACCTCGGAAGTAACAGTACCGAGAAGACAACTACTGCGAAGGATGCAGTACGTCGCAAACAAAATAATTCCCATCTCTTGCGTGTTTAATTACCCCTCTTAAGGAGCGAGCTATGTCTAATCTCTCGATGTTGATAAACGGTTTAAAAGTGACGTCTGAGCATGGCGCGACTTTCGAGCGGCGCAATCCACTAGACGGAACGGTCGCAACGCGCGCGCAGGCTGCTACACCGCAGGATGCTGTTATGGCGTGCGAGGCTGCCGCTGAGGCCTTTAAGACCTGGAGTGAGACGGGGCCGAGTGAACGCCGCGCACTATTACTGAAAGCGGCTGAGCGACTCGAGGCGAAGACCCCCGAATTCATTGAGGCGGTTCCCGCAGAAACCGGTGCTACGGGGATGTGGGCAGGATTTAATGTTTTTCTTGCAGCGGGAATGATCCGCGAGGCAGCTGCGTTGACCACGCAGATTGCCGGCGAGGTCATTCCATCGGATGTCCCGGGCAGCCTCGCAATGGCTGTCCGACAGCCGGCGGGAGTGGTTCTGGGGATCGCCCCTTGGAATGCGCCCGTGATTCTCGGGGTGAGGGCGATTGCGACCCCCCTCGCCTGCGGCAATACGGTCATCTTAAAAGGATCGGAGAATTGTCCCCGTACTCACCAACTCATTATTGAGGCATTTCAGGAGGCGGGATTTCCTGCTGGCGTCGTGAACTATGTCACGAATGCACCAGACGACGCGGGGGCTGTTGTGGAGGCCATGGTCGCGCATCCAGCTGTTCGTCGAATCAACTTCACCGGATCGACACGCGTTGGAAAGATTATTGCCGTCACTTGTGCGCGTCACTTGAAGCCAGCAGTGCTGGAGCTTGGTGGAAAAGCCCCGTTAGTGATACTCGACGATGCCGATATCGAAGATGCTGTAAATGCTGCCGCCTTCGGCTGCTTCGCAAACAGCGGACAGATCTGTATGAGCACCGAGCGTATTATTGTCGATGAGAAGATTGCGGACGCTTTTGTGAAGAAATTCTCGGAAAAGGCGTCCAATCTCCCGCTGGGAGACCCGCGAAAACCGGATCCGGTAGTCTTGGGAAGCGTTATCAGCATGGCTACCGTCGAGCATTGCAATGCGTTAATTGATGACGCTGTCAAAAAGGGGGCAAGCCTTGTCTGTGGAGGTAAGGCCGACTCGACCCTCATGCCGGCCACTCTCTTGGATCGGGTGACGCCGCAGATGCGAATTTATTCCGAGGAGACTTTTGGTCCAGTTAAGGCAATCGTTCGGGTGAAGGGAGTCGAGGAGGCTATTGCCTGTGCGAACGATAACGAATACGGACTCTCAGCAGCAGTCTTCGGCGGTGATATTGCTCGCGCTATGAATGTTGCGAAAAAAATCGATTCGGGAATTTGTCACATTAACGGCCCAACGGTGCACGATGAGGCACAGATGCCGTTTGGTGGTGTGAAGGGTAGTGGATTCGGACGTTTCGGCGGCAAGGCAGGTGTCGCTGAGTTTACAGAGCTGAGATGGATAACGGTGCAGACCGAGCCGCGGCACTATCCCTTTTAGATTGATTACTCAATGCCGCCCTCGGTTTCCCGCCCAACACTAGGCCCATATGATGACCAGGGCCTGGTCGTGCGATATCGCGTTTCTTGACATTGACCGAGCAGTGTCCGGTATTGTCCAGAACCTTAGGTAGTCTTAGACTAACGTCGGTCGCTATAAGGAGGAATTATGTTACTTACAGCCGTACTGACCCCAGCGGAGGAGGGCGGCTTCGTTGCCCTCAATCCTGAGACGGGCACGACTACCCAAGGGGAAACCGTCGAAGAGGCTGTGAAGAATCTCAAAGAGGCGACAGAGCTCTTTCTTGCAGAATTTCCTGGTCATCAAATGCCGCACCCTTTGGTTACGACCTTCGAAGTAGCGCATGCCTAAATTTCCCGGGCTGTC
>Ga0172367_10005105_pt1 | contig 15985 bp, 15 predicted proteins | sample Lak10m_FD_114542 | JGI IMG/M metagenome (GOLD analysis project Ga0172367, IMG submission 114542) | Freshwater microbial communities from Kabuno Bay, South-Kivu, Congo - kab_022012_10m | ecosystem: Environmental > Aquatic > Freshwater > Lake | place: Democratic Republic of the Congo: South-Kivu...
ACTGGCCTTGCTCTACCTCGATGAAAACAGAAAAAAAGATGCCCTCAACATTTTACGGATAGCCGAAACGAGGCCCGTGCTCATAAAAAGCGACACAAGACGCCTGAAAGAGATAAGAAAACTGAACGCCAAACTCTCAGAAGAGGTGGGAGAATAATCCTCGACCATTGAGACCTGCTATTAATCCGGCATGCAGATATATGACCGGTGTCAGAGCTTATGCAGCATACGTTAATGGGCTTGAATGACAGATAAAAAGGCACCTGTTTGAATCCCGGATTAACACTCTTGAAATAAAAAATAAGAAATGGCTCCTCAGTGACCTTATTTACTTGCGTCCCTGATTATCCATCCGCCAGACAGATACATGACCGGTGTCAGAGCCCATGAAGAATACGTTAATGGGCTTGAATGACAGATAGAAAGACTCCTGTTTGAATCCCCCGGATTAATACTCTTAAAATCAAAGAAAAGAAATGGTTCCTCAGTGACCTTATTTACTTGCGTCCCTTAGATTTACATCTCAATCCCTCTTATCTCTTCAGGTCTTCATATCCTCAGACGTAATGTATGTAGATATTATTCTCTGGAAAAAACCGTCTCAATCCCTCTTATCTCTTCAGGTCTTCATATCCGAGCGGGACAATCTCTTTTGACTCTTCCACATCAACAAAGTCTCAATCCCTCTTATCTCTTCAGGTCTTCATATCCACGATGCCGTCAAGGCGCACGAAGCCTTTTACAGGCTGATAACGAAGTCTCAATCCCTCTTATCTCTTCAGGTCTTCATATCCAGGTGATCTACGGCGTCGACGGTTATGAGGATTACATTATGTCTCAATCCCTCTTATCTCTTCAGGTCTTCATATCCATGTGACCGTAATGGTCACGCAAGGACAGTTTGATGCTCTGTCTCAATCCCTCTTATCTCTTCAGGTCTTCATATCCACGATCATCGACAAAGATTTCCGATGTAATTTTCTCAAAAAAAGTCTCAATCCCTCTTATCTCTTCAGGTCTTCATATCCAAACTTGCGGGAATACACGACTTTGTGTATAACCCATAACGCGTCTCAATCCCTCTTATCTCTTCAGGTCTTCATATCCGAATGCTTTGTCGCCAACACTGTGTTCCCGACCGGAAACGTCTCAATCCCTCTTATCTCTTCAGGTCTTCATATCCGAAATCATGGTCTCGCAGGCGATCGTCAAGGCGACCGAAAAGTCTCAATCCCTCTTATCTCTTCAGGTCTTCATATCCACAAAGGCAGGAGAAGTTAAAGAAGTTCGTGCAAAAGTTGTCTCAATCCCTCTTATCTCTTCAGGTCTTCATATCCTTCAGGTGCTGTCGTAGAATTTGCTGTGAATTACGTCTCAATCCCTCTTATCTCTTCAGGTCTTCATATCCCAAACCAGCCACGGCACGGTCTGTATCTTCGCCGGGAGTTCTGTCTCAATCCCTCTTATCTCTTCAGGTCTTCATATCCTGGAATATCAGAGACGGAAAGAATAAGAAAAAGAGAAGTCTCAATCCCTCTTATCTCTTCAGGTCTTCATATCCTCAAAACCGTCATCAGCCAAGACCAAAGAAAATGAGCGGATGAGTCTCAATCCCTCTTATCTCTTCAGGTCTTCATATCCCCAGGAAAAAATAGATATGATAGAAAAACTTCCCCCAAGTCTCAATCCCTCTTATCTCTTCAGGTCTTCATATCCCTTGCCCTTTATGAAGATGCTGTTTTGCCGATAATGTACGCTATGTCTCAATCCCTCTTATCTCTTCAGGTCTTCATATCCTTGAAGTGATTGCGGTCTATGATTCGGTTGCTGAAGTCTCAATCCCTCTTATCTCTTCAGGTCTTCATATCCTGTACCCTGTGAAACCCTTGTCAGACGGGTTTCGGCGGGCCGATTTTCACGGAGCATGCTCCTTCCGGTAAAATAGTGATCAAAAAGCGAAATAGCCACAATTCTCTTCGGCAATAACTCCATACATTTCCATCACTTTCAGGTTTAGCACGAAACAATTAACACATTTAATCCGATAACCATAATCTTATTATGACGTTAAGGAATTAAGGGCTGTTAATTCAGCTATCCGGAAAAGCTCCGTACGGGTTAGACATTCTGAAGCCATTTTTCATGCCTCACGTAATGAAATAATACTCGTTTTCGCTCACTTTTCCCTGTCCGAGAATCTCGATCTGAGCCTGGCAGGCTTCACAGAGCCTGTAGAACCTCACACTGTCCTCTTCGAGTCTTATCAATCGCAACAGCCGCCTTTGCAGCTCCCGGAACTGCCGCTCCGTCAGGATGCATTCGAAAACGCTGTACTGTACCCTGTTGCCATAACCTTCGAGCAATTTGGCTACTTTGGGCAACCGTTTCGGATCACAGATATCGTACGACACAAGCAAGAACATGATTCATCTCCTGAGATAGGGAACATAGGGTTTTTCATTTTTCAGGTACAGAGCGAACTCGCCTACCTGAAGATCGAGGCAACGACGATAACTTACCTGGTATCCGCTGGCCGTATGGGTTGTTTTGCGGTGCATGAGGTTCTCGAACTCTCGCAGAAAGGTCTTGCGGGCCAGATCGCTCAGGTAGCAGCCTTTCGCCGTTCCATCCTCAGTCACGATCCTGAATTCTCCCGGCCCGATCAGATGCTTGTTGATGATGGAGAGCACGAGGCCATCGATGATCGTGCGGAACTCTTCAATCAGATCGCTGACCAGCGTCGGATGAACCGGTTTATCGGAATGCAGAAACCCGACATAGGGATGCATCCGGTGAATACGCACCATCGAAAACAGGTTGTTGAACAGAATACTGTATCCAAAACTCAGCATGGCATTGACTGGATCGGTAGGAGGGCGCTTGATGCGCTTTCTGAAACTGAATCCGTCGGCCTCGAACAACTCTTCGAAAACACTGAAATAAGCTGCCGCTCCGCTACCCTCATAACCCCGGACAACATCGATCGTTTCGGCGCCATCAACCTTCGATTTCAGCGATTCGAGCATACCAACCGCCTGATTTATCGAAACCGATCCGTTCTTTTCCGAATGCCGTTTGAGCAGTACTCCCGAATTATGCAGCTTGGCCCTGACAAAATGCTTCGAGCATTCAAGGCTGAAGTTGCTGTCCGATGAACGGCTGAACTGCTCTCGTTCGAGCATGATGTTCACGTCATCGGTCGATTCGATCCGGCTGAAATATTCGCCATGCTGTGAAAGAAGCACGATGGGAATGCGTTTCATGAGGCAGTACCTCAAAGCAGGAGGAGTAATCATGCAGGCCCCGAAAATAACGATCTGCCCGACCTTGATCGACTGGATTTCGATCAGTTCCGATTCATCATCGTCATTGCCCATCGTCACCCTGAACTGGTCGTTGGCAACCCGAAGCACCGACCCCTGTTCCTGAATGTAGAGGGTTCGCAGAAAGTAACGGTCATCGCTCACGCGTCATCTTTGAAATCTACACATATGTACTCCCCCTAATTTATCCCCTAATCCTATAATTGAATTTTTTTGTGTAAATGCTGTAACATCCGCATCAAATACTAAAGAATCAATTATAGTATTTTTAAATATATCATATACATTTAGATTTTTTCCATTTACAAAATAAATATACTGACCATCAGGTGACAATCTTATAAAAGAAGGCTTTCCTAAACAATTATCAATTGCCGCAACATTTTTTTGTGTTGTTTTTGACCAAAGTCTTACGCTCCAATAACATTCAGTAGGAGAAACATGATTTTCAGAATATGTTAAAACACAATCAGAAGATTTATTGAATATTGCATCAATAACATTAACATCTACTGCTTGAGCAAAACCCTTCGAACAATCAAAAACAAAACACTCTTCGCCATTAGATGAAGACCATAGTCTTGATGTTCCATCATCAGAACCCGTTAAAACATAACTATCATCATCTATATATTTCGCAAAATTGAATCTATTATTTGTATTATTAATACCATTCAAAACAACAGGCTCTTCACCTATATCGTTTGTCCATATTGCAAAATAGCCATCATTAGATGCAGTTAAAATATATTTTGAATCATTTGAAAAAACCATACTTCTGATCATGCCATAATGTCCTTCCTTAGAAAACATAACCTCACCACTATCAATATTTACCAGCCTAACTATATAATCGGAGCAAGCAACAGCAATATTTTTCGATTCGGAGAAAAACTAATCAAAACAGGACTTACTTTTTTTTCATTGTCAGTAAATTTCATTTTTAACAATGAAACAGGATTTATTGAAACTTTTATAACATCAAGACTGCCATCAGCCAACAAAGCCGCAACGTATCTACTATCCTTTGAAAAAATTGCACGAATAACTGGAGAATCGGCCTTATAAGTATTACCAACAACTTCTCCCGTTTTAAGATCCCATAACTTTACAATAAAATCATCAGAAGCAGAAATCAAATAATCATCGTTTATAGAAATATCAATATCATTAACTCGTTTATCATGGAAACTTAAATATCTGGAAGGTAACGCAACTGGTTCAACATACCACAAACGTACAGTGGAATCATCAGAGCCTGTAATAATATATTTTTGATCATTTGAAAAACGAGCATCATTAACCTCTCCTTCATGTCCTTTATATACCTGATATATTTTATCTTTTTTTAAATCGTATACACAAGCAGTATTATCAAGCGATGCACTCACAAGCATATCTCCAGATAAAGATACACTTATTGAATTAATATTATACTCATGATCGCAATAATACGCATACAGTAAGAGGGTTTTGATATCCCAAACACAAATTTTACCAGTGATATCAGAAGCTATTAATCTTGACAACTGGAGAGAAAAAGCCAAATTACTCACTTCGCTCAACTTTTCGGCTCGAAATGTCCTGTAACTGTTCTGATAAGGCATATCCCAAACAAACAGCTCACCATCATCAAAAACACCGAACACAATCTTATCATCAGAAGAAATAATAAACTTTATTATTTCTTTGTCTGAAACTCCAAACCTTATTCCATTATTAAAATCATTACTTTCAAAGTAAATAAGAAATCCGGTTTTCAGTAACACAAAGCAACCGCATCCAGAATTTGAAAAGCAAACCTCTAAAATATTTTCTAAGGACGTATAGCTTCCAATCAACTTATGAGTCTCAATATCATATATCAAAACAACCCTAAAATCCAATAGCAACATAACTCTTTTTTTATCTCCTGATAAAACAGAGCTATAATCATGATAATTTGATAAATCCTTAATAAAAATTGTTTTTTGATCAAACACAGAAAACACACTCAATATATTTTCAGCATTTTTAGCAATATAAATAGTATTATCTTTTGAATAACAAACAATTTGATCTTTTGCCAGACTCAAATCAATTTTTTCTATAACTTCCCCTGTATTACTTTTCCAGAATATTTGCTGTGCTAAATCTGAACGAGCCATCACAGAACTATCGTTATCATAATATCCAACTGAAACAACAGACTCACCGTCTTTAAAACCCTGTAATTTCATTTTTTGAAGGCAAGGCGGAGTAAGACTGGGATACATTAATAATAAAGCCCTTTTATTTAAGTCAGATAACAAGTCACTCAAGAAGCATTTAATTTCTTTATAATAACCTAATCGCCCCCATAATTGACCAGACAACATTGCACTATTTTCACAAATCGTATTCATTGATAAACCAATAGCCTTTGCAATACGATCTGCCAATAAACCGTGTTCAGAGACAAAATAACTATTGTATAAATCCACACAATTTGTAGCATCCAACTTCTTTTTTATCCACTGATAATCAGTTAATACGCTTTCAATGGTTTCATTTTTTTTACACTCACTCAAATGCCTAATCAAATTTCGCCATATATATTTTTCAAAAACTTGAACCGACGAAAAACCATTAGGATATTTTTCACACAGGGCATCAACAAACATCTTGTTTACCTCATAACGTCGATCTTTAGTAATTTTACCTTTCAAATATTTCAAAATATTATCATGTATACGAATCAACCTCTCTTTAGCAGAAAATGAATCAAATAAAGAGGAATCATAAAAATACTCACACAATTCAAGGCTATCATCTTCATCCATAACACCGGTTTTCTCCCACAACAAAAAGATTATACTAAAAGGAATATCTTCATCTTCAGGAAATATCGAGAGCTCATAAAATCGTTGTTTATTTTCATCACTAAGAAACTCGATACTTGCCTCAATACACGCAGAAAGATTTCGATCACGATCAATTTCATTCCTGGGATCAAAATATTGATATCCTTTTTCATCTAAAAGACGATTAAATGAAGAAACAGCTTCTTTCACACTAACATCTTTTTCGTATTTCTTTAGAAGCCAGCGATTAGCTATTGCAATTAATTGTGCCCAACCAAACAATTTATGAGATAATCTACGTAATACTCTTTCCTCATCACTACTATTCTCAAAAGGCAGCTTATCTGAAATAAGCTTAAAAGCTTCGCCGTCATCAAATTTGCCAACCTCATACTTTTCGATATCACTGGGCAAACAATTTTTTATTCTTGTAGTAATAATTATTGAGCAATTACCAGAAATCCTCAAGAAATAGCGCAAGTCACTTTCACGCCAAACATCATCAATAAAAAGCAGTACATTACCAATTGAACTTAATATTACAGCTAATTCGTTTGATGCCGTTTCTATACAAGAAAACTTATATCTTTCTCCTTTCAATTTAAATATAATATCTTCTATTATACCTATAATTTTACCCTCTAAAATGCTTTTTGAAGAAAAAGATAAGTCATTACCAATAACAACAGGGATAATACGACCAGAATACACCAACTTAATATCCTCATCTATACAAAGAGCTTTTGCGGCCACAGTCTTTCCATATCCTCCTGCTCCCACCAACGCAAATGTTGTTTTTAGAGCATTACCATATTTATCAATCAATCTATATTTTATCTTTTCAATAAACTCTCTCGGCACATACTTAACTGGCATTTCAGGAATATATTTACACAAGCGCTCTCTTTTACCACTTCCTTTCGCAACATCTATCAAACGACTTCTATCACTCTCTCTATTGAAGTAATAACAATATCGATCTTTTTGCCAACCAGAAAGAGCATCAATGCAATTATCATTAACTATTACCGGGCAAACATTGATTCCGTTTTCCAGCGCATATTCCCATTCTTTTTTGACCCATTCCGATTCTAAAGCTGACTTTGTAATAACAACCACCACATGTTCCGATTTTTCTATAGCATTTCTTATTTCAGTCAAATTATCATGTTCACCCTTCATATCATGAATATCCTGCCAAAATTCATTATCAATCACAGAAAGAAAACTGCTTATTTCTGCCGCCCATTCTTGACCATCGCTTCGAGAATAGGATATAAAAACGTGTTTTCTTTCGACTGATTTCATGATTAAAACACTATAGATTATACACTATTGCCATCTATTTAGTGAACGACTAACTTACCAAGCCCAAATCCGGTTCCCTTACCTGTATGAAGATATTCGCCAAGACGAAGAAGCGGCATATACTGTTCAAGCTTGCCGTCAAGCGTTATTTCTCCCATCAATCCACCAAGCTTCATGTGGCGTTGCTGACGCTGCGAGTACCGTTCCCAGTCGTACCAGAAAGTGTCTGTTCCGACTACATTCACATCCCCGTCGACCAACGGTAGGTTCCGGCTATCGTAAGGCTCCGCTTTTACCCCCTCTCCATACAACTGGTTCAAGACAAACACCCGGTGATAAAGTGATTTTAAAAGCAACCTGACTGCGTCATGGTCATCTATTCGGGTCACCAGTCCTTTACTCTCACGTCCATAAGCGGTTTTCATCCTGAGTGGAGTCTCGAAACGAAGTGTGACATATCTGTTAAAAGCATAATCTACCCGTCTCATGATCTCCCCGCCAGAACAAATCTGGAAACATCCGGAAAGGCTTCCGTTGTCAAACAACTGCTTGCCGCTCTCATCCTCGACCTCCAGCAGCCTGAACCGCCCCCTTCCTTTGCCAATTCCGAAACTTTCGCCGAGAATCATGAACGCATAGACAAAGAACGGTAACTGGCCAACTGCGCTGCCGACAAGTACAAGAGAAAAAGTGAGTCGATCTCCTGGCTGGAAGTAACCCTGTTTAGTCATTGGCGGCTCAATCACGAAAGGATGAGGTGCATCGCTACCAAGTCGCAACCTATCCGCGGTATCAGGCGATACCTTCGATTCGAACACCTTGTAGTACGCACAAGCAGATTTCAGTATACATGGATCACAATTCCTGTCGCGGGTAATACACGTCGCCCTCTTGAAGGCATGTCCGAACCCACCCCGAAGCGCCGAACCCTTGTATTCCGGAAGGTAGATTGCCTCCGTCGGCTCAATTGTGAAAAGGAACCGGGCTATTGGTAAAGATGAAAAAGAAGTAAACATACTTGAACTTATATTAATCCTCGACGGAAAGCTTTATCCAACCCAGAGGTTGAACGGGTACATTATCTTTCACAATAGCTGATCGTGTTGAAGGAAAAGGAATATTACCGATCCTTAACAGAAAGAGATACTGCCCAAGCAACTTTTCATCACCAAAAATATCACTGTCAATCGATAATCCGATAGAGTTGTCAAACCATGTTTTCCCGCCACCCAAACGCAGGATAGCCTCATTGGTTTTCAGTGATTTCATATCTTGTTCGAGCTTTTCATAAAACGTGATAAAATCCCTGAACTCATTGAGGCTCTGGAGTTCATCGAGCTCACGCAAACATGAATCGAGAGAAATTCGGTTGATAATCGAGAACAATGAACTGATGGATTGTTGATCGATAAAACTGAAACTGCTTGTACTTCGTGGCTTGAGGAATGACAAAGTACATGAACTCTTTACTGAGGCATTCAGTGTCTCACTCAATTGCGGAATGTCAGAGGTATTCCTTCTGAAGGTTTTTCTACCGATTCGCAAGGAAACTCTTTTCATTGCACTTACCGACAATGCTGTGGGCTCAATTACCTGAGAATCACTCACCCTCATGTACCTGAAAATATCATGAGAGATACTTCCGAAACATTGCCTTGCAGGATCGATCCTTTTCAGCGACTTCCAGTCACGCTTTTCGACATGCACCCTGATCTGATCGAGCAGCATTTTTCCATCTTTGGTTTTCAGCAACCAATCGACCAATACCGCTGTCCTGATCGCTCCTTTGAGTGAGCTGCCTGGAATAAATGGTTTTCCAGCGGTGGAAATAAAGCGGCGGATATGGGCTTTCTTGCAGTCTCCCTCAATCTTGACAACACGAGCTGCAAAATCATCGATCTCCTTACCTAATGTACCGGTAATAAACTGTTCAAGAGAAAAAGTCGAGCGGTTATTCTCAAATTGCCGCATCCCTTTCACGTAGGCATCGATAAGGGAGTTGTCGCCTTGCATCGCCTTCTGGAGCTTTTCGGTGTCGATGTAGATGAGCGAATCACCGCGCTGCACATAATCGCTATAGGGCGAAAGAATGTGCTCATCGCCAGCACCAATATGGAGCGGAGAGAGCGTTGTCAGCTTTATTGTATGAGTCGTCAAGGTTTGCCGCATGAGTATCGTTCAGATTGGAATGGCAAAGTTTCTCCCGTTGCGTTTGACTGAACCCGACTCGGCATCAGGAGAAAGATCGACTACCCTTCCACTGATATTCCGGTTCATGACAGCTCCTTCTCTGACAAATCTCGCCTGCTTGCGGTGTTTTTCACCCTCTCCCCTCAAGCCAAGAGAACCACCGCCACGAACAAACATTTCGTACCGCTCCAGTGCCTCAAACTCACTTGCATCAGCGGGAGAAAGAACCGATAAGCCGAGATACACAGATGCCTCCGCAGGAGGTGGAATAGGAATCATCACTTCCCGAACTTCCCTGAACTGACCTTTGCCTGACGAACGCTGCCCACCCACACCTTCATCAGCCATAATTCGCACAGCTGCAAGAAACTCCTGTCGTTCTTCGGCGGTCAATACATCGGCATCGAAGAGAACGCAATAGGCTCCCTCGTATTCCTCTCCGGCTGCGGAAAACGTATGGAACTGCACCGTGGTCTCGTGATACAAGCGATCATTGTCCTCAACGGTGGTGTGCACTTTCACTTTCGGGCTGGTTGTAAATCTACGAAAAGAACGATTTTTGAATTCTTCCGGCATACCCCCAAGCTCATCAGCCAGACAAAGGAACTCGTTGCCGATTGAGGAATAAAAGTTCAGATCAAGTTCGGACTCAAGCTTCTGAGGTTTGAAGCTCTTCCTGAACTCCTCGAACACCCCTAAAGAGAAATACTTCATGCTCTTGTGAAGCTTCAGGTCATCAGTCTTGCTGTAGGTCACGACCGGTTTTGGCACAAACAACTGCAACAGCTCCCCCTGTTTCAGCAAAGCGTACATCCCGGATGAAAACGAAAGCCTCCCCGATTCGACCAGATCAATAAAGATTTCTGCTCCACTCAAGGCGTACTCATAGATGTTCGCTAACGCCGAAAACAAGGTATCTGAATGCAACAGATCGCTGCTGTCATCAAGACCGGTTTCCCCGAAATGAAACTGAGCGCCTCCACCGGGAATCAACAATAGTGCCTGCATATCAGATAAAATTAGTCAAAAGGTGTAATCCTATTAAGATCAAGCTTACTGCGCTCGTTACTTTTCTTGTATTCATCTATAGACTTGTATTCATACTTCAACCCTTTAAAACCTATCTGCCCATAACCTCGTGAACCGCTTCCCCCGAGATAATCGTCCTCCAAAATCCTCATTGCCTGCAGAAGAGCATTAAGATGTGAGACTTTTTCTTCTTCATCAAAAACATCGTAGATGATTTCAAAATCAAACTCTGCACCGACAGGCACCCTTTCAAGCTGGCGGGGATGCTGTGCCGTCCCTGTAATTCTGTTTATCGTGTTTTCGGTCTTGATTTCTGTGTAGTTTACAAGATCATCTTTGAAATCTTTGTCGTCTGAATCGATATCGTAAAAATGCTTCCTAAAATGTGCTGTATCAAGCATTGCGTCCCGTACTATCAGACGGGTTAACTGACACTTTTTCGGCGTCTTTTGAGTTTGTGTAACTTCATCCTCATTATCAGCGCCCTTACCAAATATGGTGTTAATTTTATCACTATCAACTTTCATATCAGGAGGCATATTCGATTCACGTTTTATCGCAAGTGAACCTTCTTCACGAGCAAAAATAGATCGTAATTTACCTTTTAATGAACTTCCAGGAATGTACGGGACTCCAAGATGGGTTTTGATGACATTCAAATCAACACCACCAATATCGAGTACCGTCTTTGACCCGCCGATATGTAAACCTGTTTTCACTATAATCCTTCCAGAAATGAATGCTTTTCCAATAAGTTTATGCATTGTCGCTTCCTCCGAAATATTTGTGGTAAGCAATCACCGATTCAAAAAATGATTTGAAATTTTTCAGCTTAGATTTGTCATCGACTCGAACAGCAAGAAAATCGAGTAAATAAATCAGCGTTCTGAGTTCATCATTATTTGCTCTCCCCGCTACATAGGCAAGTCTCGGCCTGATATGAGGCAAACTTTCCGGGTTGGTTTTCTCCCTTATAAGCGCATAAACATTCCTGAGCTGGGATGAGGTGATGCCTTTTACATGCCTCTCTACATAGTCTTTTAATCGATTGATATAATCGTTATAGCCATGCTGGTTAGGAGAAAGAATCCGGGATTCAAAATTTTCCCCAAAAGCAATCAGTATTTCCTCATGAGCAGTTTTTTCGCTCCAGCTTTTCTGATAACCCCCAGAACGCCCACCGCCTGAACGGGAAAAATTACTCTGCATGATTTTCCTGATTTTGGTTTTCAAGACATTTCTGTTTGTATCGTGTTGCCAACTCAGCCCATCGTGCACCGACAGCGACATACATGGGATTGACCGGCTCTCCTTTAATAGCCTTTTTTACAACCGATTCATATTTATCGATAAGACTTTTGGCCTTCTCTTTTGCTTCATCTTTTCTAATATCACGAAGCATGTAGTTCATACGCCACATTTTTTCGCCGACAAGCGGCATATCCTGTAAGCGGGAAAGAACATTCATATCGTTTGAAGATGCTGCTTTATAGAGCAATTGTGCCCGGTCATGCAATTCTGACAACCCTTCGCAACTATTCAAAACCTTATAGATCACCGATCGAGAAACCTTATAAACGCCCGTTTCATCTACAAGGTCGAAAAGACACATTTTAACATCCCAAGCCTCCCTGAACTCTTCCCAACTTAACGTCTCACCGAACACATTGATCGAGTTTTTTTTGATACTTCCGTACTTGGCTTCATGCAATCGCTCCTCGGCAAGCACGGCAAAACGCGATACCGGATAGTGCTCATCGACAACCAGTAAGGATGCTGAAAGCGTCAGTGACGGATTGTTGCAGACAAAACGCTGAAACTCTTCCTGAATTCTCAGGGCCAAATCAAATACCTTGTGCCATGCGCCCACCATGAACAGGTCATCACCGCCAGAAAATACCGGGTAGATGTAATCCCTGAACTGATCATCATGAAGAATGGTGTTCATATACCCTTCGAAGAACCACTGCAAGGATCGCGACAGGGACATCATGCGTGAAGGAGTCCTGATCTCTTTTGGAAATCCATCGGAGAAAAGTTTTCCGAGATTATCCACATCCATTTTCAGGATGCCGAGCTTGTGGGTACCGGTTTCCTTGTACGCTTTGAAGGCAAGCTGGGAATAGGTGATGATGTTATCGGTCTCCAACCCCCATCTTTTTCCGTCTTTTTCTTTATCGTAATACTCTTCGACTGAACGCCCACAGTTCTTGACATCCTGTTTGAACTGCGATATCGATGCTACAGTCCTCCATCGCGGCAGGTACTTAACGGAAAATCTGAAACCGGCATACTTTTCCTCGAAAATGGTAGTATTGAAAGCATAGGCATCGTGCGATCCCACTGCTTGAAACTCAAAACGGTATCCAAGCTTGGCAAGAACATCAACCCAGGACTTCTTCTCTTTATCTTCTGATACCTTGATAGGTTCATTTAGCGCAAGAATGCGGTAATAGTCATTATCCTTGAACTTCTTGTCCGTGATTTCAAAAAACGGATCTCTCTCATCATTTTCACGTATCACCTGTTTGAAAGGCAAAAAAACATCTTTCCGTTGCTGCCCCTTGAACTTCCTGAGTTTCTCGATGGCCAATACTTCATTGACATCTTTCCATTTCTTCCAGAATTTTTCCATAAAATCGTAAATACTGACCTCAACGCTTGCTATCGAAAGGGACAGCTCTTCGTCTATCAGCGCACGTGCAATGTCATTCTTGCAATCACTCAAGTCTTGAGCCTTACATTTCGGTATGAGGAAATAGAACTGCCCCCCGCCGTTGTAAAGCAGATTGGATGGTTTGAGATCGAGATCATGCAGAATCTTTTCAATACAAACATCGGCGAGCATCTGGACAAAAAACGAACGTGCTTTCAGCGTTTTGGCAGCCCCTTTTGATGGAACGTTGAAGATGAAATCCTGTATACCCGATATGTCGCCGGAGACAAGCAGGCAGGGCGCAGGAAAATCCGGGCTTTTGTAACCCTGTGCCGAATCTTTCAGAATCTCGGAATCTCTCCCCTCCCACGAACCTTCTTTCCATTCGTCATAAAGGCAAAGGGCAATCGCAGCAGTAACTCTCGAATGGTCGAGAAGATTGATATCCGGCCTGTCCGGTTGTCCCTTGAATCTGCTCGGAGTCTGCGCTGGAACCGCGTTAAGGAATTTCTGGAGAAACGGCAGAAGGTCTGCTGTAGAATCGACACCGTCACGCCTTATAAACTTCTCGAAAGAGGATTCAAACTTGTCAAGCAGCGTTTTGTAACCCTGAGTAGTGAAAACAGGTTCTTCCCCTGCCGGAAAAAGAGCTTCCCGATCGAGAGAAAGCTGATTCAGATCGAGATATTCTAGAGGAGACTCGTTATTATCGTCGAGCTTTATATCGGAAAATATGGATTGCAACCTTGCTTTGGCATAGTATTGGGGCTCAAGATCAGCAATTTTCTCACGTTCCTTCGATGACGAAATATCGGCAATATGAATCAACTTCAAAGGAACATCTTTCCGCAGGATACCATAATCATCATTGCCTTTTTCCCACCCCCCGTGATGCAACAAAACAAACCTCTCTATATCAGAATCAGAGAGAAAATGTTTGAATATTTTTATAAATGCCGCCGAATATCGACGGTGTGCATGGTTTTTGGATGCCTCACCTGTCTCAACATAAGATTGCGCCTCCTCCTGCCATTTCTTATCCTTAGCGCGCTCAATGAACTTGCCGATATCGTGCAGTAAAGCAGCAAGGTAAAATGCGTCTCTTTGGTAATCGGACATACTCGGCAATCTGAATTACATTAAAAGAGAGGGAGAAGAAAAAATTTAACAGTATTACTGATTTATTATACAAAAAGAAACTGCAATAACACAACAAAATCCAGTAAAAAGGCTCAATATAACGTATATTCATGCTATATTGAAAATATTCACATTTAAAATAAACCCTTATCCTGCAACCCATGAACAAGGCAAAAACAGCAACGATAAAGGACGGTAAAGGATTTCTCCGATCAGCCTTTTCAGCTGAACAGGAATTGCTGAAGTTTCAGTTGGTGCTTTCGGAAACATCGATCACCCATGACGGGGTTATGGGCGATGTCAATGAACAGCATTTCATTCATGCACTACGAAAATACCTGCCGAAACGCTATGCGGTTGATCATGGGATAGTTATCGACAGCAACGGATCAACAAGCGACCAGATAGATATGGTGATTTTTGACAATCAGTACACTCCGACCCTGCTGGATCAGCACGACCACAGGTTCATCCCCGCAGAAGCGGTCTATTGCGTTCTCGAAGCAAAACCAACTATCAACAAGGCAAATCTCGAATATGCCGGAAAAAAGGCAGAATCGGTAAGAACGTTGGAACGCACGACTGTCCCGATACCTTATGCTGGAGGGACATACCCAGCAAAAACTTTGTTCCCGATCATAGCAGGAATTGTCGCTGCAAATATCGATTGGTCTGAAGGCATGAACAGTCAGGCATTCCTGACAAGCTTGAACACATTGATTGACGGTCAGAAGCTCGACTGTGGAATTGCATTATCAGATAAATCCTTCGACACATACGATAACGGATTGTTGACAATCAATCAAACCGGCAACAGCCTTGCCTATTTCATCTTTCGGCTGCTGCAAAAACTGCAATGCCTCGGAACAGTTCCCGCAGTTGACTGGAACAAATACGCCCGTTTCATTGACGGTTAAGAGATAGATCGAGGTGCGAATTTGCGAAAATTTTTGGGGTTGAGAATTTTGGGGGTGAGTAGTCCGAGGGAGTTTCACCCTCAGACTCTCGCAGAACCGGACGTGAACGTCTCCGCTCATCCGGCTCCCATTATCCAGCCTTTGGGGATGGGAGCATTTGGGGGACGTAAGTCAGCGAGGCAAATTCGTCACTTGTAATGCATCTTTTACTTCAACTCCGACCGTGAACACAACCACTGTTTCGGTCAAAACACTCGCGCCCACAGAACCATACACACTTGCTTTCCCCCACCACAAGCGTCTTGATACAGCCCTTCACAGCAAGTTGGTAATGGCTGTGAACGGGTGCAACAGAAAGTTGCCGGTTTGTCCTTCTGATCCCGATCGATCGGGAGATAAATCCGGTTCGTTCTGACTATATGCTCCAGCCTGACACATCGAGCTGAATGCTCGACACTCTTCAAACCGAGGGGAGCATTTGGGGGACGTAAGTCAGCGAGGCAAATCCGTCACGTCAAATGCCTCTTTTTCGTTAACTCCGACCATGATCACGACCACTGTTTCGATCAAAACACATGCGCCTACGGAACCGAACACACT
>Ga0172367_10005106_pt1 | contig 15984 bp, 15 predicted proteins | sample Lak10m_FD_114542 | JGI IMG/M metagenome (GOLD analysis project Ga0172367, IMG submission 114542) | Freshwater microbial communities from Kabuno Bay, South-Kivu, Congo - kab_022012_10m | ecosystem: Environmental > Aquatic > Freshwater > Lake | place: Democratic Republic of the Congo: South-Kivu...
GATCGGCCTTTTTGAGTTCCGGATACAGTTTGCGGGCGATAGGAAATGCCAGCAAAGCCATGACCCGGTATACCTCTATGTCAAACAAACGATGCAACAACCGTCCGGCCTGTGCGGTTCGCAAGTCATGGTTAACAATCAAAAAACGGCTAAACCCATCCACATGCACCCGAAAATCGGTAAATACGGAAGCCGCCCCACCCGTGGCCTTGGAACCCACAATCGGATTACCGGCAAAATAGGCAGATACTGGCGATAGGTCGGTTTCATTCTTATAGTGAATATCTTCGGCAGACACTATCGTTGCGTGCGCGGCCACGATTAATTGACCACTAATTTGCGACATCCAGTCGTGCGGAACCTTTTTCAAGGGCGGATCGCTAAAAGGTTCAGCAGCATTGTCATATGCATAAAAGCTATAGGCGCTGAATTCGCCATGCTGCTCCCAGCTCATTTGAAAAGCCTCAAAGCTGGCGCTGAAGTGATCGGCATCTTTTGCCGGAGGGGCGATGCCAAATCGCTCGCACAAGGCAATTAGATGCTGGCGTTCCTGCATTTTTTCTTCGCCGGACACCAGTAACGCCATGTGGCTGGTTCTGACGGGCAAGCTGCGAATAAACGGTGCTCTGGCGTGCACTTCGTTGTGCAATACAAAGCGTTGCGGATGATTGGGCGGGAGCGGAAACAGGCTGGTCACGATAATCCTGGATTTTGTTAACCTAATTTGAACAGTATTTCATTAAATCAGCCCAGTTTTCAATGTTGCTGAGACTTTTGTGCTTATCGTTAAAATTTAAGCGCGCCAGCTGCGCATATTGGTATCCTTGTCGATTGATAAATATCGAGTTGCTGATCATGACCTGTTACCAATTGTTTGCTACCACACCCAAAGCTATGGAAGGGATTCTTGCCAATGAAATCGAGGCGCTGGGCGGGCAAAATGTGCAACAGAAAATGGCGGGGGTGGTTTTTCAGGGTGATTTGGCAATGGCTTACAAAGGCTGTCTTTGGTTGCGTACCGCCAATCGTATTCTATTGCTGCTGAGTAGTTTTGAAGTCAAATCCCAGCAGGATTTGTACGATGGCGTCAAAAAAATCAATTGGTTCGAACATTTGCAACCTGATGACAGTCTGGCGGTGTCGTTTAGTGCCAAAAACAATCCAGCCATCAACAATACCCATTTCGGTGCGTTGAAAGTCAAAGACGCTATCGTCGACCAGATGCGGACCAAGTTCAATAAACGGCCCAATATCGATACCGAACGGCCCAGTATTCGGGTGAATGTGTATTTGCACAACGATACCGCTCAACTGAGTCTGGATTTATCCGGTGAAAGTCTGCATAAACGCGGTTATCGGGATGTCAGCATCGCTGCACCCATGAAGGAAAATCTGGCGGCAGCCATTCTGTTGCGCGTCGGCTGGCCGAAAATCGCTGCAGAAGGGGGATCATTGCTGGATCCGATGTGCGGCTCCGGCACCATGCTTTTAGAGGGGGCCATGATAGCAGCCGATTATGCGCCAGGCTTGCAGCGCGATTATTTCGGCTTTTTGGGATGGAAAAAACACGATGCCGAGCTATGGGACAGTTTGCTGGCGGAGGCTAGGCAACGCCGCGACGAGGGTTTGCGCAAAATGCCGGTCATCGTCGGTTTTGATCAAGACAGACGCACGGTGGCGACCGCATTGCAACACGTCGAAAACGCCGGTTTGGCGGGCAAAATCCATATCGAAAGGCGTGACATCGCCGATGCAGCGTCGGCAGAAAGTTGGCCCAAAGGGCTGATTGCCTGCAATCCACCTTATGGTGAACGCTTGGGCGACGAAGCGGAAACCGCTGAATTGTATCGGCGTTTTGGTGAAGTTTTAAAACAGCAGTTTGTCGGTTGGCAAGCGGCAATGATTATCAGCAACCCGGAGCTGGGCTTCCGATTGGGGGTACGCTCGCAAAAGCCGATTACGCTGTTTAACGGGGCATTGGAATGTAAGTTGCTGCGCTTCAATCTGGAGGAAAAAAGCTTTTTCGAGCCCAAAGCTAAATCTCAGCAGGAGCGCATCGAGCAAATCAGTCAACGCACTCAGTCCGAGCATCCCGATAATCAAGCGGAAATGTTTGCCAATCGGCTGCGCAAAAACCTGAAAAAACTCTCCAAGTGGGCCAAGCAAAATCGAGTCACTTGTTTCCGACTCTATGATACCGATCTACCGGAGTATGCGGTGGCTGTTGACGTTTATCACGGCGAAGCTTACCGCTCCCAGCTCTCGCCCCTCGCCTACATACCTGTAGGCGAAAAAACCTGGGTGAATGTACAGGAATATGAGTCACCTAAAAGTATTGATCCGGCCAAAGCGAACCAGCGCTTGGCGGGTGTAATGGTGGAAATACCCAAGGTATTGGAAATTCCGCGTGAACAGGTATTTTTAAAAATCCGCCGTAAACAAAAAAATACCGATCAGTACGAAAAACAGGGTGATTCCGGACATTTTCATGTGGTCGAAGAAAATGGCTGCAAATTCTGGGTGAATTTTGAAGATTATCTGGATACCGGACTATTTCTGGATCACCGGCCGATACGTCTATTGATTCAGCAGCAAGCCAAGGGCAAGCGTTTTCTCAATCTGTTTGCCTATACCGGCAGTGCCAGCGTGCATGCCGCCGTCGGCGGTGCGGCTTCCAGTGTCACGGTGGACATGTCCAATACCTATCTGGACTGGGCCAAGCGCAATTTTGATCTCAACCACATTCAGGGAAATCACAAGCTGCTGCGGGCTAATTGCCTGCAATGGCTGGCCGAACAGGCCGGATTAAAGCAAAAGCCGCAGTTTGATTTGATTTTTCTCGATCCGCCGACATTTTCCAATTCCAAGAAAATGGATGAGGCTTTTGATATTCAAACGGATCATGTGGTCTTGCTGAAAAATGCCGCCGCCTTGCTGGCCCCTGATGGCGTATTGTATTTTTCCACCAATTTTCGCCGATTTAAGTTGGATGTTGACGCTCTAAACCCTTTGCAGATAGAAGATATCAGTGCTGCCAGCATCCCTGAAGATTTTTCTCGCGATAGCAAAATTCATTATTGTTGGAAAATAACACGATGACAGAATGTTTACATATTGTGGTTAAGGGCAGGGTGCAAGGTGTGTATTTTCGGGCTTACACGCAAAAACAGGCCAATCAATTAAATCTGGGTGGATTTGTCAGAAATTTGGCCAATGGCGATGTCGAAATCGTCGCTAGTGGTGAGTCGAATGCATTACAAAAACTATTGGCCTGGTGTCATAAAGGCCCAATGTTGGCCAAAGTAACCGAAGTCAGAGCAAATCCCATCGCTAACCATGAAGAATTTGCAGGATTTGAGATTCGCCAATAGCGGTGGGCTATGTGGTATTGTCTTGATGCTGCCTAGGTTCGGCTGTTAGTCGAGGTGGTGATAGTGAGAATTAACCGATGTTTAGGATTGATTGAGAATATTGAATTTATAGGAGATTTGAAATGAAAAAATTACTGCTACTGGCTTTATTGGGCGTGTCCCCCATGGTTGCAGCCGATTGGCAACTGAATCCAAAAGACTCGGCCTTGAATTTTCTGAGTACCAAAAATGCGAGTGTGACCGAATTACATGTCTTTCAGTCACTGTCCGGTGAGTGGGTTGGGGATAAAGCCAAGTTAACCATTGATTTAGCCAGTGTGGAAACTCAGGTTCCGATTCGAAACGAGCGTATGAAAGAGCATTTATTCGAGATTCAACAACATCCTCAAGCGACTGTGGAACTGACGCTTGATGCCAAAGCGCTTGAAGCTATACAGCCCTCGGGTACTTTGGTCGATGTGCCGGTTGTGGCCCGTGTCGATATGCATGGCGTCAAAAAAGAGCTGAACGCCAAATTAAGATTGATCAAGTTAACCGAGCATAAACTGCTTGCTACCACTCTGGAGCCGGTGTTACTGAATCCTGCTGATTTCAGCATGCAGGCGGGACTGAATAAACTGTTGGAAATTGCCAAATTGACCAGCATTACCAGCACGGTGCCAGTGACTTTTAGTCTGGTATTTGAACAAAAATAATGCACTTGGTTCGGGAAATGTTTTGGTGAGCAAATTCCGCATGAGGTTTTGCTGCAGTAGCAGCAATTAACTCTGGGTAAGTTCAAACCGACTCTGGTTTTTTAGTATCTCCGGAGTGCAAACTTGGGTTTGCACTCCAAAATCAATTCCTTCGGCCTGCTGTCCTTGGCAGTAGTAGCCCGCCTCAAAATGAAGTTATGCAGAATTTAAGCTTCGAATCGGATTACAATAGCGTCATTTTATTGAAAAACTTGTTGGTACTTCTTTAATGCGAGTACCACGACAATTGGCAGGAGCTATGGTGACTGATAAAACGATTCGTATTGCAACTCGGCAGAGCCCTTTGGCGCTATGGCAAGCCGAACACGTTGCAGCCAGGCTGCAACAGGCTTTTCCCGGCTTGAAAACCGAGCTGGTCAAAATGGTTACCCGTGGCGATAAAATACTGGATGCGCCATTGGCCAAAGTGGGAGGCAAGGGGTTGTTCGTCAAGGAACTGGAACAAGGTATGTTGGAAGGCATCGCGGATATTGCTGTGCATTCGATGAAGGATGTACCGGTCGAATTTCCGGAAGGATTGCATCTGGCGGTGATTTTAGAGCGAGAAGACCCAACCGATGCTTTTGTTTCCAATCGCTATAAAAGTCTGGCGGAATTACCGTCCACAGCCAGGATTGGTACGTCCAGTTTAAGACGGCAATGCCAGATCAAGGCGCAATTTCCGCAAGCCGAAATTTTAAGTTTGCGTGGCAATGTCAATACCCGGCTGGCTAAACTGGATGCGGGTGAATACGATGCCATCATTCTGGCTTCTGCCGGTCTGAAGCGTTTGGGTATGGGAGAGCGTATTACGGCAAGATTGTCGCCGGATGAAAGCTTACCTGCCATGGGTCAGGGAGCCATCGGTATCGAATGCCGGGTAGACGATGCCGAAATACATGAATATTTAAGTGTGTTGCACGACGCAGAAACCAGTATCCGTGTCAGCGCCGAACGCGCCATGAATGCCCGATTGAATGGCGGTTGTCAGGTGCCTATTGCCGGTTTTGCGGAAGTTCAAGGTAGCATTCTCTTTATGAGAGGTTTGGTCGGTAACCCGGATGGGTCAATATTGTATCGGGCTAAAGGGAATAGCTCGCTGGATCTGGCAGAACAATTGGGTCAGCAAATCGCTGATGATTTGTTAGCTCAGGGTGCTGATAAAATTTTACGCGAGTTGTATTTGTGAGTTCTCGCTTGGACGGGACGCTGGTGCTGATAACCCGACCTGCCGACCAAGCTGAAAATTTGTGTCAATTGATTGAGCAAGCCGGTGGCGAAGTGCTGCGATTTCCCACTCTGGCGATTGAAGCCGTTGCTGTTGACGCAAACAAGTTGCAACAAACTTTACAAAGTGACTGGCTGATTTTTACCAGCATGAATGCGGTGGATTTTGCAGTCAAAGCGTTCAGTGGCAAAATGGCTGGATTGAAAGGTCTAAATATTGCTGCGGTGGGGCAGAGTACCGCCAAAGCCTTAAGCAAGGCGGGATTGAATGTTGAATGTGTTCCGGAGCTGGTATTTAGTAGCGAAGGTTTATTGGCTGAACCTGTCATGCAGCAGGTGGCGGGTTTAACATTCACCATCGTTCGGGGTGTCGGCGGCAGGGAAAAAATCGCTCAAACCTTGCTGGAACGTGGTGCACAACGGGTTGACTATTTAGAGGTGTATCGCCGTAGCCGACCCGAGATAGACAATAGCCAACTGCTGGACAAGTTAAGACACGGTAGATTGAATGCAGTCAGCATTACCAGCGGCGAAGCGCTGCAAAATTTGCTGCTCATGATTGACGCGGTTTCTGTAAGTTCGCTTAAAAAGTTACCGCTGATTGTGGTTAGCGACAGGATAAAAGAGTTGGCGCAACAACTGGGATTTGAACAGGTTTTAGTCAGTCTGCAACCGACGGATGCAGCCATTTGACAGACATTGACGACGTTATCGAACGGGGAAAACAGTGGCCGAAGTAATTGAAGAACAACAAGAAAATCAAGCCCCGGTAGTGGTGGTAAAGAAATCGCATACCGGTTTATGGATAGGAATTACTTCCATTGTTTTGGTCATTGGCTTGGCTGCAGCCGGTTTTTATTTCATGCAACAATTGCGGGCTAGCCAAGATACTGAAAATAGTCAAGATAGCCTGAAGTTGATTGAAATTGACAAGACATTGAATGGTTTGCAACAACAACTATCCAGTGTTCAATCGCAAATAGCCAACGTCAATGCCGAAATGACGGGTAAGGACAATCATTTCACCCAAACTTTGACGGATTTCTCCAAGCTGCACGAAGAACATTTAAATACTACTCGTAAGGAGTTGGAAGAATCTATTTTGGTGCTGCAACGGCAGTTGGGCAAGACGCGCGGTGACTGGCTGCTGGCAGATGCCGAATATCTGCTTAGTGTGGCTAATCAGCGTTTGCATTTGGTAGGCGACGTGGGTACCACGCGTGAGGCCCTGGAAGCTGCTGATCAGCGCTTGAAAGAAAGCGGAGATGCTTCGGTATTTAAAGTACGCGAACAAATCGCCAAAGAGATTGCGTTATTAAATAACGTCATTGTGCCGGATATCGTTGGTATCTATGCCAATATTCAACACTTACAGGACAGTGTGGAAGGTTTGTCCGTGTTTTTGCCACATGCTGGTAAACAACCCGACACCTCGCCTTCGGCATCAAAGGATTTGTCCGAGCATGGTCACGAAATTCTTGATCAAGTTGCCAAGCAGCTGGAAGGGTATGTGGTGTTGCGTCATACCGAACAACCGGTTAACGCGATTTTGACACCTGAGGAAGCGCATTTCATCAAGCAACAGCTCAAAGTCAGGCTGGAGATGATCGAAATTGCTCTTGTGCAGCAAAATGATACTTTATTCACCAGTAGCATTGCCGATGCCAAAGACTGGCTGAAGAAGAATTTTGCTGAAAATCAGCAAACCGAGCAATTTATTGCCGAATTGGAAAAATTGTCCGGCGTGCAGTTGAAAAGCCAATATCCCGATATCAGCAATTCGTTGAAATTATTAAAAAATATCAGCAAATTCCGCGTCGAAACCGACAAAGCCTTAGAGCCCGAGACAAAACCGGTTGAGTTGCCTGCGGCTCCAGCCAATCCAGAGTCATCTGGCGTCACTCAGCCTTAAGCGAAGCGAGCGGTATCATGAAAAATTTTCTGTATTTTCTAGCTTCGCTGTTAACAGCCGCGTTAGTTGCTTTTGCCCTACATAGCTGGTTGGCTAAACACAATGATCCAGGCTATGTGTTAATCGGTTTCGGTCATTGGTCATTAGAAACTTCATTGACCGTATTTACCGTGGGTTTGGTGATTGGTTTTTTTGTCTTATATAGTTTCTTCAGACTGCTCGGTGTTTTATTGCGCATGCCAGGCCAAATGGCCAAACGCCGTCGCAATATCAAGTTCAACCGTTCACAGGATGCCTTGATTGCCGGCTTATTCGATGCTGCCGATGGCAATTGGGAGCGGGCGGAAAAAATCCTGATCAAGCATGCAGCCAATAGTGGCGCTCCCTTGTTGCACTATCTGACCGCAGCGCGTGCGGCTCAATCGCGCGGTGCGCTGGATAAACGGGATGAGTATCTTCGCAAGGCTGCCGAGCAAACTTCAGATGATAATCTCACCGTGGGTTTAACCCAGGCAGAACTGCATTTATCCGAGCAGCAATTTGAACAAGCTCTTGAAACCCTCGGAAAACTGCATTCGATTAACCCAGGACATGCTCGTGTCCTGAAAATGATGCATCAGGCTTATCAGCATCTGGGTGACTGGGAAGGCTTGAGTCATTTGCTGCCATCATTGCAGCAAAACAAAATCTTGATGGAAGCAGAAGTCAAGCTGTTGCAAACCAAAACCTACAGCAGTTTGTTGAAACAAGCCGCTGAAAAAAATGATATTCAAACCATACAAGCCAGTTGGAACGATATTCCTGGCCATATCCAAACACTGCCCGGCATTGCCAATATCTATTTTGCTGCCATGATGAACGCGGGTGCGGGTGCCAGCATTGAAAACGATATGATCAAGCAGCTGAGTAAGCATTGGGATGCCACTCTGCTTGAACTGTATTCCAATGTCGATACGGAGAACCGCGAACGACATCTGCAAACCGCTGAACAGTGGCTGGCTGTATATCCCAGCGATCCAACCTTGTTGAAAGTGCTGGGTAAATTGGCACATAAAGTTGGACAATTTGAAAAAGCCGAACAGTACCTGTTAAAAAGCCTGAACCTGGATAGTTCAGTGGGCGTTTGCCAATTATTGGGCGAAATGATGATTGAAAAAGGTGATAAAGATAAAGCCTGCGACTATTTCAGTCGTGGTCTGAAATTGGCTTCCGACGAAGTGATCACTCAGGTTCAAACCATGACCGAAGCAAATGCTGTCTGATGGCAGCATTTAGGTAAAATCATATAAACAGCCTGTCCCACATCGCATCCACTTTTTTAATCACATCTTCCCGCATCACAATCGGTTTGCCCCATTCCCGCTGGGTTTCGCCCGGCCATTTATTGGTCGCATCAAAGCCTACTTTGGAACCCAGGCCTGATACGGGTGAAGCAAAATCCAGATAATCAATAGGCGTATTTTCCAGGATGGTTAAATCACGCGCCGGGTCCATACGGGTAGTGATAGCCCAAATCACATCCTGCCAGTTGCGGACATCCACATCCTCATCGACGACAATCACAAACTTGGTATACATGAATTGGCGTAAATACGACCAGGTACCCAGCATCACTCGCTTGGCATGACCGGCATACTGCTTCTTCATGCTGATCACTGCCATCCGATACGAACAGCCTTCGGGAGGCAGGTAAAAGTCGACAATTTCCGGAAACTGTTTTTGTAGAATTGGTACGAATACTTCATTCAGTGCGACACCCAGAATGGCCGGTTCATCCGGTGGACGTCCGGTATAGGTGCTGTGGAAAATCGGCACTTGTCTTTGCGTAATACGTTCGATGGTAAACACCGGGAACTCATCGACTTCATTGTAATAGCCGGTATGATCGCCGTACGGTCCTTCCGGTGCTGTTTCGCCAGGATAGATAAAACCTTCCAGCACGATTTCCGCACTGGCCGGTACTTGCAAATCATTGCTCAGGCACTTGACGACTTCTGTCTTACTGCCGCGCAATAAACCAGCAAAAGCATATTCGGACAAACTATCCGGCACTGGCGTCACCGCCGCCAGTATAGTCGCTGGATCAGCACCCAAAGCCACAGCCACCGGGAACGGTTTGCCAGGATGGGCTGTCTGCCATTCTTTGAAATCCAAAGCGCCGCCGCGATGCGCCAGCCAGCGCATGATGACTTTGTTTTTGCCGATGACTTGTTGACGATAAATGCCCAGATTCTGCCGGTCTTTGTTCGGGCCTTTAGTAATCACCAAAGGCCAGGTAATTAACGGGGCGACATCCTCAGGCCAGCTGGTCTGAATCGGGTAAACACTCAGATCCACTTCGTCGCCGATCCGTATCACTTCCTGGCAAGGCGCTGAACTCACCAATTTGGGAGCCATATTTAACACCTGTTTGAACACCGGCAGTTTTTCCAGTGCATCTTTCATGCCTTTGGGTGGCTCGGGTTCTTTGAGATAAGCCAGTAATTCACCAATTCCACGTAGCTCGGATACATCTTTAGCGCCCATCCCCATCGCTACCCGCCTCGGAGTGCCAAACAGATTCGCCAGCACGGCAATATTGGAACCTTTTGGATTTTCAAACAACAAGGCCGGACCGCCTTGCTTCAACACCCGATCACAAATCACGGTCATTTCCAGATAAGGATCGACTTCGGCTTTGATGCGCTTAAGCTCGCCTTGCTTTTCCAGTTGTTGGATGAAGTCTCTTAGATCTTTATATTTCATGGTGTGGTGGGGTGAATTTATGCAAGACCAGAATCAGGATTTAGCTTTGTAGCAAACACTTGAAGATACTGCTGTCCTCAAGATCTAAAGACCGTTGGCTTTAAAAAATCCTTGGTAAATTAAATTTCTTAAAGCCTATACAGCCAGGATAAACCCCGCGCAGATGGCAACGAGGTCGATTAGACATGGATTTATTCTTCACCAGCCAGCAATTCTTCCAGGCTAGGCAAGGTTTTATCGGATTTGGCACGCGCTTTATAACAATCAACAAACTCCATAAAAGCTTGTTCAAGATCTTCCAGCACTTCTTGTTCGTCTTCGACTTCCTCATCAGGAATTTCACCCGAATCCAGATAATCTTTTTGAATGGCAATCTCACCGTTTAACGATAGCAGCGCAAGAATCAGAGCATTATTTGAAATATTTTCCGGCATGGGGGATGTCCTTAAGTTGGATTGAAGAAGGGAGAAAAATCGTCGGTCATGGCAAACAGCTTACTGATAGGATTGTAACGCATTGCTAAGGAATGGCACCATGCATTAACGAGTTAGCTGCAAATACTTTTCATACAAACCGGCCAGCTCTTCGACGTGATCAGGATCTTTGCTGATGCAATCGACCGGACAGACTTCCATACATTGCGGTTTGTCGTGGTGTCCGACGCATTCAGTACATAAAGCCGGATTGATCACATAAATATCCTCACCTTGCGAAATGGCGGCATTCGGGCATTCCGGCTCGCAGACATCACAATTGATACATTCGTCACTAATTATTAAGGCCATAAATCACTCCTGCCTGATTTTTTTGATTAACTGTTGCTTGACTTGTTCCGGAACGAAACTGGACACATCACCGTTTAATCGGGCGATTTCCCGAATCATGCTGGATGAAATAAATTCGTATTGCTCGGCTGGGGTCAGGAAGACCGTTTCAATGTCCGGAGCCAATCTACGATTCATACCCGCCATCTGAAATTCATATTCAAAATCCGATACAGCCCGCAAGCCGCGAATAATCACACTGGCTTGATGTTGTTTGGCGCATTCGACCAATAAATTGTTAAAGCCTATGACTTGCACGTTGCTGAACTCTTCAACCACGCTTTCAATCAGGCTGACACGTTCTTGCAGAGCAAACAAAGGCTGTTTGCCACGACTTTCCGCTACAGCCACAATGACATTGTGATATAGCTTGCATGCACGATGAATCAGATCGACATGACCATTGGTTACCGGATCAAAGGTACCCGGATAAATTGCGGTAATTTGCATGAGTTTACTTTTATTTTGGGAGGGCGGATTTTAAAGCATCCGCCCAATAAAAGCAGGCGTAAATATTTTTGAGACCATTGCCAATAACCCTATGACCCTTACAGCTTGTTTCTAAAAAATGCACAGATATGATAAAGAGCTTGAAAAGCGCAAAAAGTTGCAAATTCAGCCGCTCCCAAGGACAGTCATCATATTGTTCGCCTAATTCGTACCCGCGCTGGATAAGCGGATACGGGATGTTGTATAACATTCATGAGGCTGCGCAAGATTCGCGCTAACCGTATCAATTGCAGTTTTAACCAGGTTACATCATGTTCGAATCAAATATTGGCGATGTTGCTCATGCCATTCAACTCGCGCTGACTCCGGTCTTTTTGTTGACAGGCATAGCAGGCATACTCAACGTCATGATGGGCCGTCTGACCCGCATCATCGATCGGGGCCGCAGGCTCAGTGAGCAGACTACGCCAAACGAAGCCCGTGTGATCGATAACATCCGACTCGAGATTAGCGGCCTTGAGCGTCGTCGCTATCTTGCCAGCGCCGCCATCACAGCGTGCACGTTTTCTGCATTCCTGGTCTGTACCGTGATTGCGGCACTGTTTTTGGAAGTGCTTTTGCAAATTCAACTCAAGTGGTTGGAGGGTACATTGTTCACAGGATCGACTTTGGCGTTGGTGGTTGGTTTGGCTTACTTTTTACGGGAGGTACATATGGCCAACCAAACAGTGCGAATTCCGGATTTGCCATGTCAGAAGATCTAAAGACCGGTTGTCGTAAAATACAGTCAGAAATAGTGCATTAATTGTTTGGAAGCGGCTACAAAGGTGGTTTGGAAGTACCCGAAACCACTTCGTCATGGAAGTAACACGTGGAAACCAATGGCATTCTATCTGACTTTTAACATCTCCTATTTTGATGAGGCTTACATGCTAAAACCAAATCCCTGCTTATGGTTTGTTTGTCTGGTGGTTTTGACTACCTTGATGATGGGCTGTCAACCCCATAACGTATCCAAAAATATGATGGGTGCTGTTGAAGTTCGTGATGAGCAAATGCCGAGTAATTGGCCAAAAGCAAGGCCCAACATCATTTATGTCCGCGACTTTGCCCTTGATGCCGATAATTTTCAGGCTGATCAAGGCGTTGGCGGTGTTTTGCCCGGCCGTCTGCGTGGAGGTTTGGGTGAGCGAATGCCACATCCGATAACCAATGCCAACCCTGAGCAGCAGGTTGCCAAAATCGTGGCAGAGATGAACAAAAGCCTGATCAGCAACCTCAAAGACAAAGGTTTTAATGCTCAGAGTCTGGAATCTGTTGGCGCAGTAATTCTACCTCAATCCGGCTGGTTGCTCCAGGGCATCTTTACAGAAGTGGATGAAGGCAATCGCTTGAAACGCGCCACCATAGGCTTCGGCCAGGGAGCAACTCAAATGGATGTTCAGGTCAGTATTAGTGATTTGGCAAGTGCCTCTCCCAAAGAGCCCTTTATTGTGTTTGGTACAGTAACCGACCCCAAGAAGCTACCAGGCGCCATCGTCACCATGAATCCTTATGTGGCGGCAGCAAAATTTGTGCTGGAAAAAAATGCCACCGACAAGGACATTCAAAAAACCGCTGAACAAATCGTCAACGAAATTCTGAAAAATTTTGAAAAATTCAAACCCTAAGACGTTTCTAAATGCACGCTTCAGCAAATTAGCCTTTCACGCCTCTACCTTCAGGCTTTCGAGAATCTCAGTGGCTGGCTTGCCCCAATTTTCTGAATAGATGCCCTGCTTGACGTAACAAAAAAATTGGAATGGGTCAGTCTTCAACCGACAGAACCCACCCGTGCTTGACCGGGTTCCAATGGATGTAATCAATGTGCAGGCGAAAATCGGTTTCGTAGCGAATAAGTTGCACCCAAAATCTTCGCTACCATTTATGCCCCTGGGTACACACCACGCTCACCCCGTTTTTCGCGGCTTTGGGGAATTCTTTCATATACGGCCTCCTCATCCATTGCAAGCCAAGACTGGTCAAAATGATGTGCCAACAGAAATCGAGATTGCCGATATATTCGGCCTCTTGGTGAAGGTGTTTATTCAGCCTTTCGGGCCCTGATGAAGCTATCCGCGTGCTTTTGTCTCTAACAACTTTCCAATTTCAAACAATCTATGAATTAAACGGACTATAAAAGCACTGGTCGCTTACATTATTGTGCTTGATGATCTGACCGGTGAATTTCAGTACATTAGTGTTTTTGAATCTAAAATCGCATGGTAACCGCAATCGGCGAGAAGCAGCTTAATCGTGTCTGTTTGCGTTGGTAGTCTCGTAGAATCAATTACGTTAAAATAATAACTACGATCACTATGCCAAAGTTGACGCCATGCTGAAAAAATCCCTGCTTACCCTGACTATGTCGCTGTGTTTAAGTGCTTGCGCGACCAGTCCGACAGGTAGAACCCAGCTGATATACATGCCGGACAATCAAGTCAATCAAATGGGCTTGCAGGCTTTTGATAGCCTGAAAAGCAAGAACCCAATCAGTCGTAACCAGCAATCCAACCAATTCGCCCAGTGTGTCGCCAATGCCATCATTCGCGAAACCGGGGGGCAATGGGAAGTCGTGGTATTCGAAGATGAAACCTTGAATGCCTTTGCTCTGCCCGGCAATAAGATTGGCGTTCATACAGGCTTGATCGATCTGGTGGATAACCAGGATCAACTGGCCGCCGTCATTGGTCATGAGGTTGGGCATGTCCAAGCCAGACATAGCAACGAACGGTTGTCACAGGAAACGGCGGTCAACACCGGTCTGTCATTGGCCCAAGCCGTGGCTGCGCCACAGTCCGCCATGGGTCAAACGGCTTTAGGTCTGCTGGGGGTGGGGGCACAGTATGGGGTTATTTTGCCTTTTAGTCGCGTCCATGAAACCGAAGCCGATACCATTGGCCTGGATTTGATGGCGCGTGCTGGCTTTGATCCAAAGCAAAGCGTGCAACTATGGTTAAAAATGGACAAAGCGTCTCAAGGTGGACAGCCCATCGAATTCATGTCTACGCATCCCTCACACTCCAGTCGTATTGACAACCTCAATCAGCATATGAATCAAGCCATCCAGCTACAGCAACAAGCTTGGAATGCCGGCAAAAAACCGCGTTGTACCAAATAATGAATCCGCATTTATCACAGCTGCATCCTTACCCGTTCGAAAAACTGGCGACACTGAAACAAGGCATTACCCCTCCAGCGGATAAGCTACATATTGCCCTATCAATCGGCGAACCTAAACACGCAACTCCGGCGTTTATTCGCGAAGCGTTAGTCGCGCATATGGACGGCTTGACTCAATACCCAACCACCAAAGGCTTGCCGGAATTGCGTCAAGCGATAGCCGGTTGGGCATGTCGTCGTTTCAACATCCCTGCAGGTCAGGTCGACGCGGAAACGCAGGTCTTGCCGGTTAATGGTACTCGCGAAGCACTGTTTTCTTTAGTTCAGGCGGTCATTGATCCGCGTAAAAATCCTGTTGTCATCATGCCTAATCCGTTCTATCAGATATACGAAGGCGCGGCGTTATTAGCTGGGGCTGAACCGTATTATTTGAATACGCTGGCGGAAAATGACTATCAGCCTGATTTTGATGCGGTGCCGGAACAGATATGGAAACGCTGCCAGCTAATTTTCATCTGTTCGCCAGGCAATCCGACGGGCACGGTTTTATCTGTTGCAGCCCACCTAAAACTATTGGCACTAGCTGAAAAATACGATTTCATTGTCGCCTCTGACGAATGCTATACCGAGTTATTTGATGATGAAACCAGTCCACCGCAAGGATTGCTGCAAAGTGCTTGGCAAGATGGCAACAGCCAATTCAAGCGTTGCGTAATTTTCCAAAGCTTATCTAAGCGCTCCAACGCCCCCGGCTTACGCTCCGGTTTTGTTGCGGGTGATGCGCAAGTATTGCAAAACTATTTCAAATACCGTGCTTACCACGGCTGTCCAATGCCGGTTCCGACACAGCATGCCAGCATCGCTGCCTGGAACGACGAGCAGCACGTCATACAAAATCGCCAGTGGTACCGCGATAAATTCACGGCATTCATCGAAATTTTGCAGGATATTTGCGAAATCACCCGACCTCCTGCCAGTTTTTATGTCTGGTTGAAAACACCGATGTCTGATACCGAATTTGCTCAGCAATTGTTTGCCCGGCAAAACGTTACAGTGTTGCCCGGCAGTTATCTATCCCGAGATAGTGGTGGCATAAATCCAGGTTCCAATCATGTGCGCATCGCTTTGGTTGCGCCTTTGGCAGAATGCATTGAGGCCGCGCAACGCATTAAAGCTTTTCTTAATGAAAATACCGCGTAGGTTTTGCTGAACAACATGAAGCGCATCGGATGATTGACGATGCGCGTCCTTGCGTCGGCACATCCTGCATTTGTTAACCCTTTTAACCTAAGAAATACCATGTCAAACCTGGAAACAATTATTAACGACGCGTTTGAAAATCGCGCTGACATCAGTCCATCTACTGTTTCTGCAGAAGTCCGCGAAGCAGTCGCTACAGCGCTAAACATGCTCGACAAGGGTGAAGCCCGCGTCGCCGAGAAAAAAGATGGTGATTGGGTAACCAACCAATGGCTTAAAAAAGCTGTTTTGCTGTCATTTCGCATCAACGAAAATAAAGTCATCGAAAGCGGCGATGTGCGTTACTACGACAAAGTGCC
>Ga0172367_10005107_pt1 | contig 15979 bp, 14 predicted proteins | sample Lak10m_FD_114542 | JGI IMG/M metagenome (GOLD analysis project Ga0172367, IMG submission 114542) | Freshwater microbial communities from Kabuno Bay, South-Kivu, Congo - kab_022012_10m | ecosystem: Environmental > Aquatic > Freshwater > Lake | place: Democratic Republic of the Congo: South-Kivu...
AATTGAGAAATAATATTTTTATTTTTTGCACCCACTGCCTTGCGCAAGCCAATTTCACGCGTACGCTCTTGTACGGCTGCCAACATTATATTCATAATACCAATTCCACCAACCAAAAGAGCAATCGCAGCAATCGCCGCTAAAAACATTTTTAGAGCGTTGGTGATCGAAGTAATCGCATCTAAACTTTGTGCCATTGAACGTACTGAAAAATCATCATTCTCTGGATTGTCAATTTTATGCCTTTCTCGCAAAATTACCTTAGCTCGTTCCATTGCGCCATTGACCTGATCAGCGGCGTCAACTTTCAAACGCGCGAAGCTAAGATGATTGATGCCCAATAATAATTTCTGAGCAGTTACAATTGGTACAAAAATTTGATCATCTTGATTTTGCATCCCAGAAGATCCACGTTTTTTCATTACACCAATAATATTAAAAACGGTTTTTTTAATTTTAATATCCTGCCCCAACGGGTCTTGATCGCCAAATAAATCCTTGGCCACTGTATATCCTAAAACTGCCACTCGCGTTGCTCCCCGATCTTCTTCGGTTGTAAAAAATCTGCCAAATTCTACCTTAGCATCTTCTACATCCAAATATTCAGCTGACACACCAGTAAAACTCGTATCAGTTTTTTGATCACCCCAAGTAATAGTATCAGTGCCTTTAATATAGCCAGTAGCTGCTAAAAGATGTGGATTATCTTTCTTTAAAGCATCCAGATCTTCGGATTTTAAAGTTGTAATTACAATACCCATCACCGAAGCTGGCGGACCTTTTTCATCGGATTTACCTGGTAAAATCCCAATAAGATTTGATCCCATGCTTTTCACCTGATTTAAAATCAAACTCTGTGCGCCCGCACCAACCGACATAACAATAATCACTGCCATAACACCAATAATAATACCGAGCATAGTTAGAAATGATCGTATTTTATTTCGACTAATAACATGCCATACTGAGTGAATATTTTCTAATAGATTCATATGAATCCTACTTTACCAATTCATCATTGTGCTCGGCAATAATTCTATTTTCTACTTTTTCGTCTGCGATTATCTCTCCATCTTTAATACGCAAAATTCTTTTCGCATGATCAGCCGTATAACGTTCGTGCGTTACCAAAATAATAGTATGGCCACCATTGTTTAAATTCTGTAAAATTTTCATCACTGCCAAACCAGATTTAGAATCAAGATTGCCGGTTGGTTCATCAGCAAAAATTACTTTCGGATCATTCACCAAAGCACGCGCGATTGCCACACGTTGCTTTTCACCACCTGATAACTGATTAGTAAAAAAATCCAACCGATGTCCCAAGCCCACAGAGATCAAAGCTTTTTTTGCCTTTTCTATCCTCTCCGTTTCTTTCATACCAGTATATATCAAAGGCAACATTACATTTTCCATAACACTGGTACGCGGCAACAAATTAAACGCCTGGAAGATAAAGCCTACCTCATTGCTGCGCATTTCAGCCAGCTCGTCATCAGTTAATTCACCGACATTACGACCATTAAAAAGATATTCGCCAGTAGATAACTTATCCAAAAAACTCAAAATGTGCATCAGGGTTGACTTACCAGAGCCTGATGGGCCCATTATTGCCACAAATTCCCCTTTTTCAATCTTAAAATTCAAACCATGCAAAACTGGAGTTTTTATCTCATCATTAACATAATCTTTACACAAATCTTTTACTTCAATAAGCGACATACACCAATTATTTAATTCCTAAAATAATTTCATCATTTTCATTTAAACCGCTCAAAATCTCCACCTTACCATCATCCGCTTTCAATCCCAAAGTTACAGTAACGTCTTTAGTTTCACCAGTTTTAGCATTAACGAGCACTTTAACATATTTAGCGCTGTTGGAACGTACTGCTCGTGAAGGAATAGACAAAACATTCTCGCGTTTGTCAGTCGAAAATACAACATTAGCAGTCATACCTGGTTTGATTGATTGGGTAGTGTCGTCTAGAGTAACAGTAACTTTGTAGTAAACAACATCTTGAACCTCGGTTGAAGCTGGGTCAATTTGTGTAACAGTCCCGCCAAATTTAATATCATCACCAAACGCATCCAAAGTGATTTGGGCCTTGTCTCCTAATTTCATTTTGGCAATATCAGTTTCGGGAATATCCACTTTAACTTCATAATGTGGAGCCAACAACTGGATCATTGTTTCTGCGCCAGTAATATATTCACCTTTCTTCTTATTTACCTTTGTAACCACACCATCAATTGGCGCACGAATAATCGCCTTGTCGCGGCTAGCTACCGCTGAAGCTAAAATCGCTCGATAGGCGGCAACATCAATTTCACGAGGAGGATTAATTTTACTATCAAAACTAGCTTGGGCCTGATCATAAGCCGCCTGTTTAAGTGCGATCAAATTACTAGCACTCGCCTCAGTATTGGCTAAATCTTTTACTGCTTTGTCATAAGCCACCAAATAAGTAGAGTAACTATTTTTAGCATCGGCTACTGCCTGTTTTTTGGCAATTACATTAGTGTATTGAGTGGTAGCAGAAGTCCGGGCTGAATCAATGGTGGTCTTATGCCCATCCAAAATCGTTTGAGTAAAAGTGCCAACTGGTGGAGTAGCGGTTAAAACATCACTCACATTTGATAGCAGAGTAATATTTTTAGCCAAAGCACTTTCAACCAAGGGAATTGCACTATCAATCTTACTGCGATCACCACCAACTGACAAAGTCAAAACAATACTTTTCGCCTGATCACGAGCAACTTTAGCTTGTAAATAATTTGCCTTTGCAACACTTAATTTAGAGCTATCATTGATAGATAAATACGACTCAAAAGAATCATTAGCTAAAGAATTATCCACACCCAAAATATTATCTGCCTGAGTTATCCCACTATCTAAAGCAGCCAAAGCGGTTTGCAAAGTAGCAATCGCTGAATCATACGCGTTATTTACAATCTGACTATTTTCCCCACCTTCAGCTAATTTTAAATTGTTCTTGGCAGTTTCCATCGCTGCTTGAGCAGCAATAATACTAGATTGTGTATCAACCTTAGTTTGTTCCAAAGATGAACGGGCAGAATCAACCGCTGCCTGGTAGTAACTTCTATCCTCTGTAGACGGACCAGCTAATTTTTGATTTAAATTGGCGCTCGCTTGTGCTACTGCTGCGTTCAATTCTGATAAACGCAAACTAGCTAATAAATCACCAGTTTTAACTGCAGCATTTTCTGTAACTTTAATCACATCAACAATCCCTGGTATTTCAAAACGTAGCGAAAGATCGGTGACTGATTCAATCTTACCAGTGGCTTCCACGGTCTGCACCAAATTACCACGTTCTACTTTTGCAGTTTCGTAGGCAATTGGTGTATTGGCTTTTTTATAAGAATTCCAACCGATCAAAGCCGCTATAACTACCCCACCAAGAATAAAATAAAATTTCTTGGTGCGTAAAAATCCTATTTTCATAAATTAATACATTAATTATTTTAAATATTTAATAATTTGATAAATGATTGAAAATCACAACCGATCTTAATCACTACACTTTCTCCCACACCTCTGTCTTGGATAAATATTCCCCTTTTATAGTATGAAAATATCCCAAAGCCGGCTCATATTCATTGGGAATCACACCATCTAAAATCGCTTCTTCAATCGCCTCTTTTATTTTACCAACTGTCGGGCCAGGTTTAAGACCGCACAATTTCATTATTTCTTCTCCTCGAACTGGCGACTGAAACGCACGCAACTTATCTTTTTCAATCACTTCTTCAATGCGCTTACGAAGACGCAAATAATTTTCTTGACGTTTTTTTAACTTATAAGGATTACCAGTGGTAATATCCGAAATACCCAAAGTTAAAAGATCGTCTAAATCTTCACCTAAATTTACCACTAAACGCCGCACTGCCGAATCAGTAATACCCTCATCCATCAAACTAATTGGTTGCTGATGCCAACGCACCAACTTAGTAAGATACGCAGTTTGTTCTTTGGAAAAACGCAAGCGACGGCAAATTTGATGGGTTAATTTTCTTCCCAGATGCTCGTGCTGATAAAAAGTCCAACCAATACCAGTGATAAATTTTTTAGTACTAGTTTTGCCAATATCGTGCAATAACCCGGCCAACCGCAAGATTATCTTATCAGAACGTTCAGCAATATTATCTACCACTTTAAAAGTATGTACTAAATTATTTTTATGCTGATGACCATAAATTTCTTCCACTCCATCCAAACTAGCTACCTCTGGTAAAATCGAATCTAACAATTGCGTTTGAAAAAGTAACGTTAAACAAACTGAGGGCTTCTCAACACCCAACATTTTTACTAATTCTTCCTGTATTCGCTCAGCAGAGATAATTTGCAAACGCTCGCGATTAACAAAAATCGATTTTAAAGTTGCTGGTTCAATACCAAATTCAAGTTGGCCAGCAAAACGAATCGCTCGCATCATTCGCAAAGGATCATCCGAAAAAGTAGCATCAGGGTCAAGCGGGGTTCGTAAAATTTTTTCTTTCAAATCATTTTGACCACCAAACGGATCAATTAGATTTTTACTAATCGAACTTTTTGTCGGCAATCTTAAACCAGTAAAAACTTCAACTGGTGCTGCCATTGCATTAATTGTAAAATCGCGTCTTTTCAAATCATTTTCTAACGTAGTTGCCTGAACCACTGGTTTGCGTGATTTAGCGTCATATTCTTCTGTGCGTGCGCCGGCAAATTCCAAAACCAACTGATCGTCTTCTTCGCCAATCACATAACGAGCAGTATCAAAGTCAGGGAATTCCACCAAACTACCAGCCTGCTCAAACGCTGTGTCAAATTTTTTGGCAAAGTCTAACCCGCTTCCCACGACAACAAAATCCAAATCTTTCTTTTGAGCGCGACCCATTAAAAAATCACGCACAAAACCACCTACCAAAAAAATTGGTAAATTATTTTTTTTACTAACTTTAGCAATTAATTTGAAAATTTTCTTTGTCATTTATTTCTTAAACTTTTTTAGCACGACCCGTGCGTTTTTCTGCTACCTCTTCGGTGATCCAACCATCTTTCAACAATTGTTTGATTGAATTCTCCATTGAAATCATGCCCTCTTTAGCACTGGTTTGAATCGCGGATTTTATTTGATTAATGCTATTCTCTTTAATCATACTTGCCACTGCTGGTGTGTTTATCAATATTTCACGCGCTGGTACACGGCCACCATCTTTGGCTGGTAATAGCTGCTGTGCAACCACCACTCGTAACACTGCGCCTAATTGTATTAAGATTTGCTTCTGTTTGGACCCGTCGAATACATCCACAATACGCTCAATCGCTTCCGCCGCACTTGAAGTATGTAATGTGGACAAAACTAAATGCCCAGTTTCAGCCGCAGTTAAAGCAGTTGCAATAGTTTCGGGATCGCGCATCTCCCCCACCAAAATAACATTTGGATCTTGGCGCAAAACATATTTTAAAGCATTGGCAAATGATTTCGTATCAATCCCCACCTCACGTTGTTCGATCAAACTCTTTTTGTCCTCAAAAACAAATTCTACTGGATCTTCAATTGTTACAATATGCGCTTTGCGACTTTTATTAATTTCTTCAATAATTGCCGCGATGGTAGTTGATTTACCACAGCCAGTTGGCCCAGTGACCAAAACCAAACCATCTAAAAAATTTTGCACGTCCATCAAAGCTGGCTCAAAATTCAAATCTTTTGGAGTTGGTATCTCAGTTGGAATCAAACGAGCGGTTAAGCCGATTTTCTCATCCTGTTGATGTAAATTAACCCGGAAACGAGCGTCTTCTACTTCATAACTAAAATCTAATTCCAATTCTCCTTGATAACGATCTTTTTGCTCTTTGCTTAATATTTCAAAAATAGAGGTCTCTAATTCTTTATTATTCAAGGTTTTGTCATCTAAAGGTTTTAATTCGCCCTCAACACGCAACATCGGCAATTCGCCACCTACTAAATGCACGTCAGACGCATCTTTTTCAATAGCTTGTTTAAAAAATGACTTTAAATTCATAAAATTAAAGTTAACAAATAATAGATATATTTTAACACAAATTCTGCCTCTTGAAAAGTAAACTCAACCATGATAGAATCAAGCAATATCGGGGTATATACTATCATATACCCCGCCTTCACTCGGAAATGAAAAAAACCTTTTCATTTCGCTCATTCAGGACGGGGTATAGCTCAGTTGGCTAGAGCGCATGCATGGGGTGCATGAGGTCGCACGTTCAAGTCGTGTTACCCCGACGGATATTAACGGGCTGTAGCGCAGTTGGCTAGCGCGCATCGTTCGGGACGATGAGGTCGGAGGTTCAAATCCTCTCAGCCCGACCAAAACACCACCCCTTTTGGGGATGGTGTTTTAAATAAACAAAATACTATCTCTTAATACTTGCCAGCACTCCATAAACAACATCCTGACTATTCTCCTGCTTGTTCAATAAATCTTTAAATGTTTCAGCTAACGAATCACCAGGTTTAAATTGTAGTTCATCCACACTTAGCGGCGCCATAGTTTCTCCTCGTTTATAAGTTATATACCCGGGCGGCGGTAAATCGGCGACCTGCGCCATCTCACCTCCATACTCATAAGCTATATTTCCCGCAACCACTAATTTTTCTTGCTCTATACCAGTCGCCGGGCCATCATCCATAACGCCATTCTTATGGCCACAAAAATAAGTGTCATAACCAAATTCATCACCTAATTTGCATCTGATCTTTACAGCTGCCGGAGTGTGCGATATACCGACAATCATATCCGCGTCGTTATGCGCAAACATTTTACGATAAAGTTCCTTGCCAACTTGGCCACCTCGATTGTCTTGATTAACGACTACTAACAAAAGATAGGAGACGGTTAAATCTTGCACTGGAGGATAATTTTTCATTGATAAAAACCCTTTCACTTTACTTCCCGCAGCTACCACATACATATCATCAGTAAAAGCATGGTCTGAATCTTGGTCTAAAATCCCTTGTAATGTTTCTTCTTTATTGCCAGCATAATCACGTCCACTTTCCTTGTCCTCATAAGCATCAAAATATAATTCACCTAAAAACGGCATCAACAAACTAGTTTTGCTAAGCCATTTCTCTTTGTCGGTAACTTTAATATGGAACTTTACTTCACCGGTATTTTGATCGGGTGTTTCGTCCAAAATTTCAACACAATCAGAAAACTGGTCGCGCAATAATTCCAAAAAATCGCTCTTAACAGTTAAATCACGCCTCTCGGCCATTAAAACATCTCCTTTACTCATAATTTAGACAACGGTTAAATACTCTTTTAAAGCCTCCTGCCACGAGCGCTGAAGTTTGGTTTTTGTGTTGATCAATTCTGAATACATTGGACGTTTGGCTGGACGTGGAAATTCACTGCCTGACACAGCCATAATTTTTGGACCACTTTCTAAAATATTAAAAATTTCTTTTGCCCATTCGAACCAAGTGCAACTACCACTATTAGCACCGTGATAAATTCCATATGGCAAATTCTGTTCAACTAATTGTCTGGTAAAATCTGCCAGATCTGGCGCGTAAGTAGGACTACCCCGCTCTTCATCCACTACCTTGATTTCAGATTCTTTTATTTTGCCGACCATTACATCCACAAAACTTTTTTTACTCTGATTACTTATACCTGGTTTTCCAAAAATACGCGAGGGGCGAATTATATAATACTTCCCACCAACAGACTGAACATTTTTCTCTCCATCATATTTTGTACGACCATACACACTAATCGGATCTGGTGTATCATTCTCAGCATAGCCATTGATTTTGTCACCCTGAAAAACATAATCCGAAGAGTAGTTAATAAATACTGCATCAATTTCTTTTGACACTTCTGCCAAAAATTTGGGTGCTTCAGTATTAATTTTATAAGCGACCTCCTTTTCAAGCGGGTCAACCTCACACTTATCTACAGCATTATATCCAGTAGCATTGATTATTAACTGCGGAGCTAAATCAATAATTTTTCCTTTTATATCCAACGAGGTTATATCTGCTTCTTCTCGATCCCAACCAACAACTTCATACTCAGACAAATTAAAATTAGCCATTAACGCTTGGCCTAAAGTACCTTTACAGCCTAAAATCAAAACTTTTCTCACAATATATTCTTATATTTAATAGATATCATTCTTATAATGACGCTCAAAAACTGTAGCCATTTGATGATGCAATCCGTCTGGATCTTTGAGACGATCACGAAAAGATTGTTCATTAAACTTTCCTAATACCAAAGGAAAACCAGCACTGTACTTATCCTGTATTCTTTTCCTATCCTCAGCACGATTATCAGGGATAGCATTTGCATCAGAAGCATTAGTAATAAAATCAGCCAGCTTAATCATCGCAACTTCTGGATCATCTAAAGCTTTTTCGATATAATTTTTATATAAACGATTTTTTATTGACGTAAACTCATCAATGTCCGGCTCCTCGCTCCCAGATATTTTAGCCACTTCTTCCTTATAATTTGGTTTTAATAATTTTATTAACATTTTACGTATTTTTTCGCCATAGACATGTTCCATGCGTAAAGACGCAAAAAGCAGCGCCCAACGTTCATCGTCACCAACAAAAAGAGAACTGCCAACCCTGTCTTCTCTATCTTGATGTGCCACCTCTTTTACACGATCTTCGATAGCATCATGCAGTAGTGCAGCCACCACTTCTTCTGGCTGGGGATCTTTTACTATATTTAATAATAAGTTAGTCGTTTCCAACAGATGTTCCACTACCAATTCCCCATTCAATCGAACAGCTTGCCCAGCGTGAAGTTTGAGCATGTCCAAAACAGCATTCACTACTTCTTGACGCTGATTATCTGGAAAAATTCCTACAATCCTCTTAATCAGCTCTTCCGCCTCTCCAATAATTGCGCCTTTACGGTCGTGATCAGCCAACTGAGTTCTATCTAAAATACTCAAAACCTGCATTCGATAATTTGCCACCTCTCCTACTTCAGAGAGACCTGGTGGGTAATTGCTCCCCACTGTAAAACCACTCCCCGACGTTATTGACATATTATTTTTCTCTTACTTTTAAATATTCTTCATAATCCTCAATATAATCGCTACGATCAGGATTATAATTTGTTGAGGATAAAGCTAAAAGCATCGCGTCTGCAGAAAAATCCTTAAACCCGTGCCAAACATAATTGCCAACATAAAGTGCGTCACCTGGCCCACCAAGTGGAAAATCCTCCTTACCGTTCCCCCTGTCAATTATACCAACACAACTCCCCCGCTGCATCACAAACATTTCTTTTTCAATTTTGTGACAATGTTGGCCTGTAGCTTCCTTACAATCCTGAATAAAATATACCCGTTTTACTTCGAAATCAATAAACTCCTTTAGTTCGGCAAAGGAATAAACCGCTCTCTCATTTTGAACAATTTTCAATTGTAATTTTTTAAAATCTAACATATTAGATTGCTTCTTCCTCTAAAATTTTCTTTTTATGATCCTCTTGCTTTTTAACTACGGTTGGGGTGTGATTAATCTTGTAAGCTTCCTCATGCTTACCCCACAAATTTTCCACCCAATCACGATGCGTTAGATACCAGTTAATCGTTTCTGTCATTCCAACTTCAAATTGTTCGCGATTATAGATTGGCTTCCAACCCATACCAATTAATTTGGAAGCATCAATTGCGTAACGCAAATCATTGCCCGGCCTATCTTCTACAAATTCAATCATAGTTTCTGGCATATTCATCAAACGTAAAATCATTTTTACGATCTCTAAATTACTGTGCTCATTATCAGCACCCACATTATACACTTCGCCTGGCACACCTTTCTCCAACATCAAATACAACGCTCGGCAATGATCACGCACGTGAATCCAATCACGAATATTTTTACCATTACCATGAATAAGAACTGGCTTGTTTTTTAACAGACGAAATACTGATGAAGGAATCAACTTTTCTGGATACTGAAAAGACCCATAATTATTCGAACAATGAGTGACAACCACCGGCACTTTGTGTGTAACAAAATATGAATTACAGAGCATGTCCCCACCAGCTTTTGCGGCCGCATACGGCATGTTTGGACAAATTGGGGTTTTCTCGGTAAAACGTTCTACACTATCAAAATCTAATGTGCCATAAACCTCATCTGTAGAAACATTAACAAATTTATTAATTTTATAATGACGACAAATATTTAACAGCTGCAATACCCCAAAAGTGTTGGTCATTACAAATTCTGAACAATCACCGAAAATCGAGCGGTCAATATGGGTTTCAGCAGCAAAATTAATAATATGATCTATCTTATATTTCTCCACCACTTCGGCCAACAAAGCATAGTCACAAATATCGCCTTTGATAAAAGTATAACGCGAAGAATAAGCTAGATTTTGTTCAATATCCTTTAGATTGTCCAAATTGCCCGCATAAGTTAATTTATCAAAATTAACCACCTCATAATGAGGAAAGGATTCTAGGATATAGTGAACGAAATTGGAACCGATAAAACCGGCACCACCACAGACAAGAATTTTCATAAATATTTAGCGATAAAAAAAGTGCATCACCACCATACCAATATTTTAAGCAAATAGTAATAAAAAGTAAAGATTGTATCAGCGATTAATTTTATCCATACTGGTATTACCATATCAGCCATAGCCACAGTCTTTTCTGACCAAAGCAGCAAAGAACGATCAGAAAGCAAACGTTCTTCCAAATTTTTTTTACGAATTTCTTTCCACTGATTCCAATTTTTTGGATCTAACCAATAACGATAGATACCAAAGAATTCCTTAACCCAACCATTTTTTATAGCAACAAAAAATAAACCGACATTATAGGCTAATTCCAATGGTAAGGTCAAAATAATTGTTGGCCATTTATAAAATAAATATTTCAAAACATGACGATTGCGCTCCATCCAATAAAATTTACGCGTATCTTTAACAAACTGATAGATATGATAAAAAATCGAATCGCGAACCGCTACCACTCGAAACCCGCGCACCTTCAAACGCAGAGAATATTCAGTATCTTCGTGATACATAAAAAATTCTTCGTGCCACAGACCATATTTTTTTAAAAGATCCACGCGCATTAATGTCGCTGCACCCGACACATAGCCAACATCATAAACTGCATCTAATTTCTGTTCGCTAATCGGCTTGCGAAAGCTGCCACATGATCCAATGTTTAAAAAATGTAAATTATTACCAACCGTATTTATTAAATGCTGTTCTGGATAAAGTAAAACAACCGACTGTGCCTGGCCAATTGCATGATCAGCATCCATCGCCTGCACCAACTTCTCGATTGCATTAGGAGCCATGAAACCATCACCATTATGTAAAAATACATAATCAAAATTATTATCAATTGCCCATTGCATACCCAAATTATTGCCCCCAGAAAAACCAAGATTTTTTTCTTGTGGTAAAATGGTAGTCGCAGGCAAAATATTCTTATTTTTCTCTACTAACTCTTGTACCAAAGGCAGTTGACTCACCTCTTCTGGTTTATGAGAATTATAAACAACCAGCAAATGCGTATCAGCCTTACTGTAGGTTTGTTCAGCCACGCCTTTTAAAGCGCGCTCAAAATATTTTTCTGGTTCATTGGACCAAACCAAGTATACAATTGCGACTTTTGACATAAAAATTAGAAGATAAATTAAAATTAATTTTGAGCTGCATTGCGTAGTTTTTTAAATAAATTAAATAATTTTTAGTAAAATATTATTTTAGCAAAGCGCATATAATATTTTACGTTAAAAAATTATTTCAATTTATTAAAAACGGAGCACGCAGCGAGAAATAATTTTAATTTATCGATAATATTTGTGATTTCCTCTCCATTTCCAAAAATATTTCAACCAACTCCATAAATGTACGCGGGCATAACGATTTCTGATCAACGCATTCAAAATTCCAGGAACTTTAGCAGACGCACGACCGTGCACATGTTTAAAATATACATTATGAACATAATATACTGCCCAATGCTTTTCCCACATTCGTCGGCACCAATCAGAATCTTCTGCATACATCCAAAACAAATCATCAAACCCCCCTACCTCAGTCAACGCAGTTTTGCGAACAAACATTGCTGAACCCATCACCCAATCCACTGGGATCGTGCTATTATGATCAAACTCTTTCATTAAAAACCTATCAGCCACTTCTTTACCTTTGCCCTTTTTACCCCAAGAAGTTCGCGAAAATATTGGTTGCCAAAAACTAGGAAAACGATAACAAGAATATTGCAACGATCCATCTGGATAAACAATTTTCGGCCCAGAAATACCGACTTTTGGATGTGTCTCCATAAAATCATACATCTTGCGCAAAAAACCCTGACCAATTGGAAATTCAGTATCTGGATTTAATACAAAATAGTATTTTGCCTCTACGGTCGCAAAAGCTTTATTGTGCGACTTGCCAAACCCCTCGTTTTTGTCTTGCTTAACAATCACTACATTCTGAAACTTTTCTTTTAATTCTTCAATTCCATCACCAGACGCATTATCCACAATAACCACCGCCAAACTCAAACCCGAGTCCTTCGAGTCGGCAAACAAAGTTTCCAGAGAATGCTCAATGTCCTTTTTCTCTTTGGTATTAACCAAAGTAATTGCAATATCAAACATATATTTTAAAACCAACGTCTAATACCTTTCCAATACATTTTTCGGCTCTCAACAATCGCCTTGCGAGCCGAACGAGTATATGACCAACGGCTAATAATATCAACCCAACCTTTAAAAATTATTTTTGGATCAGTAATTAAAAAGAATCCAAATTTCTTTAATTCATACCAAAAAATTGGTAAAAAATCCATTAAAAAATTTTGCCAATACTCATTTTTGTATAAGGTACGCAAATGATTTTTGTAAGAATGGTAACTGACAAAATATGATTGACGTTTCTTGTTTTTTATTGCCGACCAATCCCCCATTTCTTTCGGGCCAGCACCAGTGCGGTCGTGATAAGAAACTACATCCAGCAATACATATGATACAAACCCGGCATTACGCAGTCGATATGCTAAATCCAGATCCTCTTTATAAGAATGATAAGTAGGGTCAAATAAATTATCACCAGGCAGCAAAACTTTTTCTAGTAAACTTTTGCGATACATTGGAAACGCACCAGACACACCAAAAACTTCCTGCACTGGTTTATCATAAATTTCCTTAATTTCCCTGCTCTCACTATCTTTTGCCCACTCTTGGCGTGTTAGCCACTCAACTGCTCGACGGTTCCGAAACAATTTCATACCAATCGCGTCAATTTGCGAAGTAAAACCTTCACGAGCAGCATCAACCAAATTTGAACCAACTTGCGCGGCCGATATCACTCTTTCAAAATCCCAACGCATCAACCTTGGTGCGATTGCAGCCGTATCAGGATGAGCATCCAAAAAATTAATCATCTTCTCTAAAACATCTGGCATCAAAAACATGTCTACATTCTGCAAAAGAAAATATGGCGTTTTTACCTCTTTCAACGCCTGATTATGCCCAGGTGAAAAACCGACATTTTCAGAATTTTTAATCAAACGATAAGGAATACCAGAATCTTTTAAAGACTCCTCAGCCAAAACGACTGTTCGGTCGGTAGAAGCGTTATCCACAATAATCATTTCAAAATCTTTGAAAGTTTGGTTTTTCAAAGATTCCAAAAGATACGGGATATATTTCTCACCATTATAAACTACGAGGTTGATCGTTAATTTAGACATAAAAATTTAAAATGTTATTGGGTGACTTGTTTAATTTTACTCTCCATCCATACTAGCGCAATCGCAACCGGACGTAAAGCTGCGACAATCATCCATTGCCAAGCTGGATGCCACTTTCTAAAATATTTCACCATGCTCGCCGTAAACCATCTTTGTTTACGCAAACTAGGCAAACGTTTAAAATTCTGCCCCACATAATCAACGCAGCTTATTACCGGAGTATACACCACTTTATACCCATTGCGCCAGGCCTCGCGACAGATATCAACATCTTCAAACCAGATAAAATAACGCGGGTCAAATGCCCAACCTAGTGTTTCTAAAAATTCACGCCGCGTTAACATAAAAGACCCACGCACTGAATCAACCTCTTGCTCTTTTTCGAAATCAAAACCTTTATACAAATAATTATCTAAAACATGAGGAAATAGGTGCGGTAATTTTAATAAAATAGCTATCTGGTCCGCTAATTTTGGAAAACGACGTGGTTTGGCATTTTCGTTTGGTTCACCAAACTCAGTCAATAATTTTGGACTAGCAATACCAACATCACGATGTTGATTGGCCCAATCTAAAAATTTCCGCAATGAACCAGGAGTCAGGTGCATGTCAGGATTCAAAAACAATAAAAATTTACCAGTAGAAACTCTAAACGCACTATTATTTGCCGCACCAAAGCCGATATTACCACCATTCTCAACAATTTTAATCTCTGGATATAGCGCACGAATCTCTTCAGCTGATCCATCGGTTGAGCCATTGTCAGAAATTATCTGTTCAAACACAACATCTTCAGCAGCCGCTAATACAGATTTTATTTGTTCTAAAATTTTTTCCTTATCATTTGTATTAACAGTAATAATCGATAACTCCATACTATTTTTTTAATTGCTCTTTAAAAAAATCTACAAACGGGATTGCAGTTGGGTCAATTCCCTCCAAAATCGCACCATAAAAACTCAAATAACTGGAAAAAATTAGCGCTTCAAAAACTTGTGATAATCTATCACCTTCGGCCAACAGATATTCAACTTGTGCGATTCCATTGCGCGCCAAAACCGAACGAGTTATTTCTACTCTTTTTTGGACTCGTTCATCATATAAACTAGAATTAAAAATAATCGCTAAAATTCCACGCTCATTACTAGTGGGCAATTTCATCCCTTCCAACAAATGGTGATTGAGCTCTGGCAAAGGAAAGGAAACGGCCAAACGTTTGTTGTTTTCATTCATCTGATTTGCAGATACATGCGCGCTACCAACCAGATGTTCACCGGCCATAAATAAAACCGCACGATTTTTTAACAATACCGCAGTGCGTTTGGCCAAATTATTTTTAGTTTCTACGCCGTATAAACTAGTATATTTTTCAATCACTGTTTCGATGTTTTTTAAATCTTTGTTGCCAAATTTTATCAAACCTAAATTTGCAAAAATTAATAATTGCCCAACGACTGCGTAACCCAAACCCATCCTAGGTGAACCACAAGGATTGTTTTTGGTTGTGAAAATTAAACCTGGGACACCTTTTTTTACCATCGCTGCCAAATTTTTTCCACCAGCAATTACAACAATTTTTGCTTTTTTCTTTTTAGCTTCGGCTGCCGACGCAATCACCTCTTCGGTAGAACCAGAATAACTAGACAAAATCACCAAAGTATCCTTATTCACAAAATTTGGCAAATGATAATCACTGGCAATTTCTACTGGCACTTTTAAAACACTCCTGTAAACTGACTTAATCATTCGTGTAGGCAAAGCCGAGCCGCCCATTCCAACCACGACAACATTTTTAATACTACGATAATTTTTTGGCAAAACCAAGTTGCTGCCTTGAGCACCAATTTCACGTACTTGATCAACTAGCTTTTCAATTGACCCCAACATGTTTTTGGTATCAATCTTATTAATCGCCACCCGGTTAGACAAAATATCCATAAAATTATAATTTAAAAAAATCTAATTATGACAATAGGCCCTGGATAATTCCGCGCTGACTCGGGCACGAAATTTTTTATCTTTCCAATTATCTTCTCCGTATTTCTTTTTGATAATTCGATTAACAACAGTTTCGTCAGATTGCATCTTGGCGCACACCTCTTTATTTGTACATACTGGTGGAATATTATCTGCTCTATATTCACCACTCATAATCTTACGGCCAGTTTCCGCAGTCGATAAAACATAAAAAGGATACTGAAATGGAAATTGCGTACCAAGACC
>Ga0172367_10005108_pt1 | contig 15978 bp, 17 predicted proteins | sample Lak10m_FD_114542 | JGI IMG/M metagenome (GOLD analysis project Ga0172367, IMG submission 114542) | Freshwater microbial communities from Kabuno Bay, South-Kivu, Congo - kab_022012_10m | ecosystem: Environmental > Aquatic > Freshwater > Lake | place: Democratic Republic of the Congo: South-Kivu...
ATATGAATTAGAAATTATTCCTGCAGCCAAATTATAACCAACTAACCCTCCAACAAGATCATACCCGCTTATGTTTACATTAACCAATCCTAAATTAGAAATATTTCCAACATTATATCCAAATAATCCTCTTTCATCGTGAAGTTCGACTATAGTCAAACCAGAAATAGTCTTCCCATTTCCATTAAAATTACCACTAAAAGGGTTAGTAGAATTTCCAATAGGCACCCAACCAGCACCAGAATTATAAGTAGAATAGTCTGACATAGAAGAAGTTAAATCATTCATCAAAATATAACTAGCACTTAAATTATTCCTAACATTATTTAAAATAGTCCAGCTAGTAATAGGTATTGGATTTTCAGGACTGCCTAATGGAAAAGAGCTCTCAATTTTACTAACACATACGCCTCTAGCAAGATCACAAGTTCCATTAGTCACCGAACAATTCGCATTGCTAGTACAGTTCGCATCGGGAAGAGAAGCAGCACTAATATTTGAAACATTAAATAACTGTAACATCCATCGAGAACAATTTTGTTGAGTAATATTTTGGCATCCACATTCCCACCTTTCATTTATTTTCTTACAAGCATATGCAACAATATAATTTTCCCCATTCTGTAATGTTTTTGAGGCATTTATAACTAAGTTAGCAGAAGCAAAATCTTTTATCCAATAAGAATTGGTAATAGGAGTCTGATCGAAATTAAAAACTTCCCATCTCTTTGTTTGTTGATTATAGATATATCCTTTCTTATAGATATAACCGCCAGGTAAAGAAACATTAGTGCCGATGCTAACAATATCCTCGCTAGCATTTATAGAATTATTAGAAATCTCAAAAACAGAAACACTATTATTAAAAACATTATACGGAGGAGCATATTGAGTATCTAAATAATTAGAAAGAACTACATTCCCAGTCATTCCCTCATATAAGATAAAAGCCAAAGCTACCAGCAAAGAAGATAACAATACTACTAAAACAAGTTTATTTCTTGCCATTAAGACTGACCTCCAAATTCTTGTTTTCCATAGTATTTATATTGCCGTTCACACTAGATAAAGATTTATTTCTTTTAATGATATAATAAATAATGGCAAAAACTACTAAAAATAAATAAAAACTTAACTTCAACCAAGAAAAAGACCCTTTGCTATAAAACAATTTATTAGTTATCCCAGAGAAACCCTCTTGTGAAATTAAAGAAGAATTATTTGTTTTTAAAAGAGTATTATATGCAGAATAATCATTAGAAGATACAGGAGAACTACTTCCATTTGAATAAGATGAGGAAGCTGATGAACCGGAAGAAGAGGATGAACCGGAAGAAGAACCATCAGTAGGAATAGTCGGGGGTTCTGGGAGCGAAAGAGAAAAAGCAAACTGAATTACAAAAATAAATACAAAAAAGTAGAATAATTTAAAGCGCATTTAAGGTAATCCCGGACTAGGCGGTAAATCGGCATTTATACCGCAACAGAATCCTCCACATTCATTATATTTTTCACCAAACTCAGTACCTGTCTCCGAAACAATAGATGCAAAAAAACCACCTCTAGCTACCCTCTCTTTATTATTTAATCTTACCAAAGGAACGACTTCCACTTTTTCAGGCTTTTTATTAAAAATACTCGATTTAAAAGCATAAACACTAGTTTCTAAAATATTGGGCACCGTTCTCCTAATACATTCATAAGAATTCCCATCTACACTAAAAATAAATTTTAAGCCAGTTAAATTAGAACTATCACTTCCCCTTTCAATACTGACATAAGTAGTTTCTGTAAATTCATTAGCATTAATAATCTGAGACGCAATAGGTAAATTATTATAAAAAGCCTCCACTTTATTTATTTTCAAATCCAGATCAGAAAGACTTATAGAATTATCATTCATAAAATTAAATATAAAAATACCAACAATAGCTACAGCTAAAATACTAATAGTCGTAATCATAACTGTAGCCACAACATCACTCATCGCTTTTTTTGAAATCATACAACGATTAATATGCTTAATAGTTTTTAAATATTCCTTACTCATTCGAGACCTCCCAACCTAGACAGACTAACAGTTTTTCCAGAATAAATACATGTAATCGGCTTTGTAACCTTTTTACCTACTACCGAACCAAGTATAACGGGATACATAATAACTTGTGAGACACCGTCTTCTACAGAAAAATTCTGAACATAACTAGTCTCTGCAATGAGTGCATCAAACAAATATTTATTCATGTAGCTACCTTTTTCTTTCAAAAACTTTATTTCCAAACCCTTTATATCCACATTTCCTCTATTGACAACTTGAATATCTACTTTATTGTCCTGAGGAATATTTTTACCAATTATTTCAAAAGAAACTTCCTTGCAGACTTCTTCAACAGGCTTACCCATTACTTCTATTTTTTCAGAAACGAAAGTAGTCATCCACATATAAATAAAGCTTGCAAGAGTAAGAGAAAGTGCAATAAGTAAAACAGTTGCAATTACTGGTGAAAGTGCTTTTTTATTTAGCAAACCCCTCATTTACAGTCCTCCCGCATCAAGACTCGGAGGCTCCACTGGTAAATCAATAGTTGAAGTTTTACTGATATACTTAGCACCTAACAAAACACTATTTCCAGTACCGTCGTTTCCATTTGTAACACACACATCATAACTGACACTTAAGTTTTGAGGACATTCACTAATCTTGGAACCCCATTCATAACCATGCGACCCATAACAATCTATAAGAAGAACATCTACAACTTCTACTTTACTAACATCTACGCCAGCTTCCGAAAGAATAGATAACTTTCCACGACACCCGCCCATACACTCACCACAATACAGTTCAGATTCATTTAATCTAGAATTAACAGGAGTTTGCAAGCATCTTCCTTCAGAACATCCAAATTCACAAACCTGAGTATAAGTCTTAGGAACAGATCGAATTATCCAGAAATTCCAATCCTGGAAAAGTGCCTCGTCACAATAATACTCGCTCAGAGTCCTATTGTCTAAACAAGAATCATACACACTCCCAGATACACCGAAATCAACAAATCCATATACAAAAGATTCATTTTCACCCGAATCTGAATCCTTACAAGAATAATATATCCAATCTGATTTTTGAGAATCATTATAATCTTCCTCTAATTCAGAAAAAAAACTCTTTGAATTAATTAAAGAATTATATTCAGATTCTGTAATTGCGGAATCCATATCTCCTGCACTTGCATAATAAACTCTCACCGTATTAGAAGTGTCTAATAAAGCAAAACCGGTAAATAAATTTCGGATAACATTTCCCACAATATTAGATGAAGAACTTTTACCACTTTGAATATCCTCGTAAACAACTCTGTCAAGAGGATCGTAACCTAACGAAGTATCAAGGCTACCAAATTCGGAATCATAATCAACCCCTTCTAACTCACCACCTTCAGAATAACTAAAATCTACGATAGAATCAGGCGCATTTTCTCCAAAACCAGAGATAGAAATTTTGTCCAACTTCCGTCTATCTGTCAACCCCTGCAGATTAGAATTTGAAATACGCATAAATTCTTTTAATATAGAATCTTTATTTTTATCAAAAACCAAAACCTCTCTTGAGTTCCAACCACGCTCACCATAATAGACAAATCTATCAGGCAACGGATTATATCCCAATTGCGAAATTGGAACTTCTTTGAAATTTGAAGAAATAACCCCTTCAGTAACTATGCTCGGATCCATAATAGTTCCTTCTTTTATTAAAGGTTTTTTCTTCCCCATCAAATCCTTAAGACGCGTTTTTATATTAGAAAAAACGCCCATTTCATCAAAATCACTATTATGCACCACCACTCCTTCTTCACCAACGACAAAATTATGATAGTCTCCTGCCTCTAAATTATAAACCTTGAAACTTTCATTCGAATGAAGAGAAGTTAATTTTTTAATCGTAACCTTAGAACCATTTGTAAGAGTTAATTCATCGCCAACTTTTAACTGCGAAGCCTCAATCCATTCACCATTAATTAAAAATGGATGTTCCTCTGTAACTCTGAGTTCACCAGCTGAAATAAAAGTAAAACTAAATATAAGAAATAAAACAAGTAAAAAATTTAATAGTTTACTTTTCATTTTTCAAAAACCATTTCCAAATTGGAAGAACTTTAATTTTTTTACCTCCTACTTTAATTTCTTCCTCTTGCTCAAAAGTTAAAATAAGACCTTCAGTTAATTTGAATTTTTCCATTGCCTCAATTAACCCATTAATTTCTCTTTCTCTATTTTCTTTATTTAAATAATAACATGCCTGAATCGCATAAATAATTTTAATTCCCTCTTTTATAATAAAATCACATTCATTTTTCTCTTGAAAATAGAAAATTTCTTTAAAACGTCTTTTTAGTTCAATAAAAAGAATATTTTCAAAAATTCTGCCAAAATTATCTTTAAAATTAACGCCAAGAATATTAAAAAAAGAGGGATCAATAATATAAATTTTTCTAGGAAAATTAAGTTGTTTTTTTGCAGAATAATCAAATCGTAAAATTTCAAAAAAAAGATAACTATTATCTAAATAAGAGATATAGTTTTTGACAGTTTGCGCATTAGAAAAATTCAGAGAGTTCTTTAAAGAATTGTATGTAAATGGTGAAGAGATATTTGTCGAAAGAAGATTTACCAATTCTCTCAATTCTTTCTGACTCTTTATTTTATATCTAGAAATAATATCTCGAAAGATAATATTATCATAAATAGTTTTTATATAATCAGGATCATTATTTTCAAGATATTCAGGTATCCCTCCGAGAGACATATAATCAGAAAAATTCTTTTTGATTATGGCTATTTGTTCAGTTCTAAAGATAGCATTTGGGAATGATAAATTATTCTTAGATAAAAATTCATAAAAAGAAAAGGGATATAATTCAAAAAGTTTATACCTACCAGTAAGTTTTGTTCCAAGCTCTTTACTTAATAAACTTGAATTTGATCCCGTTATAAAAATTTTCTTTCCTTCGTCATGCAATCTTCTAATAAAAGTTTCAAAATGAGATATATTCTGAATTTCATCAAAAAAATAAAAATTAGATTCGCCGTATACCTCAATCAATATTTCATTTAATTTCTCAAAATCTTTAGCCTCAAAGTTAAGAAAACTTTCATCTTCAAAATTAACATAGCAATAATTTTTTTTCTCAAAAGATAACCTACTCATTATCTCCCCCAAAAGAGTAGATTTCCCAACCCTCCTCATTCCAGATATAATAACTATTCTTTTATCATTAATAAAAGAAAGGATTTCTTCAAATATCTCTCTTTTTACTAAATTTTTTGGAAGGACAAGCCTATCTTTTTGTCGAATTAAAACATTTCTTAAAATTAATTTATCCATAATGAAGAATAAGAAAACAGACTTTTTAAACTTTTTTATATACTAATTGACACTTAGTATGTTTAGATATTATACTAATTGACAGTTAGTACTTCGCAATGTAATCATATCAATCCTCTCAAATTTTTCATTAAGTATAAATCTTAGAAGAACTATTTAAAGATTATTATAAATCAAAAATTTCATCAATATCTTTCCAATTCAAAAACTTAAATTTATCATCATTTGTGGACTTAGATTCGCCATTATACACAATAAACCCGCCGTCACCCATATTTTTTAAAGAATTCCAATATTTTATTCCCTTCAAATATTCAGAAGAAAAACTAGTCCCGCTCTTAATCTCAATAGGTATTTTTTTAGATCCTTTCTGAATTATTAAGTCTACCTCATTTCCGTTACTATCCCGATAAAAAAATAAATTTGCATTAATACCTTCATTTAATAAGTATTTCCAAACCTCTATAACACACATATTTTCAAACAAACTTCCACGAATATAATGCTTATTTAACTCCTCTTCCGAACCTATGCCTAATAAAAAACAAGCAAGACCCGTATCCGTGAAATAAATCTTTGCGGTTTTTGTAAGTCTTTTTCCAAGATTTTCATAATAAGGTTGAAGTCTAAAAATTAAATAACTAGACTCTAAGATAGAAATCCAGTTTTCAATAGTATTTTTTGAAACACCCGTATCATTTGCTAGAGATTCATAATTAACTAATTGCCCAATTCTGCCAGCAAGCAACCCCACAAACTTTCTAAAAAGACCTAAATCGTGAATATTCTTTATATTTCTCAAATCTCTTTCCAAATATGTCTGAATATAATTATCATAATACTTCTCTGAGGCTATTTTACTATCGTAAATAGAAGGATAAAATCCAGTCAAAAGCTGAGTATCAAGATCTTTTTTCAACAGTTTTGCTTTTTTCAATTCTAAAATTGATAAGGGTAATAATTTTAAATATCCTGCTCTTCCCGCAAGAGTCTGACTTATTTTTTCAGAAAGAAGAAGATTCTGAGAACCAGAAATAATAAAATCTCCTTTAATCTTCCTTTCATCAACAATAGCCTGTATCATGTGCATTAATTCTGGAGCTCTCTGAATTTCATCAATAATGACCTTACTTTTATTTTTAATAAACCCAGCCTTATCATTTTCTACCTCATTAAGAGTCTCTAAATTCTCCAAATTAAAATATGCATAATCCTTAAAAATATTCCTTATGATAGTAGTTTTTCCAGATTGCCTTGGACCAGTCAGAGCTAGAACACGAAACTGTTTTGCAACAGACTTCAATTCCTTTTCAATACTTCTAGAGATCATAAACAACTCAAGAAGGAGAGATTTATAAATCTATGCAATTAGTCAATATAAATGACGATTTACATAAAAGTAGATTACAACAAATATTATTTTATTCTAATACAGAAAGAATTATAATAAACTTTCCTGGCTATTTAGGAACTCTTGAAGGATATAATCACAAATATGAAAAAATAGCTGAAAGACTAATAAAAAGAAATACTTTTGCAGTAATTTTATTTTTTTAAGATAAATTAACTATTTTCCCAAAATAAATAATTCACAAAATATCCTCTTCCAAAATCACAAATACATTCACCAGTAGCCTCATCAACAAAATGATTTGATAAGTCACATTCTTCTGCCAGAATAGATTCAGACAATAAAATTCCAATTAATAATACCAACATAAAAAACAAACTATTTTTCTGCATACAAAATACAAAGAAAGATACTATTTAAAATTTCCTAGATTAACTGAGGTTCATAGAATTTCTGTCTATACATTTCTCTATTTACTTTTTCAGGTTTAAAATGTATTTTAAATATTTTAGAAAATAAAGTTTCTTTCTCCTTTTCACCTGCAATTGCAGAAGCAAATTTTTTAATTTCTCTAGAAATTTCATTCAAACCATCATATACTGTTAGGGGAACTCTAAAGTGTCCAGCTTCTAATATTTTTTTATGATCTTTCACTCTAGCCAAAACAGGAAGTTCAATTAAATCTTGAATTTCGGATAAATCCAATTCATACTTAGAATCTTTAATTTTATTAATTATGACACCGACTACATTTGTTTTATTGTCACGAGCCATTTGCGCAGCTTTCAAAGAAGTATGTAACGTAACTCTATCTGGCGTTGTAACAATAAAAATTTTATCAGCCGCAGCAATAGCAGGCAACATTTCAGAATGATGTGGTGAAGAGTCTATAACAATAAAATCATATCTACTCCTATATTTCTCAAGAAATTTTTTTAATTTTAGAGGATCTATCTTATCATTAAAATACATAGAAGCTGGAACAACATCCATTCCATAAGATTCGTAAATTGCAGCATGTAACCCTTCTTTTTCACCAAGCACATCATGAAGTGTAAGGTCATCTTTCAAATCTAAATAAAGACCGATATTTGGCGCGGAAAAATTTGCATCTACTAACAAAACTTTTTTTTCAAAATCATTTGCCAAAGCAGAAGCTGTCTCCATAGCAATAGTTGTTTTACCAACACCGCCCTTTATAGACACAAAGCTAATTATAGTTCCCATATTCACCACTTTTTTCAAATAAATAAAGATTAATATCTTTTTAAGATTTGTGTTTACTCTAGTAACAACAAACTAGCCATAACCAATACGCCTATAATGAAAGTTATTATTTGAATTATAGAAATAGATATTTTTGTTTCCTTGTGTAATTCAGGAATTAAGTCACTTCCCGCAATATACAAGAAACCACCAATGGCAAGAGCTACTAAATATATCTCTATACCATCAAATAAATTATAAGCTAAAAGAGCAACAACAACTCCCAAAACAGCCGTAAGTGCAGTAAAGAAGTTCATAAAAATTGCCTTTTTCTTAGAGAAACCCGCATAGATTAGAACACCAAAATCGCCAATCTCTTGCGGAATCTCATGAAGTAAAACAGCAATAGTAGTAGCAATACCTGCAGGAATACTTACTAAATAACTAGAAGCAATAATAACCCCATCTAAGAAATTATGTAGAGCATCGCCAAATAAATTCATATAAGCAAATGGATGAATGTGTGTCTTAGTAATAGGCATATGACAGTGTCTCCAATGAATAACCTTTTCTAATAAAAAGAAAAGAAGTATACCTGAAATAATTGAAACAGAAACACCGAATGCGATACCCCCTTCTGCAATTTCAGGCAACAAATGTAAAAAAGCATCGCCAAACAATGCACCTGCTGAAAAACTAATTAAAAAAATAAGTATTTTCTTCAAAGTATTAGCCTTTATAGAAAAAGTAACTAAACCCACAATAGCAATCAAACTAATGATGAATACACTTACTAATGAATATACCCAAACTGATAACATAAAATAGAGAAAATAAAATCATTTAAAAAGCTTATTGATTGTAATTATCAATAAGAAAATGAAAACAAGAAATACAAGACAAAAAGAAATCCTCCAACAAGAAGGTGCCAAATTTAAAGAATTTTTTACAGCAGAAGACTTACTTAAAAAAGCAAAACAAAAAGATGATACCCTTGGAATTGCAACAATTTACAGATTTTTAAAAGAAAAAAAGAAACAAAACAAGATATTTTCATATATGTGTAACAGAAAGACAATCTACTCAAACAAAGAAACAAATCATTGCCATTATATATGTGAAAAAACAGGAAGAATAATCCATTTCAATTTAAGCAATATAGATTTCCTAAAAGAAATAAAATCAAAAATACCTGGTTCAATAGGAAGCATTCAAATAGAAATAAAAGGTATTTGCGATGAATGCAAAAAGTAATCTATCCTTCTATAAAGCTCTTCATTTGTAATGCACCAGTATCTTGACTATCTCGCGATTCAGAAATCAAAACCGGAGACATATTAAACTCTTTTAAAAGTTCGCCGAATGGAGAAAAAACAGGAAAAACATTTTTTTCTAAAACAGACCTATGTATTTTTTCACCTTTATCTGTAAACTCTACAGGATAAAAATGGCAATGAAGTTCTTTTAATACATTTCTTCCCAGTCTATTCTCAATTTCAATTAGCGCCTTTAGAAATTGCTCTTTAGTTTTCATCTGTCCAAGAGTTCTTGCATGGAGATGCGCCCAGTCTATACAAGGTAAACTTTCAGTGTTTTCACATATTGTCAAAACGTCGTTCAGACTACCTAGCTGAGAAATTTTACCCATAGTCTCTGGATGAATAGTTATTCCTTTAGGTTTGTTTTCTTCAACAATTTTTAAACATCTAATCACGGACTTTACATCCTTGCCAAAACCAGGATGAAAAATAATTCTTTTAGCACCCATTAGAGAACCAAGCTCCAAAGTCTTCTGCATTTCTTTTATAGAATTCTCAACAGTTTTTTCTTTTTCAGAAGTAAAGACAATATAATAAGGTGCATGAATACTTAAAAAAATATTCTTCTTTTTTGCTTTTTCACCCATTAGAATAGCGTCCTCTTTTTTCATCTTCGCGCCATAAGTCATCATCCTTTCATAAGCATTAAGACCAATTGAATGAATCCAATCAGGAGCATTAACTCTATTTTTTCCAAATTCTGATTTAAAAAAATTCGGCGGATTTCCGCTAGTTCCATATCTTATCATAAAACACCTATCTCACTAAGTTTTTTGAGCGTTTCTTTATCTTTAGGTTTAGCAGTTATTATTTGTGCCTCTTCTTTAATTCCCAATGCAATAAAGTCTCCTTTTTTGTATAACTCTCCAACTAAAGAAGAAGTTATCGCATCTAGTTCATGATCGGTTATATTCTCTTTTGAAACATCTCCTTTAAATCCGTATTTTATAAGAGCTCTTCTTAATTCTTCTATGCCTGCTTTCTTTCTAGGCATCCCTAACAAATCTTGAGCACTTCCAGGATATGTTTCTATTACTTCATAACCTTTGGACTCTAAAATTTTTCTTAACTTCATACCCCGGTTAGTTAACTTTTGCATCCCTCCAAAACCACACGGAAAAATCCTCACACCTATCTTTACCATTTGTTTTTCACCAATACGCATACAGCCATATTTTCGACATTCGCAATTGTAATCCAAACAACATCTACCTTTCGGATAACCCAACGGAGAATCTATAGTAATTAAATTAGAACCTGACTTTTCTATTGCATCAAATATTTCTTCATCAGTATACAAAACACAAGTTTTAGTTTTAAAACCATCAACAATAGCAAATCCCGTCTGCCTTTCTGGAACACCCGCCAAATCAATCCCAACTATTTCCATATAAAAAAACAATTAGATTTATATTTAAACAATTCCTCAAAAAATTTGACTAAAATGGACATATTAAAACTATTTCAATATGAAGAAAAACTTAAATTCTCCGATATAGAGAAAGCTCTAAAAGAGAGATCTAATAAGATAACCTATCACCTAAAAAAATTGACTAAAGGAGGTATTTTAAAAAAAGAAGATAAATATTATTTTTTATCAGAAACATCTCAAAGAATCATTCCCTTTTTATCAGAAAAAGACTCCACGCTTCCCGCAGTCCTAATACATATAGGAAACTCAAAAGAGAGTTTCTTAATAACTAGAAAGAAAAGACCTTTCAAAAATCTACTAAGTATGCCGGGTGGAAAAATACACGTGGGAGAATCCATAGAAAACGCAGTTAAGAGAATATTAAAAGAAAAATACAATATAGAAGCAAAATTAGAAAAAATAAACTCTGTATCTATAGAGCAAGTAAAAACAAAACAGCAAAAAACAATTCATTCATTTTTTTTAATTTATGTTAGTGCAACAACAAAAGATAAAATAAATTTAATTAATATAGATAAAAACAAAAATAAAATAATTACCAGCGATTATTACTTAATAAAAAATGATTCAAACAAAAGTATAGAAATCAAAACACTAAATACAATAGAAAGATAATTATTCTTCCTTAACTTTTTTCTCAACCAAATTCCCAAGTTTCAACAAATCTTCACCTTCGACAAATTTCCTAACGACATCTCTTAATTCAGAAATTTTAACACTTACTTGCTTTTCACTATCTCTATCTCTAATAGTTACAGGCCCGTCTTTCTCAATACTAGAATAATCAATAGTAATACATAAAGGAGTTCCGATTTCATCTTGTCTCAAATATCTTTTACCAATACTGCCACTCTCATCTAAAACAACCAAATGATCTTGAGACAACATTTCAAAAACTTCTTTTGCAACTTTTTGTAATTCTGGTTTTTTCATTAAAGGGAAAATAGCCGCTTTTACAGGTGCAAGTTTTCTTGGAAGTCTAAGTTTGGTCTTTCCTTCTTCCTCAGATTTCTTATCATAGAAATTATCTAGAACACCCAACAACAATCTATTAGGACCAATTGCAATTTCAAGAACATGAGGAATTTCTTTTTTATTAGTAATAGGATTCAAAGCAGACAAATCTTTACCACTAAACTTTCCATGTGTTGTTAAATCATAATCGGTTCTATCGTGGCAACCACAACATTCAATCCAACCAAAACTATTAAACTTTACCTCTAAATCCCAAGCATCATCTGCATAGAAAGCTAATTTTTCAGGCATATGCTGTTTAAGTCTAATATTTTCATCAGAAATTCCGAGCTCTCTAAATAATTGATAAGTAATCGCCAAAGTCCAAGCATAAGCTTGATTTTTCAAAACTTTATTTTTCATTGCATCAGCAAGAGACATTCTAGTTATTCCTTTTTCATCTTTCTGATTTTTAGCAGTTAAGAATGGGAGAACTAATTTTTCAACCTCTGTAAATCTAGCAAAATTTTCTTTCTGTTCCTTAAATAAAAATACCTGGGCTTCTGCCTGAGTAAATTCTCTTCCACGAATTACATGCTGTCTTGGAGAAATTTCATTTCGGTAAGCATTACCAATTTGGAAAATTCCAAAAGGAAGTTTATCTCTAAAAAATCGAACATAATTCAAGAAAGGCAAATAAGTAGTTGTTGCAGTTTCAGGACGATTATACATTTCAGTGTCAATTCCCACTTGAGTTTTGAGCATCAAACTATGTTTCTTTACATCATCAGACAATTTTGTTTTACAACTTGGACAAGAAACAGTATTTTTTTGCAAAAATTCCTTTAATTGCTCAATTGTCAAAGGATCAGTATCGATATCAAACTGTTCAGCAATTAGATTATCTACTCTCCAAATAGAAGTACATTTAGTACATCTAACTAAAGGATCAGAAAATCCGCCTAAATGACCTGAAGCTTCCCATACGATTTTAGGAGTGACTATCGGACACTCTACTTCAAAAAACTGAAATCTACTAAATAATTTTCGTATAGAATTTTCAATATTATTTTTCAATGTTTTTCCAGCAGGACCAAAATCGTAAAAACCAGCCATTCCCCCATAGATCTCAGGACTTGGACCATAAACAAACCCCTTATCAGACACAAAAGCCATTAACGACTTCTTAAAGTCTTCCGAATTCTTATCTTTCTTTTCTACCATAAAATTACATAAATAGGCAATTTATAAAGTTTTATACGCTCCATGCAGCCTTCTTCAAACGATTCATAATAGCTCTTCCTAGACCTTTTTCCTCAACTTCTTCTACGATAATCGCATCAAAATTCTTACTATCTGCCATTCTAAAAAGAGTAAATAACTCTCTAGCCATCAAATTAAAATCTTTATTAAAACAATAATAAAAATCAGCATTTATTTTATATTCATCAAAAACAAAAACTGCCACTTTCTTATTCTGGTTTTTCAATTGCTCGAATTTTTTAATAATCTCTTTTCTTTTTACAAGAATAACTTCTGCTTTGGGAGAATAATGTTTATATTTCATACCAGGAGAAGCAGGTTTATCTGCAGAAAAAGAAGTCTCGACTTTACCAATAAATTTCTCTAACTCTTCCAAACTAATTTTTCCAGGTCGTAATAACCGGGGCATATTTCCAGAAATATCTAAAACAGTAGATTCCAAACCAATATCACATTCTCCCCCGTCAATAATCATATCAATTCGTCCACTCAAATCATCAAAGACATGCTTAGCTCGGGTAGGGCTTGGGCTTTTAGATAAATTAGCACTTGGTGCTGCAATAGGCACTCCCGATTTTTTTATTAACTCAAAAACAATTTTATTTGAAGGCATACGAACAGCAACAGTATCCAAACCGCAACTAACTACAGAAGGAACTTTATTAGATTTTTTTAAAACCAGAGTTAAAGGGCCCGGCCAATATTTTTTGATAAGTTTCTTGGCAATTACGGGAATTTCCAAAGAAACCTCTTGCAACATTTTCTCACTAGAAACATGTACAATTAAAGGATTATCTGCAGGCCTATTCTTCGCTTTAAAAATTTTCAAAACAGCATCATTATCAAAAGCATCTGCACCCAAACCATAAACAGTCTCTGTAGGAAAAGCGACAAGCCCGCCAGACTTAATGATTTTAGAAGCCTCATCTATTAATTTATTATCTATTTTTTCAGGATTGATTTCAATAAATCTTGTCATAAGAAAATAAGAAGTATTCGATTTTAAAACCTTATGAAGATTATTGTTTGAAAAATGGACCTTTACCAGCATTAAAATCACTCATTAAATAACCATAATAACTGGCCTGGAAATTATTTTTTCCAATAGGAGAAACACAAAAGCAAGGAGTGAATTTGAACTGCTTACGTAACACTACTCCCCCATTTACAATATTTTTTATTGCATAAACACCCTCAATCTGAGTTCTAACTAAAGAATTTGAAGGAGCCTCATCATATTTATCAGAATAAATATTAGAAAAAAAGGAAAAATCCCTACCGAACTTGGATACAAAATCATCATCTACCAAAAAATAAGCATCAGCAGAAGACAATCGAAAACCATCATTACTTTGCCTCTTACCAGTTAAAGGATTCATCATAGAACCCATATCATTTTTATACGATCCTTCATAAACAAAACAAAAATCAGGTTTTCCATCTTTACGGTTTAAGACACCTAGTGAAGAATTTGCTTCCGTGGGAAAATCTTCTTCGCCTACATAAGGAACATACTTATTAAACCTCACAGAATCACCTTCTATTACAAAGAGATCGGAAGGAATCTCTATTTTTGGAAAAACAGGAAGAGCCCTCGCAGGAACACGATCCCCCAAACTTTTAGAAGATCTAGAATAAAAGAACCTATTCCCCGTTTTTAGATCACGAACTATTTGATCCTGGGGAATAAGTAACTTGTCATCTCTTTTTTTTGTAAGATCTATTACCTGAAATACAGGAATCTCTCCGCTATAAAAAATAAAAGGATTGTCTAAATTACAAATGTAAGTCTTATTTCCCGAAAAAGTAATACAACCAGACAAACCTCTATTAAAAGAAACACCACGAACAACCTCGCTACCCATTTCAGAAGGCAAGACCTCACTTCCAAGATAGTAAAAAGGATTTGTATCAGCACTCCATTTCCTACCAATCTCAAAATCAGAAAAACAAGAAGACAATACAAAATAACTTTCCGAACATTCCACTGATGAGCCACTCATATTAAAAACAGGTTTTGCCCTGACTCCTACAAGAGAATTAAAACCTGCAAAAGAAAGAGGAAAATCGAGAGCCACTTCAACTCCCGCAGAATTAGATAAGTTAGTTAATCCGATAATGGGTAAAACCGATATCCCTTCTCGTAATAACATATCCTCAAGATCTCCAGATTCTCCAGGAAATCCAGAAGACAAAATCTTTGCTTCTTCAGAACCTCCACTACGAGAACTAATATCTAATTTTCTTGAGAGACAACTATTTCTTTGAGAAGTATTTGATCCAGAGATGGTCTTTATTTCCAAACAGAGAGGCTTGCCACTCTTTGAGTGAGAGTGTATAATCTCAAATTTGCTTTTGTTAATATCTAAAGATACATTTCCCAAAAAAGAATTTACACCCATATATGCAACAAATTGTGAAGGGCCGGTTTGTTCTATAGAAACCTTACCAAAATCCCATTCGACAAAACCTGAAGAAAGTTTTCCATCCAAGGTAGAACCTACAATATAAGGATCAGAATGTACGGGTTTATCAGCAAAAATAGTAGATGAAAATAAACTGCCTGCTAATGCAAGAGACTTAAGAAATTTTCCAGCAGAGCCCATAAATAAATTTAATAAAAACTATTTATATACTTTTTCAAAATTTATAGAATTGCACCGCAATTGGTAAAAGAGCTAAAAGGCAAGTAGTAAAAATTTCGCTGTTGAAAAATTATTGCTCGAAAGCAACTAATTAGAAAAATCACAATTGCAAAATTTTTATAGGGAATTGCACCGCAATTCTTGCCGCAGAATAAAACGCAGGTAGTGAGCAAAATGCTTTGAGCGAACCATCTGGCTTTGCTACTTCCAACAGTACTAGACACAAAGAGCAGACGGAGAGAAGGAAAAAAGATAGCGAAAAAATCTTTCACGAAATGCATTTTGCGAATAAGGAATTACGCAATTCCTGCGACTAAAGCAGGTAGTGAGATTTCTGGCTTTGAATTATATTACTAAAATAAAAAATGAAAGAGCAGAAATCGAAGAGGGAATTGCACCGCAATTCCTGCGACTAAAGCAGG
>Ga0172367_10005110_pt1 | contig 15975 bp, 14 predicted proteins | sample Lak10m_FD_114542 | JGI IMG/M metagenome (GOLD analysis project Ga0172367, IMG submission 114542) | Freshwater microbial communities from Kabuno Bay, South-Kivu, Congo - kab_022012_10m | ecosystem: Environmental > Aquatic > Freshwater > Lake | place: Democratic Republic of the Congo: South-Kivu...
CGGTTGCATGGAACCGGCCTGTTGTCTTTTGTATTATGGGACCGGGCTGGGTGGTGAGGCATTTCCGAAGATATGATTATTCCAAATTCACCCCAATCGCTGTCATTGGGCATGACTGGCGGGATTTTGGAGGGCTTCCCCAGTATGCGATGGGTGAGTGGCGCGATGATCTTCAGCATGACCGTGCGCTGCATGTTTCCAAGACAAAGCTGCCCTTTGACCCGATCCAATATCCACCCAAGACGAAAAAGGAAAAGGAAATTAAACCTCCAAAACCGAAGTCCTCAAAACCTAGATTCTCCATGGGAGAAAAAGACGGCGATACGTGGTCTGGAGACCGCTCGGAGGGAGAGGAGTGATGCACTAATGAAAGTGGCGTAACGGGGGTGCATAAAATATTGACGTAAAATGTAATTCCTTTAATCGACAACCAGATTATCGTTTGTTGAAAAAACACTTCGTAGAAATATATTCACAGTGTGAAAAATAATTACACTGTGACGAGTTTGGATGTCTGCTGTATGGACAGAAGATTTCGACTAAAATTAGCCCATGTTGACCAGCCCTTTGCACCTCGTGATCCGTTTTTCTGACACTATGTTCGAGGTTGGGGATGTTGTTTCTCTTCACAATGAAGTAGTAGATAAGCATGGATCGGTATGGTTTGGGAAGTTAGGCGGGACTTTATCCCTCTCGCGCATTGAGATGTTGAATAAGCAAGTCGAGCAGAAGACGCCGACTTTTTTGTATTTGGTGAAGGGGAACCGCAAAAAGTCCACGCCATACAAAGCGCGGATTGTGGCGGTTTCGCGTGATTTCCCTAAAATGGAAAAGGCGTTGATTCCCTCGTATTATGCGGAGAAGAAACTGCTAAAGTACATGAATGCCTGGGTGAAGGTTGGACACATCGAGCAGGTGGAAATGACGGACTTGAAGAATTTGAAGACGATCAATTCCATCTTTCCCATCGAGGAAACGCTGGTGAGAAGTTCTTCGGGGTATTTTTTAGTTCACGAAAGCAAATCTATCTTTTAGCGAGGAAGAATGCCAGTTCGAGTTACTCTAAGAACCAAGAAGGACTTTAGCCCGTTTCGTGTTTTACTCAAAAAACTAATCGAGTTGCAGGATGGAGACTCAGTGATCTTGTGCTCAGGATATATTCAGGACATCATCCGAGCGCAATCGTCTCGTGCTTACAGCATTTCAGAAGATGAATTGGTTAATTATCTAAAAAGAGGTTGTGTTAGTGGAAAGGTCTTGACCATCGCAGGGAAACTTAAGTCATATGGCAAAACGAAACAACCGACTTGGTACACCCAATACGAAAATTTTATTAGAAATCTACAGTCAAACGGATTAAGAGTGGAAGCCTGGTCTGCACCCAATAAAAACTGGCATGCAAAGATTGCGATTCGTTTGAAAGGCAAAACTCCGATAGCCGCCATCATTGGCAGTAGCAATCTGACAAGACCTGCGTATGGCATCCCAAATAGCAATCCGCCTATTTCATCGTTTGTAAATTGGAATTTTGAGGGCGATGTGTTGATTTGGAGTGACGCAAAATATAATGCTGTATTCAAGGAAAATATCGAGGAAGTGCGCGGGATTGGCGATATGGTACTAACACTTGATCCAGAGGTAGAACAACCTGATGAACAGCAGCAATTATGGGATATTTACAATTACGTAATGCATGAGACTGAAAGATTTGATCCGTTAGAAGGACATAGATAAAAAACATGGCACTCAAAAAATCTGAACTTTACTCATCTCTCTGGGCGGCGTGCGACAATTTGCGCGGCGGCATGGACGCTTCGCAGTACAAGGATTATGTCCTTGTGTTGCTGTTCATCAAATACATCAGTGATAAGTATGCGGGCGTGCCGTTTGCGCCGATCACGATTCCCGCTGGGGCGGGGTTCAAGGATATGGTGGCGCTCAAGGGGAAGAGTGACATCGGCGACCAGATCAACAAGAAGATCATTGCGCCGCTGGCGAATGCAAATGCTCAGCTCTCGCTTTCGGACTTTCCCGATTTCAATGACCCGACCAAATTGGGCGATGGCAAGGAGAAGGTGGATCGTCTCACAGACCTGATCGCGATCTTCGAGAACAAGTCGCTGGACTTTTCAAAGAACCGCGCGGACGGGGATGACATTCTCGGCGACGCGTATGAGTATCTCATGCGGCACTTTGCCACGGAGAGCGGTAAGAGCAAGGGACAGTTCTACACGCCCAGCGAAGTGAGCCAGATCATGGCGAAGATCATCGGCATTCACGAGGCGAAGACCAGCGCAGATACAACTGTCTATGACCCGACGTGCGGGTCGGGGTCACTGCTGCTCAAGGTTGGGGATGAGGCGGGGACTCCCGTCTCGCTGTATGGGCAGGAGAAGGATGCGGCGACGAGCGGCTTGGCACGCATGAATATGTACCTGCACAACAATCCCACCGCGCTCATCATGCAGGGCAATACGCTCGCCGATCCCAAATTCAAAGATGACGGCATCCTCAAGACTTACGATTTCGTGGTTGCCAATCCGCCGTTTTCAGACAAGCGTTGGAGCACGGGCATTGACCCGTTGAACGACCCGCATGAACGCTTCAAGGCGTTCGGTGCGCCGCCCGCCAAACAGGGCGATTATGCCTACCTGCTGCACATCGTCCGCTCGTTGAAGAGCGCGGGCAAAGGCGCGTGCATTCTGCCGCATGGCGTGCTGTTTCGCGGCAATGCCGAAGCGGAGATCCGACGCGCGCTCGTGCGCAAGGGATACATCAAGGGCATCATCGGCTTGCCTGCCAATCTGTTTTATGGCACGGGCATCCCCGCCTGCATCATCGTGATTGACAAGGAAAACGCCCACACCCGCAAAGGCATTTTTATGATCGACGCCAGCGGCGGATATATGAAGGATGGTCCCAAGAACCGCCTGCGCGCACAGGATATTCACAAGATGGTGGATGTCTTCAACAAGCGGCTGGAGGTGGAGAAGTATTCGCGCATGGTTTCGGTGGAGGAGATCGAGCGCAACGAGTTCAACCTGAACCTGCCGCGCTACATCGACAGCCAGCAAGCCGAAGACCTGCAAGACATCGCGGGACATTTGCAGGGCGGCATTCCTGAGGCGGATGTCGAGGCGTTGCACCCGTATTGGGATGTTTGCCCCAGCCTCAAGCGGAGTCTGACGCGGGTTCTTCGTCCAGGATATTTTCAACTCACCACGAGTCCCACACAGTTGAAATCTGCCATTTATGAACATCCCGAATTTGCCGCCTTCATTGCGGATATGAAATCGCATTTTGAAAAGTGGAAAAGGAAGAGCCGCGCCTCTCTTTCTGCGCTGACAATTGGTTGCCAGCCCAAGGGTGTGATCTCTGCCCTGGCAGAGGACTTGCTCACGCACTACACCGACAAAGCGTTGGTGGATCGCTACGACATTTATCAGCATCTGATGGATTACTGGGCGCAGACCATGCAGGACGATTGTTACCTGATCGCCGCGGACGGTTGGAAAGCCGAGACCCAGCGCATCGTCGAGACGGACAAGAAGGGCAAGGAGAAAGACAAAGGTTGGACGTGTGACCTGATCCCCAAGCCGTTGATCGTGGCGCGGTATTTCGCAAAGGAACAGGCAGAGATCGAAAGACTCAGCGCGGAACTCGAAGCCGTGACGGCGCGTTTGGCAGAGATCGAGGAAGAACAAGGCGGCGAAGAAGGCGCGTTTGCGGAATTTGAGAAGGTGAATAAGGCGAGTGTGGCGGCGAGGGTGAAGGAGTTGAAGGTCGAAGGTCAAAGGTCGAAAGTGAACAGTGACCAGTTATCAGTGACCAGTGAACCTGCCCTGAGCGAAGTCGAAGGGTTGGAAGTGTTGGAGGAATGGTTGAAGTTGAACGGCGAGGAAGCCGAGTTGAAGCGCGGACTGAAAGACGCCGAAGCGGACTTGGACGCGAAAGCCTACGCCCATTACCCGAAACTGACCGAAGCCGAAGTGAAGACGCTGGTGGTGGAAGATAAATGGCTCGCCGCGCTCGAAGCCGCCATTCAGGGCGAGATGGATCGCGTGAGCCAGAGCATGACCCAGCGCGTGAAGGAACTCTCCGAACGCTACGAAACGCCCATGCCGCAATTGACCGAGCGCGTGAATGCGTTGGAAGAAAAGGTGAACCAGCACCTTGAAAAGATGGGGTTCACATGGAAGTAAGAAAAGGGTACAAGCAGACTGAAATTGGAAATATTCCAGAAGACTGGGATATAAAGCCATTAGAAGTATTAACAAGCCAGATTATTGATGGGACTCACTTAACTCCAAAGTATATGGAAATGGGAGTTCCGTTTTTGCGCGTAACGGACATACAAGATACCGAAATCGATCTCAACGAGATTAAGTTTATTTCTATTGAAGAACATAATTTTTTATCTCGCCGTTGTAAACCTGAAAAAGGAGATTTGCTACTTTCTAAAAATGGAACTATCGGGATTCCGAAGATTGTTACATGGGATTGGGAGTTTTCAATTTTTGTTAGCCTTGCATTGCTAAAGCCTAGAGAGAAACTTCTCAACGTTAATTTTCTTGAGCAGTTTTTCAAATCTAATTACCTCAATGAGCAAATACAAAAACGGTCAAAGCAAGGTACAGTCACTAATTTACATCTTGAGGAAATTAGAGAATTTCTTATTCCAGTTCCCACCCTCGCCGAACAAGAAGCCATCGCCGAAGCCTTGAGCGACGCGGACGCCCTGATCGAATCCCTGGAAACCCTGCTCGCCAAAAAGCGCCAAGTCAAGCAAGGCGCGATACAGGAATTAATTACAGGAAAGAGGCGACTACCTGGGTTTAAAAATAACGATGGATACAAACAAACAGAGATTGGAGTTATCCCAGAAGATTGGCAGGTAATGACACTTGCTAAGTTGTGCAGGATGAAAAGCGGAGAAAGCATAACGAGTAATAATATTGACCAATTCTCTGAATATCCTTGTTATGGTGGTAATGGATTGCGAGGATATACCGACCGATTTACTCATGATGGAAATTATGCACTAATCGGACGACAAGGTGCTCTTTGTGGAAATGTCTTAGGAGTAAGTGGAAAGTTTTTCGCATCAGAACATGCAGTTGTAGTCACCCCATTTGAACAAACAGATATAAACTGGCTTACTTATGTTCTTGTAGATATGAATCTCAACCAATATTCTGAGTCTTCCGCCCAACCTGGATTATCAGTCTCGAAAATATTAAACTTAGTGTTCGCAATTCCGTCAACGAAAGCCGAACAAACCGCCATCGCCGAAATCCTGAGCGACATGGACGCAGAAATCCGCGCGGTGGAGGGGAAACTGTCCAAGGCGCGTGCGGTCAAGGCGGGGATGATGTCAGAACTTTTGACGGGAAGAGTCAGGTTGGTGTAGGAAATTTTATGAATAGCTTTATTCACCACAAAATGTACTTTAAGATTGCGAAAGATAAACTCAGTGAAGCTAAAAACCGCGAAGCATCAGTTAGAGGTTGGTTGACTGATCCTAGTCGTTGGATCAAACAGGATGATATTGATAAAAGTTATTATGAGTATTTGGAAACAGTTGTTACTTCAATAATTTTTTCAGCTTTGACGGCTGAAGCATTTATTAATTACTATGCACTTTCTAGATTGTCAGAAGCTCAGTTTGAAAGATCCATAAGTAGAATGAGCTTTTTTAGAAAATGGGCTGAAGTTCCTAGTCAAATAACAGGTCAGTCTATGAATGTTGAGAGTGAGGCTTTCGTTATGTTCAGAAAGCTAATCGAAAATAGAAATAAACTGGTTCACTACAAGTCTTCAGGGAATAGTCCTCAAGAATTTTATAATCTCTTAAGGGATTTTGACGCTAAGAATCAAGATGTTCATTTGCCGTGGCTAGAAGAAGCTGAAATAGGTGTTAAGGCGGTATACAAACTCATTGATGAAGTGGCAAAGATAGATAATAGTGTTACTCAAGCTGAAATCGAATGGGAAGAAGATGCCGATAATTGGTACGAGTCGTTGTCTGTAAATTAAAACAAAATATATTATTAAACTTATCAACAGCCAAAGCCCATGTGCTGAAAGTGAAACTGTCTAAGGCGTGTGCGGTCAAGGCGAAAAAGGTGAGGTTGGTGGAGATGGCATTTTTGTTTACACAGGATAATCGTTTATGCTAAGTGATCTTAACATGATGGCTTTGATAGTTGTCTTTATATTTATAGCCAGTTTGATTGTCTATGCTTTATATACTTGGCGGCGTCGCAGCAATCCTCCCATCCGATTATCTGGATCAAAGGAGGTTGCAACAGCTCTTCATCTGAGTGACGCGGACGCTGAGCCGAACAAGCTTATTTTTGGCAAGGTTGATGATCCGTGGGGTGAAATCGTACGGTATCAAAAAACAGAAATAGACAGTTATGAAGAAATTCATCTGGATAAAAAATCCCTGATTGGTTTGAGTGGTTTGTTTCAACAGGCTCCCAGCCTTGCACAAAGTGGCGCCCAAATGGTGATGAACACATATACACTTTCTTTCAAGCCAGAAATTGCGAAAGGAATTGCAGATGGTTCTCTAAAACTCATGGAATCGCTGGATGGCGGTGTCCGCGCGATCGCTGTTAATGCTAAAGGGAAGGAAATTATACAAGGTGCTGGCTCATTACATCTAACCGAGGGGTTAAAATTAACTGCCGGTTTAATGGCTGTGTGGCAAGTTCTAGCGGTAGTTACAGCTCAAGCATTTCTTATGGACATCAATAAGCAACTGGTCACAATTAACAAAGAACTTGAGGCTATAAAGAATTTTCTGGAGCATCAACAGTATGCGATGCTTATTGGTAACTTAAAATATATAGAGACCATCCGAGATGTACTCAGCAGTGAAAACTTTGAAAACCTAGAGTTTGGGGTTTTTCTTAACCAACTTGAACAGATCGAGCGAGAATGTACTCAAATTATGGTTGCATTGGAACTACAAATGAATACAGTGTATGCCGATTTTGAGAAGCAACCCTTAAAAGCAAATTTTAGCGCCCAAGAATATCTCATAGCATCAAAAAATTTGATAACCAACTATGAACAGCAAGCACGAAATTATTTGATCGCTGCTTCGGTTAGAGGTTTGGCTGCTCAAACTCGTTGTGCTATCCCTTCAAACCGTAAATTGGCGCTTGCGCGGCTTTCCACTTTGCAGACCGAGCTATCTACTTGGAGTGAAAATCAGCATAAATTTTACGAACTTGTGAGTGCGAGGTTGCCAGAGTTGACCGATTGGTCTGACAGCAAATTTTACGATCGTGTAAGTGCATGGTTGCCATCGTTGACTGATCGGTTTAATGGGACACAAAAGAAACAAACACAGCTCAAAGATAAAATGCAGACAAGTCAAGATTCTATAAATCAGATGGGTGAACTCATACAAAAATCAGTGTTAGAAGCTAAAAATAATATCCTCAATCAACTTCAAGAAAATTCACAGCACATATCTTTGCTAGTAGAGCTAAACGAAGACGGTCAAATAATCAAGATTGGGAAGTTGCATAATAGAAACAACTGATGCGCATTGGTACAAAATCGCGCCGGAAGAGAAACTGTCCAAAGCGCAGGCGGAGATGATGTCTGCATTGCTGGTGAGTCAGGTGCGGTTGGTGTTATGTAAAGCAGGGGACAGTCACCTGGAAAAAATCAAGGTTGGGAGCGAGGCTTTCCCTAAAAAGGAAGTAAAACCTTGCAAAGTTCCCAAAATGGGATAAAATAAAAAATGCGCCTGATCTCAAGAACAAAACTTATCGAATTCTGGACGAGACACACAGACAGCAAAGAGCAACTCCAGGCATGGGCGTCAGAAGTCAAACATGCCGAATGGAGAACTCCCAGTGATGTCAAAGCCCGTTATGGCACTGCCGATATCCTCCCGGGAGATCGGGTCGTGTTCAATATCAAGGGCAATAAATACCGACTGATCGTAAAGATCCAATACAACATTCAAATCGTATACATACGCTTTCTTGGAACCCATAAAGAGTACGAAAAAATAGACGCGGAGAAAATCTGATGAAGCCAAAAGTAATTAAGACCGAAGCCGAATATAAAGAGGCTTTGGCTCATCTTGAGTCCCTCATGGAAGCCGAGCCAACCGCCGCGCTCGAAGAGGAAATGGAGCTGTTTGCCGTCCTCATCGAAAACTACGAGAGCGAGCACTTCCCCATTGGATTGCCTGATCCTATTGAGGCAATCCAATTCCGCATGGAACAGCAAGGGCTAACCCGCAAAGATCTGGAAAAATACATTGGCAGCCAGAGCAAAGTGTCTGAAGTGTTGAATCGAAAACGCCCGCTCAGCATTGGCATGATCCGCGCCTTGCATCAAGGGCTGGGAATCCCTGCCGAGATTCTGCTTCAAGAAGAAGGGAAAGACCTAGTAGAGCCCAAATATGACCTGAAAAAATATCCTTTTATTGAAATGTTCAAAGAAGGCTATTTCAACTTCTTCAACGGAACCTTACAACAGGCGAAACAAGAAAAGGAAGAGATCCTCAATCGTTTCTTTTCTGTATTTCAAGGTTTAATTTTTGAAAGAGCCATGCCGCGCTCTTCCGACGCTGGAAAAATGGATGAATTTGCCCTTGAAGCCTGGCAAGCCCGTGCATTATCCCTTGCAGAAGAGCAGGAACTGCCGCCATATCTTTCCAATTCACTTGACGATGAAGACTTAAGACATCTCGTCAAACTCAGCGCATTCGACGAAGGTCCAGACCTGGCACGGAAATTTCTGCAAAAGCGCGGCATTGCCTTTGTGATTCTAAAAAGTCTTCCGCATACCTATCTCGACGGTGCTTGTTTCAAAGCAGCCTCAGGACGCCCGGTCATTGGTTTAACACTGCGCCATGACCGCCTGGATAACTTCTGGTTTACACTCTTTCACGAACTGGCACATCTCAACCTGCATCTTAATCAAAATAACTTTGCCTTCTTCGATGACACCGAATCAAAAGAGCAATCACAAGGCAAGCAGGAAAAAGAAGCCAACGATTTTTCGGTTCAACATCTCATCCCCAATGAGATTTGGAAACCGTGGAGAAGATCCAATACAGGCATTGTTTCAAAAGATGAGATCTACCGTTTTGCCAACAGTATCAGCGTTTCTCCCGCCATTGTTGCTGGCAGGCTACGATGGGAAACAGGCGATTACAAAAAATACACTGCCATGCTTGGCAGTAAAAGCGTAAAGACCCAATTCCAATAAAATCAAATAAATCAGAATGAGGTGGCATTATGAAAAGTTACATTCGAGTCATGCTGGGCAAAGGCAGTCTATACGCAGAAGAATGCATCGCGGGCGGGTTTATCGGCACCGATTACGGCATTCATCAAGACCTGAAAAATAAACTCCCTGAAGAATGGCGTGAGTTCAACAAGAAATTCATCCCTGTCTATCTGGCTAGTAATCCCGGTAAATCCAAAGTCGCCGCAGGGCTGGCATGCGGCATGACATGGACAGTCGCCAAAGGGCTCAAAAAAGGTGATATTGTCCTCAGCCCAGATGGTGAAGGGCATTATCATGTCGGCGAAATCAGCGGCGACTATTACTATCAAGAGGGTGGTATTCTGCCCAATCGCCGTCCCGTACATTGGTTTGATAAAGCCGTAAATAAGTCTGACATGAGTGAAGAGTTAAAAAGATCGCTCGGCTCCATCGGTGTCACTTGCAACGTTACAGGGTATGCCGATGAAATCGAAAAATTGCTCGGCGGCGCAAGCGCTCCCAAACTGATCTCAACAGATGAAACCATCGAAGACCCCTCCGAATTTGCGATGGAGAAACACCTGGAAGATTTTCTCGTCAGCAACTGGAGCCAAACCGAACTAGGCAAGTCATATGATATTTATGAAGACGATGAGAATTTTGGGCAGCAATATCCCACAGATACGGGTCCCATTGATATCCTTGCTGTGAGTAAGGATAAGAAGACCCTGCTCGTAGTGGAGCTAAAGAAAGGGCGCGCCAGCGATGCCGTAGTCGGGCAGATCTTGCGCTACATGGGCTATGTCAACGATGAGCTGGCGGAGGAAGGTCAAACCGTCAAAGGGGCTATCATCGCCCTCGAAGACGACCAGCGTATCCGCCGCGCATTATCCATCACACCAAGCATTGAATTCTATCGCTATCAAGTCAGCTTCAAATTGATGAAAGCATAACTCATGAGCATAGACCGCCCCGAACGCGAAACGCAGAATCGAGTGATTGCCCTGTTCAAGAACGAACTGGGGTATAGATACCTCGGCGACCGCACCGACTTCGCCAATAGCAACATCTGGGAGGAACATCTCGCCTCTTCCCTCACCCAAAGCGGATACGACGAAGCCCAGATCGCCCGTGCTTTTGAAATCTTGAACCGCACTGCCAACAGCAGTGCCAGTCTGTACGAACGCAATCAGGAAGTCTATAAACTCCTGCGTTATGGTGTGCCTGTCAAAACTCAAGCGGGGAACGTCACCGAAACCGTCCATCTTATTAATTGGAACGAACCTCACAAAAACGATTTCGCCATCGCCGAAGAAGTCACCTTGCGCGGCAACTTCGAGCGCCGCCCCGACATCGTGCTTTATATCAACGGCATTGCCATCGGTATCCTCGAACTCAAACGCTCCAGCGTCAGCATCAGCGAAGGCATCCGCCAAAATCTCTCGAACCAATTACCCGAATTCAACGAGTGGTTCTTCAGCACCATCCAACTCGTCATGACAGGCAATAACACCGAAGGACTGCAATACGGCAGCATCCGCACCGAGGAGAAATACTTCCTCAAATGGAAAGAAGATGAAGAGGATAATACCCGCTACAAACTGGATAAATATCTGCTCAAACTGTGCGGGAAGGAACGTCTGCTCGAACTGATCCACGACTTCGTCGTCTTCGATGGCGGTGTGAAGAAACTTCCGCGCCCGCACCAGTATTTCGGCATCAAAGCCGCCCAGGAATTTGTTCAGGGTAAAGAGGGCGGTATCATTTGGCACACACAAGGCAGCGGCAAAAGCATCGTTATGGTCTTGCTTGCCAAATGGATACTGGAGAACAACCCCAACGCTCGTGTTGTCATCGTGACTGACCGCGACGAGTTGGATAAACAGATCGAGCGCGTCTTCACTGCCGCAGGCGAAACCGTCAAACGCACACAAAACGGCAATCAATTGATGAGTCTGTTGGGCAAAGCTGCTCCGCGTCTCATCTGCTCGCTCGTCCACAAATTTGGTCAACGCAATGTGGATGATTTCGACGGCTTCATCAAGGAATTGCAATCACAACCCAGCAAAACCGTGGGCGAGGTCTTCGTCTTCGTAGATGAATGTCACCGCACCCAGAGCGGCAAACTGCACCGTGCCATGAAAGCCATCATGCCGAATGCAGTCTTCGTCGGCTTCACCGGCACGCCATTGTTGAAGAAAGATAAACAAACCAGTCTCGAAGTCTTCGGCAAATACATCCATACCTACAAATTCAGCGAAGGCGTGGAAGACGGCGTCATCCTCGACCTCGTCTATGAAGCGCGCGATATTGACCAATGGCTCGCCTCCAATGACCGCATTGATGCCTGGTTCGATGCCAAAACCCGTGGCTTGAACGATTGGCAAAAAGATGAGCTCAAGAAAAAATGGGGCACCATGCAGAACGTGCTCAGTTCCAAAGCCCGCATGGATCGCGTCATCAGCGACATCATTTTTGACTTCAACACCAAACGCCGCCTTAACGATGGAAGCGGCAATGCCTTGCTTGTTGCTTCCAGTATTTACGAAGCCTGCAAATACTTTACCCTCTTCCAACAAACCGAATTCCGCGGCAAGTGCGGTGTGGTCACATCCTACAACCCGCAGTCTGGCGATGTCACTCTCGAAGAGACCGGTGCAAACACAGAAACTGATAAGCAATTCATTTATAAAACGTATACCGCCTTACTGGGCGATACCGGCAAACCCAACACCGAAGCCTATGAAGAATGGGTTAAAAACCTCTTCATCAAAGAACCCGCTAATATGAAACTGCTCGTGGTGGTGGACAAACTGCTCACCGGTTTCGACGCCCCACCCTGCACCTATCTCTACATCGACAAGTCCATGCAAGATCATGGTCTCTTCCAAGCAATCTGCCGCGTCAACCGCCTCGATGGCGAGACCAAAGACTTTGGCTACATCGTAGATTACAAGAACCTGTTACCAAAAGTGGAAAGTGCCATTCAGGTCTACACCTCCGAACTGGATGATAGTGCTGGCGGTGCAAGCCCCGAAGTAACCATGCAGGACCGACTCAAAAAAGGAAAAGAACGCCTCGACTCCGCGATCGAAGCTTTGTTCCTGCTCTGTGAGCCTGTTACCCCGCCCAAAGGTGATCTCGAACACATTCACTATTTCTGTGGCAATACCGAACTCCCCGAAAGCCTGAAGGAACACGAGCCGCAGCGGGTAGCGCTTTACAAGTCCACTGTCGCCCTCATCCGCGCCTATGCCAATATCGCCGACGAACTCGAACCTGCTGGTTACTCACTAGATGACATAACCCGCATCAAGAAAACAGCGGATGAATATTTGCGTCTGCGCGAGATCATCCGTCTTGCCTCCGGCGAAACCCTGGACCTCAAAGCCTACGAAGCCGACATGCGCCACCTGATTGACACCTACATCCAAGCCGATGAACCGCGCAAGATATCACCCTTTGAGAATATCGGTCTGCTTGAATTGTTGACCAAACTTGGAATTCTCGAAGCCATTAAAGAAGGACTTGGCAACTTGAAAGGCAATCGTGAAGCCATTGCTGAAACCATCGAGAACAACGTCCGCAGTAAGATCATCAAGGAGCAACTCACCGACCCTGCCTACTACGAGAAAATGTCCGCCTTGTTGGATGAGATTATCGCTGCCCGCAAAGCCAAAGCCATCGAATACGAAGAATATCTCAGGCGTATTGGCGAAATTGCCGCACAAGTACAGGCAGGACGCTCAAACGAAACCCCAGCTCGCCTTGATACCCCCGGCAAAGTCGCCTTATGGAACAACCTCGGTCAAAACGAGGATCTGGCATTGAAGGTGGATGAAGCCATAAAAAGAGTCCGCCCTAATGACTGGCGTGGATATCAGCCAAAAGAAAATATTATCAAGTCGGCATTGCTTCCCTTGCTTGGCAATAGCGCCGAAGAGGTTGAGCGTATTTTCAAGATTATCTTCCAAAAAGATAACGGGTACTAATGACAGAACAAATCCAGATCGGCGACCTCTTCGTGGATGTCATCTTCAAAGACATCAAGAACGTCCATCTTAGCGTTCACCCTCCCACCGGTAGGGTGCGAATCGCTGCGCCGAAGCGCATGAAGCTGGACACCATCCGCGTCTATGCCATTTCCAAGTTCGATTGGATCAAACGTCACCAGGTCAAAATTCAGTCACAGGAACGTGAGACACCACGCGAGTACCTTGATCGAGAAAGTCATTATGTGTGGGGCAAACGCTACCTTCTCAAGGTGATCGAGTCTGATCAAGTCCCTACCGTGGAGCTAAAGCACACCCAAATGCTTCTCATCGTGCGTCCTGGGAGTGGGATTGAAAAACGTGAGTCCGTTGTCTCTGCTTGGTATCGCGAAGAAGTCCGCGCCGCCGCTGCTCCACTCATTGCCAAGTGGGAAACACGATTAGGCGTGAAATCGACAAAGTGCTTTGTCCAGCGTATGAAAACCAAGTGGGGCAGTTGCAACCCGTCCACGCACAGCATCCGACTCAATAGTGACCTCGCCAAAAAAACGCGCGAATGTTTGGAATACATCGTAGTCCACGAACTCATCCATCTCCTTGAACCCAGTCACAACGCCCGTTTCACCTCCCTGATGGATAAATTCATGCCTAACTGGAAACATATCCGAGAAGAACTGAACCGCAGTCCGCTTTCTCATGTGGAGTGGGGGTATTAATAGCAGTAGAACTATTATGTTCGATACAGTTAAATACCCATTTATCTAAAGGTTATAAAATTGTACGACAACAATTATTAGTGTAAAGGAGCCGGCAATACGATTACCCGTGCATTTCCTTTGCTTCAATATTGTCGCACAAGAGCAGTTATGTAACTACATTAGAATTTACCCTAGGCGATTTCTTAACTCTTGCAGGTGTTCACGAATATCAGGGTTGAGATCATATTTATTGGCTTGTGGTAATCCCCCCCCTCAACCATGAGTTAAAACTCATCCATGTTAATGGGCTGAGACTGGATAAGAAATACAATATTTTCAATGTCCGTGTCAAAACCGCGGTCCAACTTGCTCAGGGCTATACTATATGGATCGGCAGCAAAGACTTCCAGATTGCCAAACTGCCCAATATAGATATTGCGCCTCGTACCTTCAGGCGGCAGGGGAATAAAACGGTCAAGAGGAACAGGCTCAACATGGACTTGAAGTTCTTTCGCCGCCTGCATGATGGCTTTATGCAGGTCGCTTGGATGAACGTCATCACCGAAGAAGTCAATGTCAATTGTGAGCCGCGGACTATCAAGCAGTGCCAGAGCGCTTCCGCCGACAAGAATTAATTGTGATGAGGGATACTCAAAGGCAGGGACGCCGTTGAAGTTCAGGTCGGGTTGGTCTTTGGGGAGCAGGTTCTCTCAATATTTTTTCTCGATATATTTCACCCCATCGAGGTCTTTGAAATGCTCGTCTTGTGTCCAGAGGGTGGCATTGTGCAAGCGCGCGGTGGCGAGGATGATGCTGTCAGTCATTGCCAGTTTTAGTTCTGTTGAAATTTGCGCGGCATTGATGGCGATTTGGCGGTCAAGTTCCACAACTTCCCCCAATGACATTTGCCCGATGACTTCCAGCGCGCGTTCTTCGCCAAACTCGCGCAAGACTCGTTTGAAGACTTCGTAAATACAAACGGTGGGAACCAGCAGATTATCTTGATCGCTGATGGGGCGCTCGAAAAAATCGGCGTTTTCCTCGTCGCTTGCGTACTCAATCCAACCTGATGAATCAACGACGTTCATTAGCGTTCCTCATCCACTTCTTCGCGGATGTTCTTTGTATCCATGCCTTTTAACATTCCGCGCATTTTTTTTACTGGAGGGACAATGACCACCCGCAGAGTTCCGTTATAGGGGATGAAGACAATTTGCTGCCCAGGTTTGAGGTTGAATTGCTGCCGCACTTCACGCGGAATGACAACTTGATATTTGCTTGAAATTGTAACCGCTTCCATTTTACTTTCTCCTTGTCGATAAGAAATCGTAAAGCGATTATACACCAATCTCAATACTCACCCGCAAATTTCTCATGGACCCAGAGGAACTCCTGACGTTTGTTCATCACGCGGACGAGACCACCGTAGCCAGGGTCTTTGGCTTTGAGCAGGGCGTGAAGTTCGCGCAGGGTTGAGCCATCGGCGCGGGTTGCGACGCCGTGTTCGAGATTAGTGGAATCCGCGGCGCCGAGGAAGTCTCCGATTTTGGAGGTTTCGCCGACGGCGGAGTCAATGATGGATTTGCCGAAATCGAGTTGTTCTTCGATGAGTTTGTAGGCAGTCTCATCGAGTGCGAGTTTGACGGCGGAGGAGGCGACGGGGAGTACCATGCCGAGCGTGTCTGTCAGGAATTTCAAATAGGGCGCGGATTTTTTGAACCATTCACGGTCAAGTTCGAGGTCGTAGACACCTTTCTTCATATCGCCGTTGTTCAAAACGGGGAGCGGAAGGCGTGAATGTTCACACCATAAGACGAGGCGGAATTGTTCACGAATCCAGGTTTTGGGATTGAACGCGCTTCGGTCAACGGGGAAGAAACTGAACAGGCGCGGACCTTCTTTGGCTTCGTCGGTGAGGACTTGCAGGAGGTCGGTGTAGGTTTTGTCCACTTGGGAGAGAATGCGGCGTGTGTGAGTATCGAGGTCGCTAAATTGACCAATTGAGTTCTCGTTCCCGATAATAATATTGCTTTGAGTAA
>Ga0172367_10005113_pt1 | contig 15971 bp, 11 predicted proteins | sample Lak10m_FD_114542 | JGI IMG/M metagenome (GOLD analysis project Ga0172367, IMG submission 114542) | Freshwater microbial communities from Kabuno Bay, South-Kivu, Congo - kab_022012_10m | ecosystem: Environmental > Aquatic > Freshwater > Lake | place: Democratic Republic of the Congo: South-Kivu...
GGGGTAAATCGGGGGAAGCTCGCCAGGTTTCTTTTGGGCGGAACTGTCGCCATCGTCTTGGGGTTTGCGCTTAATTCCCTTTTGATTCGCCTGCTGGCTGACCCATCGGGGACCGCGTTTTCGAATTTTTCCTGGGCGTTTTATGGGCTGGCTTCCGGCGGGACATCGTACACATATATCTTCGAACAGCATCCCGAAGTTTTTCTGCTGCCGAACCCCGAGCAAACCCGCGCCATTTACCGCCTGGCATTCGAACTTATCCTTCAAAGTCCCGAACTGCTGATTCGGGGGGCGTTCCACAACTGGTCGATGTTTTTTTCCAATAGTTGGTACAGCGCCTTCTCTTTCATGGAAAGTGAAAACATCCTGGTCTTCACGGTCACTCGTTGGACGGTCTACGGCTTGTGTGTTTTGGGCTTTGTAAAGTGGGCGCTGAAGCCGGGTGATCCCTACAGCGGATTGGTGGTCATGGCATCCCTCGGCGTCCTCTTATCTGTGCCCTTTGTCCCTCCCACCGACGCCTACCGCGTCCGCCTTTATGCCGCCTCGATTGTGATATTCGGACTGTTGCCCGGCATGGGGCTTTCGTTGATGACCAGCCGACTGAATCTCAGGTTTCTTTCCCCGCCCGCTGTGGAGTTTCCCGAATCGAAGTCAGTGGAAATTTTTGCCGCGCTGTTTATCTTCATGATTTTGGGCGGGGCATTGGCGGCAAGAGATTTCAGTCAGCCCGCTCCGTCTTTCGATTTTTCATGTTCCGATGGCAGGGATAAACTTATGCTTCGGGTTGACGCGGGTTCATCGGTTAATGTCATGCGCGAAAAAAACCTCTTCCTCGATTGGATGCCCAATTTTCATCAGGGGCTTTTCAACCGCAGTATTCACAGCCTGGCTGATGTAAACCTGATTCGATACCTGGAAGGGCTTCCCGCTGGAACGACGATTTTCTCCTCGGTCGATTATCTCTCCAACCGTCAGGCGCTGATCGTTGCCCCCACCGACCGCCTGCCCTCGCCTGGGACATACATCGGGCTTTGCGGAAGATGGGAAACCGATCTCGAATTGCAAAAGAGCGGCGTATTTTTTGCAGATGACATAATCGTGATGCCAGAATAATTCCTGTGTGACGCGTGATGAGGGCGGTTTTATTTCACAATCGCATATATGAAACTATCGCGCGGTTCGGCGCTAATATTTGGGTGGACGATATACCTTCGTAAAATCCCCTCGCACTGCATCCCGATCTTTTCCATCACCCGCGCCGAGGCGGAATTCTCGATGTCGCAGGTGGCGAAGACGCGGTAAATATCGGGTTGTTTCAGCAGCCAATGGGTCACTGCCTGCGCGGATTCAGTTACGTAACCCTTGCCCCAATATTTCCGCGCCAGCACGTATCCAATCGAAACTCTGTATCCATCGGGGTGCAGGGCGATCATTCCGATGGCGGCGTCTGAACTTTTGGGGGTGATGACGTAGGAATAAGCCTTTCCCTCCTCCCAAAGTTTTTGCATCAGTTCGATGACGCGGTGCGTCTCTTCCACGTTTTTGTGCGGACGCCAAATCATGTAGCGGGTTACTTCTGTATCCTGGGCATAAGCCGAAAAGATCATAGGGGCATCGTCTCTGCGCGGTTTTCGCAGGATGAGGCGTTCGGTTTCCATTTGATTGGGTGGGTTCATGGCTTGCTCCCGTTGTTTAATCCAAGGCTACTTGCAAAACAGGCGCTCTGCTTTATTTTGAAATTCCTCTTCCATTTGATTTAGGATTTTGCAGAACTGTCCTTTGTTGAAGGCATCATCTTGGAATTGGGCGGCGAGGGATTCCAGTTTTTCGGTTTCGCCGAGGACGGCGTAGGCTTGCAGGAAAGGCATCCACTCGATGGGGTCGGCGGGGATGAGGTTCAGGCGGGCGGCTTCTGCACCGAGGGCAGAGACGGATTCCCAATCTCCGCGCTGGCGGGCGAGTTCGGCTTTTTGGTAGAAGTAGCACCAGCCGTGAGCGGGTTCCGCGCCGAAGACAAAACGCAGCGGTTGGGGAGTCTCGCCTTCGGTCAGGGCAAATTCGATTTTGGAGCGGGGGAAGAGTTGGGCGGTTTGCTCCGTGTCATATTTTGATTGTTCAATCCAGCGCGGGTCGATCACATGGACGCAGGACGCGGCGGAGGGCTGGCTCATCACCAACACGCGGCGGTAGTTGAGGAACATCGTGTGACTGCGGTAGGTCTCGCTGACTTTTTCGTCCGCGCCGAGGATGCTTTGAATCCCCTGCTCGTCAAGGCGGGTCGCACCCAGCGGATATTTCACGAAGTCCACGCCGGGCTGGGGGTTGGGATAATACAAAAAGTTGGCGGGTCCCCACACGATGTCGGTGTCGGTTTCGTAGTTGATGTTGGGGTAGACGGCGGCGATGGTCGTGCCTTCCTGAATCTGCGGGATGCGCCAGGAAACCTGCCACCAAAAGTCGCGGACGGCGGATTGCTCGTCGGCGGCTTTGAGCGCCAATCCGCGATGGGTGAGGGCGGCGATCCCGACGAGGAGCGAGATGAGAATCATTTGCAGGCGCTTCGTGGACAGGGCGTGAATCAAGCCGACGACCAGAATCACACCCGCAAGCGAGGCAGGCAGGGCGTAATGCGAGTAGGCTTTGAAGATGACAAAACGATTCGCCATGACAACGGGCAACAGTCCGAAGACTGTTCCAGCCAACCCAAGCGCGATGGCTTGGAGGGGGAAGTTATCGGGTTTGGATTCGGCTTCGGGTTGGGAATCAGGTTGGGGCGCGGACAACTGTCGGAGGGCAACCAGACTCAAGGCGAGAACCAAAGTCGCGAGGGTCAGACCAAGCCAAAGGCTGTCTTTTTCCAAAAAAAAATAATGCGTCCGCAGCGGAGTCCACCACGCGAGAAAAGAGACGTTGGTCGCGCTGGTCAGCAGGTTTTTGCCCCACAGCAGGGAGGTCGCCAGCGGCTCGCGCAACAGGTCGCCGAGTTGATAGGTGATGTCGGTGGCTTTGCGGTCGCCTTCAAAGAGGAAAAGTTTCCAGAGCAGGAAAGAGAGCGGGACGGTGAGCGAGATGAGGGAGGCGCGGAGGGCGCGGCGCGGCTGGGCGAGGAAGATGCACAGGATGCGGAAGGCTTCCATGCCGATGGCGTAATCGACGAGGGCGATGGCGGCGAGACCCGTCAGGATGGACGACGCCCAGAGCGCGGCTTGTTGGGTTTTGGCTTGGGCGCGGATTGCGGCGAGGGTCAGCGCGAAGGAAAGCGTGTGCAAGGCGACGCTGGCGACCATCGGCTGGTACTCGATGCCCTGCACCCACCAGAGAAAGCCAGGGTAAACGAGGAAGAGCAGCGACATGGCGAAGTTCGCGGCGCGTTGTCGGCTCCAGAGAAGGTGGAAGAGCCAGAGGGCGGCGTAAGCGCCGAGCAACCGCCAGAGGTAGATTCCGAGGTGATAAGGCAGGGGATGCGCGCCAAACAAGAAATAATAAATGCCGAAGAAAATTCCGCGCGCGGGGCGGTCGGATGCGAACATGACCTTGAAGATGGACGACCCCGCGATGTAGCCGTCGTAGGCGTAGTACCAGTCGTCGCGGTAATACGAGAATTGGCTCAGTTGCGGCAGGTAAATCAGCGCCGAGATGAGGGCGAGGGCGGCGAGTTCGAGCCATTTGGATTTGAGTTTGGGGAGGAGGGGCATGGGCGGGGAGAAGTAAAAAGTAAAAAAAGTGAGAAGGGAGAAGGGAGAAGCGATTGCTTTTCGCGTAACGGCAAGAATTTTGGCTAACCACGGAGACACAGAGTCACGGAGTATTTTCAAATTTTTTCTCAGTGTCTTCGTGTCTCCGTGGTTTAAAGCCTTTTTGCTGTAAGACGGCTTGCTCGAGTTAGGGCTTTCATCTCACAATTGCGTACATGTAGCAGTCGCGGGGTTCGGGGCTGAGGTTGGGATGGAGGCTTTCGCGCCGCAGGATGCCTTCGCGCTGCATTCCCGCCTTTTCCAGCACACGCTGGGAGGGGATGTTTTCCACGTCCACAGTGGCGTAGACGCGGTAGACGGCTGGCTGTTCAAACGCCCACTGGATGCTGGCGCGGGCGGCTTCGGTCATGTAGCCTTTGCCCCACTGGGCGTACGCGCCCGTGTAGCCAAAACTGACTTTGAACGGGTCGTGTTCCAGCCGCAGTTCGATCATCCCAGCCAACGCGCCGCTCTCTTTGATTTCCAGCAGGTAGCGGAAGTTGGTCTCCCCGTCCCAGGCGGCGATGGAGCGCTTCATCAACTCTTCGCTTTGCCTCACGCTTTCATGCGGATGCCAGGTCAGGAAGCGGGTCACTTCGGGATGCCGCGCCCAGCCGTCGAAGACATCGGGCGCGTCTTCCAAGCGCGGCTTGCGGAGGATCAGTCTTGCGGTTTCGATTTGTTCGGGTGGTTTCATGTTCACATCCCATGTGTTGAATTTTGTCTGTTTATTGCCTGCCGCGTAATTTCTTTTCCAACTCCATCACCAAGAACACCAGCACGCCCGCCCCCGCCGCAATGGACAGGTCTAAGCCGCTGAGGGGCACGATTTCAAAGAAGTGTGCCAGCGCGGGAATGTACAGGACTGCCATTTGCAGGGCAACCACCAGCAGCGCCATGCCCGCCAGCAGGGGATTGCTCAACATGCCCAGTTTGAAGAGCGAGTCTTTGGACGAGCGCGAAGCCAGCGCCTGAAAAACCTGCATGAACGCCAGCGAGGTGAAGATCATCGTCTGCCATTCGGGGCGGTCGGTGAAGTAGTACCAGGAGCCAAGTCCGAGGGCAAAGGCGCCGATCATCACGCCGACCCAAATCGTCTGCACGCCCGCGCCGCGTGAGAAGACGCCTTCCTTCGGCGAGAACGGGGCGCGCTTCATCGTGTCGGCTTCGGGATTTTCCACGCCCATGCCCAGCCCGAGCAGACCGTCGGTCAGCAGGTTGAGCCAGAGCAGTTGCAAAGGCAGCAGCGGAAGCGGCTTCCCCAAAAACGGCGCGAGCAGCATCACCAGCACCTTGCCGATATTGCCCGCCACGCTGAAACGTACGAACTTACGGATATTATCGTAGATCGTGCGACCCTCGCGCACCGAAGCAACGATGGTTGCAAAATTATCGTCCAGCAAAACCAGATCAGAGGCTTCCTTGGAAACGTCTGTACCCGTGATGCCCATCGCGACGCCGATGTCTGCTTTGCGCAGGGCAGGCGCGTCGTTCACGCCGTCGCCGGTCATCGAAACGATGTGACCCTTTTCCTGCAGCGCCTGCACGATCTTCAACTTGTGTTCGGGCGCAACGCGGGCAAAGACATTGACTTCTTCGACGACATTTTTCAATTCATCGAAAGTCAGGTTTTCGATCTCGACGCCAGTCAAGGCGCGTCCGTTATCGGTGATTCCCAACTGCCGCGCAATTTCGATGGCGGTCAACGGGTGGTCGCCGGTGATCATCACAGGGCGGATGCCTGCGGCGCGGCAGGTGGCTACCGCATCTTTCACTTCGGCGCGCGGCGGGTCGATCATGCCGAACAAGCCGACGAGGGTTAGTTGTTGTTCGAGGTCGGTTTGGATGATTTCGGGGATGGAATCCATCAGGCGGAATGCGACGCCGAGCACGCGCATCCCTTTCTTGGCGAGACGATCATTCGCCGCCAGCATCTTCGCCCTCCAGGCTGAGTCGAGCGATTGGGCTTTTCCCTCCACCCAAATCTGCGAGCAGACATCGAGCAGTCCATCCACGCTGCCTTTGGTAAAGGCGATGTAACGATGACTGCCAACTTCGAGACCTGCGAGAACGGTCGGATCGTAGCGTTCCAAATGATGAACGGTGGTCATGCGCTTGCGTTCCGAGTCGAAGGGCAGTTCGGCGGCGCGGGGGAAGGAGGCGTCGAGCGACGATTTCCAATAGCCCATCTTGGCGGCGGCGACAACCAACGCGCCTTCTGTCGGGTCGCCGAGGGTGTGATAACGGTCATCGCCTGTGTCGATTAGGTTCGAGTCATTGCAGAGCGCGCCGCCAATCGCTGCCAGCGAGAGCGAGGATTGGGCGGGCGCACCCAGCCCACGGGTGGCGTGAAGCGTGCCATCGCGCCCGACTTCTTCAGTCAAATCCAGCGCATGTTCGGCGACATCCAGCACGACCACGCTCATGCGGTTTTCGGTCAGCGTGCCCGTTTTATCGGAGCAGATTACCGTGACCGAGCCAAGCGTTTCGACGGCGGGCAATTTGCGGATGAGCGCATTGCGCTGCAACATGCGCTGTGCGCCGAGCGCCAGCGTGACGGTGACGACGGCGGGCAATCCTTCGGGGACGATGGCAACCGCCACGCTGACAGCCGTGAGAAGCATGTGACGAAGTTCGTCGCCGCGCATGAGTCCGAGTACAAAAATAAGCGCGGCAATGCCCACGCCGATCAGCGCGAGGTTTTTGCCAAGCGCATCCAGCCGCCTTTGCAGCGGAGTATTTTCCTGTTTGACCCCTTGAATGAGTTCGGCGATCTTGCCGAGCTCGGTCTGCATCCCCGTGGCAATGACCAGAGCAAGTCCGCGCCCCTGGGTGACGACGGTTCCCATGTAGCCCATGTTGCGGCGGTCGCCGAGAGGGAGGTCTTGCCCTGACACGGAGTGTGTCGAAGGGTCGCCAGAGAGGGCGGCGGTGTGCTTTTCGATGGGTTCTGATTCGCCCGTCAGCGCGGCTTCTTGAATCCGCAGGTTGACGGCTTCGAGCAGGCGCAGGTCGGCGGGCAGGACGTTGCCCGTTTCAAGTTGAATCACGTCGCCGGGCACAAGGTCATGCGCGGGAAGTTCCAGCAATTGCCCGTCGCGCAGCACGCGCACATTCGGTACCGACATTTTCTTGAGCGCGGCAATGGCTTTCTCGGCGCGGAATTCCTGGCTAAAGCCCAGCAGGGCATACAACGCGACGATGGCGAGAATCGAAATTGTGTTTTTGTAATCGCCCAGCAAGCCTGCGACGACTGCCGCGGCGATCAGAATCAAAACCATCGTGGCGGTGAGTTGTTCCCACAAAATTTGCAGGGCGGTCCGCCCGCCGCGCTCGACCAGTTCGTTCGCGCCGTGTTGTTCGAGACGGGCGGCGGCTTCGGCTTTGGTCAATCCGCTCCTGCCGTCCGAGTTGAGGTTTGCAATGCTTTCCTGAATTTCGATGAGATGCCAGTTCATAGTTTGTTATTATCCAATGTTTTTGTTTTGATCCATGCCAGCGCGGGGATTCGGCTACGGAATTGCCAGGCAAGGGTTACGCCTGACACAAGCAACACCAGCGACAGGACGAGGGGAACGTGCTTTTTGACGTAGTCGCTGATGAGCATCCACTCGTGCCCGAGCAGGTAGCCCGCGCCAATGAAAAGTGTACACCAAATATAGGCTCCGAGAAAGGTTGCAAAAAAGAATTTTGGGAAGGGGATTCTTGCCAGCCCGGCGGGGATGCTGACCAACATGCGGATGCCAGGCAGAATCCGTCCCGCGAAAACGATCCACGCGCCCCGCTTTTGCATCTGTTCCTCCGCCCGCGAGAGGAGCGACAGGTCGATGCGGAAGAACTTTGCGAAGCGTTCGATCATGGGTCGTCCGCCGTTCCGCGCCAGCCAATAGACGATGGATGCGCCGACTGCGCTGCCGAACCCCGCGTAGAGTCCGCCCGCAAGGATGAAGCCAGGCGCAATGCCGTGACGTTCGATCAACATCCAACCCGCGAAGGTCAGGATGAGTTCGTTGGGTGTGACGCCTGTGGCGTTTTCCAACACCATCAAGCCGAACACGCCCAGCCAGCCGAACTGGTCGAAGATGGTTTGCAGGGCAGAAAGAATTGTCGCTTCGATTTGGTCGAGCATGGTTCCTCGTGTCCAGACCTGACAGGTTTCTAAAACCTGTCAGGTCTTTGGTGATAAATAAAAAGACCATCGCCAAGAGATTTGACGATGGTCTTGCCTTTGACAGAACAGCCGGGATCATGATCCGTATTGGCGGCTGTGCTACCCAAATTTTGGGCGGCTACTCCCCATCGGGAGGAGGTGAGTTATTGGATGTTATTTTACAATGATTTTATTAGAAAAATATTATAAAAATCATGAAAGTTTCTGGGCTGTCAATTGATGATGCGTCAGGGTAAAATAACCTGGTGTGGGAAGTCTTCTGTGTTTCGAAATGAACGTCGTCTGCTAAAGAACGTTCCAGGCATTTCATGAGGTGGATATGAGAGCCATTTTTGAATTTTCATATAACCCGTACATCCAGCCGTTGATTGTGGCATTTGTTTTACTGACAGTGGTGCTGTCGGTCACATGGAGATTCAGCAGTACGCAGTTGGGGATGGCATTTGTACGCATGATCGTCTCTCTGCAAATATGGACTCTGGGTTTTGCAATCGAAGTCGCGGCGGTTCAACTCGAAGGAAAATTGTTCTGGGCAAATATTCAGTTTTTGGGCATTCTCCTCCTGCCGGTTTCCTGGCTTGAAATTACCCTGTTGTTTACCGGTCAAGCGAAATATCTCAAGCGATACGCGGCGCTTCTCTTCCCCCTTTTATTCCTGATGCTGGCGGTCATCTGGACGAACGGCATTCACCATCTGTTTCGCGGCGCTCCCCACCTTGACTGTGCCACAGGTCCGTTCTGCGTTCTCGATAATGACTACGGAGCGTTTTTTTATCTGTATGCCGCCCTGGTCTATATCCTCTTTCTTTCGAGTCTGGGGATGATGGCGCATTCCCTGGCAATCACCAAACCGCTCTACAGGCAGCAGTTGATTCTTTTGATCGCCAGCCTGTTCCTGCCCCTGCTGACCGATGTTTTGTATGTGCTGGGGATTTCCCCCATTCCCAATTTCAATTTTACGCCCATGACGTTCAGCGTGGCGGTGATTTTTGTGGCAATCGCGCTCTTCCGCTTCCGCTTGTTCAATACCCTGCCCCTGGCGTATGACATGATCATCGAGAATATGCGCGATGGCGTTCTTGTTCTCGACAGTCACAACGCGGTTGTGGATATTAATCCAGCCGCGCAAAGGCTGTTGGGAATCGATGGAAAACAAGCCATCGGCGAGCAGGTCGAAGTCATCTTTAGGAAAATGCCCGAAATAGTGGAGAGGTTTTTGGATGTCCCTTCCGCTAAAACGGTTGTTCAGATTGGGCGGGATGGGAACGAGCGCTATTTCGACGTTGTAATTTCCCCAGTCGATGGCAGGGGCGCTGAATATTCGGGGCGCACTGTGACCATCCACGACACGACGGAAAGATTCAGACTGTACCAGGAGGTGGAACGGCTGGCGCAGACCGACCCATTGACCGGGTTGTTCAATCGCAGATATTTCTTCGAATCCGCCGAACGGGAGCTTCTCCGTTCCGCCCGATATAAAAAGAGCATCTCCCTTTTGATGCTCGATCTCGACGGATTCAAGATGGTCAACGATACTTATGGTCATGGCATTGGCGATTCTGTTTTGCGGGAAGTCGCGGTTCTTTTGAAGGATACCCTGCGGCGCAATGATCTGGTGGGCAGGTATGGCGGCGAGGAGTTCATCATCCTGCTGCCCGAAATCGACATGGCGGGCGCGTATGAGGTTGCCGAACGTTTGCGCGCGAACATAACCACCAAGTCCATGCAGGCAAACGAAGCCGTGTTTTGGATTACTGCCAGCATTGGCATATCTGCCTTTGGAGAGGGGGACACGTTCTCCAGCCTGGTCGATGCGGCTGATGCGGCTTTGTACCGCGCAAAAGCGCTGGGCAAGAATCGCGTGGAGCGCTCATAAACATTTGCAGCGTCCCCAACTACGGCTTTCTCAAAGTAGGTTGACGAAAATGAAAAATGTCGCCCTGAGCGTAGCGAAGGGTCTCTACAACGGCTAAGAGACTCTTCGGTCGCAACGAACACGCTTCCTCACATCGTCCCGATGCTCTTTCGGGAGAGCGACATAAATCGGACTTTGAGAAAGCCGTACGTCCCCAACTACCCACCCTATGTCTGGCTTTGAGATACCGTCTATAATAGGGCTGAAAAAATAGATGGCAAGGCAATACGGACACTACAGGAGAAATATAGCATGAAGAATTTTAGTTTTCAAAACCCAACCCGCATCGTATTCGGACGGGGGTACGAAGAAAAAGTCGGTGACCAGGTGGCTGCCTACAGCACGAACATCCTGCTGCATTTTGGCGGCGGAAGTATCCAGGCTTCGGGGTTGTACGACCGCGTGACCGCTTCCCTCAAAAAAGCAGGGGTCAATTGGGTGGAACTCGGCGGCGTCAAACCGAATCCGCGTTTGAGTCTGGTTCACGAAGGAGTCAAACTTTGCAAGGAACATAAATTGGGGTTGATTTTGGCTGTCGGCGGCGGAAGCGTCATCGACTCAGCCAAGGCGATTGCCATGGGCGCGATGATCGAAGGCGACGTCTGGGATTTTTATCTCGGCAAGGGAGAACCTGTTGCCGCGCTGCCCATCGGCACGGTGTTGACCATCCCAGCGGCGGGCAGTGAAGCCAGCACGGGAACCGTCATCACCAACGAAGAAGGCTGGCTCAAGCGCGCGGTCAACTCCGAGTTGATTTATCCGCGCTTCTCGATCCTCAACCCTGAACTGGCTTTTTCCCTGCCCAAGTTTCAGGTGGCTTGCGGCGTGACCGACATCATGGCGCATTTGATGGAACGTTACTTCACCAATATCACCCACGTGTCTTTCACCGACCGCCTGCTCGAAGCCACGATGAAGACGTTGATTCACCTCGCCCCGCAGGTCTTGAAGAATCCGCAGGATTACGATGCCTGGTCTGAATTAATGTGGGCTGGAACCATTGCGCACAACAACCTGCTCGACACGGGACGCGTCGGCGATTGGGCTTCGCACGACATCGAACACGAAATCAGCGGCATCTACGACATCGCCCACGGCGCGGGACTGGCAGTGGTCTTTCCTGCCTGGATGAAGCATGTGCTGCATCACGATCTGAACCGCTTTGTCCAGTGGTCGGTGCGGGTGTGGAATGTGGAAATGGATGTCTTCGATCCCGAGGCGGTGGCTCGCGCGGGAATCGAGAGAATGGAGGAATTCTTCCACTCCCTCGGGCTTGGCACCCAACTTTCGGCTTTGGGTATCCCCGTTGACCGCGTCGATGAGATGGCGGATAAATGCACGGGCGGAAACACCCGCACCGTTGGCAACTTCGTCAAACTGGATCGCGACGCCGTGCGGGAAATCCTCCTGCTGGCGAAGTAAAAAAAGACTTCCGAATTCTCAAAGAATTCGGAAGTCTTTTTTTTTGCTACTTGACCAACCCCAGTTTTCTGCCCGCTTCGCCGATGACATCCATCGCGCGTTCGATTTCACTCGGCTCATGCGCGGCGGTGACGGTGGCTCTCAGGCGGGCGAGACCCTCCTGCACGGCGGGTGAGACCACGGGCAGGACGAAGACGTCCTTGTGCTGGGCTTCGCGGGTCATGGCAAACGCCATATCGTCTTCGCCGCACAACACGGGGACAATGGCGGTCTCTGTCAGCATGGTGTCGAAGCCCCTGCTCTTCAACCCATCGATGAATTGTTTGGTGTTTTCGTTCAACTGCTGGATGCGCCAGGGTTCGTCCAGAATGACCTTGAAGGCTTCGTTGGCGGCGGCGGCTTGGGCGGGCGGCAGGGCGGCAGAGAAAATATAGGCGCGACTCGCATGACGCAGGTAGGTGATAATCTCCTGTTTCGCGGCGACGTATCCGCCGACCGAGGGGATGGTCTTGCTCAAGGTTCCCATTTTGATATCGATGGCGCCGTACATGTCGAAGTATTCTTCGATGCCAGTGCCTTTTTCACCAAGCACGCCGACGGAGTGCGCTTCATCGATCATCAGCCAGGCGTTGTATTTTTTGCACAATTCCACCATCTTTGGCAGGTCGATGATGTCGCCGTCCATGCTGAAGACCGAATCCGCGATGACCAGTTTGGCAACTTCGGCGGGCGCATTCTTGAGCAAGCCTTCGAGGTGCGCCATGTCGTTGTGGCGGAAGCGTCGGAATTCCGCGCCTGACATGAGACAACCATCCACGATGGAGGCGTGATTGATTTTGTCCGAGAAGACGTAATCGCCGCGCCCCATCATGGTGGAGACCACGGTCAGGTTGGTGGCATAGCCCGAGGTGTAGGTGATGGCGGCTTCGGCGTGTTTGAAATTGGCAATCGTCTCTTCGAGTTCGGTGTGAATGGTCAACGTGCCAGCCAGGGTGCGGACTCCGTTTGTGCCTGTGCCGAATTTATCCACCGCCTTCTTTGCAGCTTCGTTGATGCGCGGATGTCCGACCAGCCCCAGGTAGCTGTAGGAGGCGTACATGCCCATCTCGCGCCCATTCACGAGCACTTTGTTGCCAGGCAGAATTTCCTGCACAGGCTGGTTATAAAAATAAAGGTCGTTGGCTTTGAGATATTGAATGCGATCCGTCATTGCCTTGATGCGGCGGGTGACGGCATCGTTGGTGTTATTGAAATCCATGAAGTGCCTCCAAAATCAGAATGGCGCAAGTTTAGCCGAGGGGAGGGGTTCTGTCTAGTTGAATGTAAAGAGGGGGATCATCATGTGAAGCCATTTATTCCCCCGCCCACGAGATTACTTGCCTGGCAGTGCCAGTCCAGGGCGGACTGACACTGCCATTTGTTTTTTTAGGTGTGGATCGCCTGTCCCGTTGCCGCGTGCGCCGCTTCCATGATTGCCTCTGAAATCGTCGGGTGGGCGTGGATGTTGCGGGCGATCTCGTGCGGGGTCAATTCCATCATCCGTGCCAGGGTCAGTTCGGGGAGCAGTTCGGTCACTTCGGGACCAATTATCGAAGCGCCCAGCAGTTCGCCGTATTTTTCGTCGACCACGATCTTCACAAAGCCGCCGTAGTCGCCCATGCCGAGCGCCTTGCCGTTCGCCTGGAAGGGGAAGCGACCGACCTTGACGGCATGTCCGCGTTCCTTTGCCTGCGCTTCGGTCAGTCCAAACGACGCGATCTGCGGATGGCAATACGTGGCGCGGGGAATCATTTCGTAGTCAATCGTCACGGTCTCATGTCCGCCGATGTGTTCGGCGCAGATGATACCCATCGCCGAGCCGACATGCGCCAGCATCAGTTTGCCGGTCACGTCACCGATTGCCCAAATGCCAGGCACGTTGGTCTGCATTTTCTCGTTGATTTCGATGAAGCCGCGCTCGCTGATTTTGACTCCGACCTCTTCGAGTCCCAGTCCCTTCGAGTTGGGGCGAAAACCAATCGCGACCAAAGTCTGGTCAGCTTCGAGAATGGTTTCCTTCCCGTCAGCCGAGACCTTCACTTTCACGCCCGTCGCCGTGGCTTCGACCGATTCCACCTTGTGCCCGACGAGGGTCTTGACCTTGCGCTTCTTGAATTCCTTTTCGAGTTCCTTCGAAATTTCTTCATCCTCCAGCGGGACGATGCGCGGCAGCATTTCGACGATGGTCACATCCACGCCGTAGGAACTCCAGACGGTGGCGAACTCTACGCCGATGGCGCCTGAGCCGATGATAACGACCGACTTGGGGAGCGTGGTTTGCAAAATGGCTTCTTTATAGGTGAGGATTTTTTCGCCGTCCACCTTCCAGACGGGGGGCACGGCAGCCGACGCGCCCGTAGCGACGATGATGTTTTTGGCGGATAACGCCGTCAGCTCCCTGGCACCGCCCGCCAGGGCAGGTGTGCCATCTTTGTCGGTGACGGTAACAGCCGTCGGCGCGGTCAGTTTGGCTTCGCCCATGAAAACGGCGACGTTGTTCTTCTTCATCAAAAAGCCGATGCCCTTCGTCAAACGGTCTGAATTCTGGCGCGAGCGTTTGACCGCCACGCTGTAATCGAGTTTGAGGTTGTCGAAGGAGAAGCCGAATTCCTTGCCGCGTTCGCGCAGGGTGTGAGCGACTTCCGCGTTCTTGAGCAACGACTTCGACGGGATACAGCCGACATTAAGGCAGACACCGCCCAGCCATTGCTTATCGACGATGGCGACTTTTTGGTTCAACTGCGCGGCGCGGATGGCGGCGACGTAGCCCGCAGGTCCCGCGCCGATGACGATGACATCGAAATTTTCTGACATTGAATACACTCCAGGGTGTTAAGATTGAATAGGATAAAACTTCGCGGCAATTGTACTACAAGCAAACCGCCCTCTTTTCGATGAAGAGGGCGGCTCGATGTTACAGGTTTTTTCTGAGGAATTCATACGTCCGCGACCATGCCAGCAGGGAGGCGGCGGAGTCGAATTCGGGGCGGTCTTCTTCGACGAACCAGTGACCCACTTTCGGGTAGGTGTGGAGCGTGACTCCCACGCCCGCAGATTTCATCCCAGCTTCCATTTGCCGCACATATTCCAGCGGCTCCCATTCATCCACTTCGGCAAAATGCCCAAGCACTTTCGCTTTGACCTTGCTGAAATCGGCTTCTCCCGCGCCGTAAAAAAGAACAGCCGCCGCAACATCGGGTTCATTTTCCGCAACAGATAACGCCCACGCCGCGCCCATCGAAAAGCCGAGTACGCCGATGGGGTTGCCGCCGCAAAGGGAGGTGAGGTGTTCTTTTGCGGTGTTGACGATGGCGACCATCAAGGGAGTGTCGCGCTGCCGCAACAGGGCTTCGGCTTCGTCAATCGTCGCCGCGCTTCGACCTTGATATAAATCGGGCGCGAGGACGGTGAAGCCCTGCGCGGCGAGACGGTCACAGGTTTGCTTGAAGAAGGGTTTCAAACCCCACCAGGCATGAAGGAGCAGGATGCCGCGCCCGCCGTTTTCAGGCGCGGCGAGATGGGCGTTGACCTTTTGCCCGCTCACGTCCAATTGAATGTCGGATGTCTGGATGGGCATGAAAACCTCCTGTCAATTTTATTTTTGCGCGGTCATCAAAAATACGGGAAAAACTTTTTCTACGCCTTCGATTTTCTTTTTGATTTCGAACGCGGTCGAAAAATGCACGTTGGAAAAACCTGCCGCTTCGACCCACCGTTGAAGTTCTTCGCACGCGAAGCCGAGGTGGACATCGGTGGTGCCGTCGGTGTGGAAAGAGCCGTCCTCTTTGTCCAAATCGGCGACGCACAACCAGCCGCCAGGCTTGAGCAGGGCATGGAATTTTTGGAGGATGCCTTTTGCGTCTTCGATGTGATGCAGGGTCATCAGCGAGTAGGTCAGGTCGAAAGGGGAATCAGGCAGCGGATCAATGGATAGGTCGAGGCGGAGGGGAGTCATGTTATCCACGCCCGAAGCGGAGATTTTTTCCGCCAGCACATCCAGCATTCCCTGCGAAGTATCCGCGAGGGTGATTTGTCCCAGGTCGGATTGCAGGGCGAAACTGAGCAAGCCCGTGCCGCAGCCATATTCCAGCGCGGACATTTCCGCTGTGAGCGGGATTGCGCCGCGAATGGCTTGCGCCACTGTTTTGGCGCGGTTTACTTTCATGGGATCAGAGTCCCAGTCTTTTGCGCGTTCGTCGAAATTGGTCATATTTTCCTTTTATTGCAATGTGATTTCCTCCACCCGCCAGACCTCTTCGCCGAACAACTTCTTGAGTTGCGCCAGCAGTTCGGGGCAGATGCTTGTGGTGTCATTGGGGAAGTCGATTAGGAATCCCTTGCTCTTCTCGAAAATATGAAAACTAAACTTGTCCCGCCCATGCCGGGCGGTGAGCAGTCCGTGCAGGGTCTTGATGCGGCGCTTGTCGCGTTCGTGGTCGCCGGTGGAACGCAGGGTGATGGTCAACTGACGCGGGGGCTTCGCCTGTTCCTTGTCCTTGTTTTCCTTTGCCAGCGGCACATACATCGAAGGGCGTTCAGCCGATTCGATTTCTGCCAGCGCGCTCACGGCGCGAGTCATCAGCGGCGGGGTGACAGGCTCATTCTTCTTGAACTTCGGCTCGGGCTTGGCGGCAATCGCGGCTTCCTCGAAGGACGGCTGCCATTCCGTGTCCCAGTTATCGGGGAA
>Ga0172367_10005115_pt1 | contig 15971 bp, 6 predicted proteins | sample Lak10m_FD_114542 | JGI IMG/M metagenome (GOLD analysis project Ga0172367, IMG submission 114542) | Freshwater microbial communities from Kabuno Bay, South-Kivu, Congo - kab_022012_10m | ecosystem: Environmental > Aquatic > Freshwater > Lake | place: Democratic Republic of the Congo: South-Kivu...
AACAATCCGACCCTCGATTCGCAGGGCTACGTCCGCATCGGAGCCGCCGAGGTCGCGGGAGATTTTTGGAGCACGCTCGCCACGGCAGACGCCCCCAACGCGCCGCGCGGCCGACGCGACTATTACTCGAATGTGCCCATGCGCTCCGTCTGGACCGGCAGCAAGTGGCTGATTTGGGGCGGCATGGTGAACGGTGGCGATACGGCGAACCTTGGCGATGGAGCCATGTTCGACCCCGCACTCAACACCTGGACGAAGATGGCGACGACAGGCGCGCCGTCGGCTCGGCGAGAGTTTGTCGCCGTCTGGACCGGCTCCCAGGTCATCTACCAAGGTGGGTTTAGCGGGGCGACGCACCGCAACGGGGCCCGCTTCGACCCGGTGTCGAACACCTGGACCTCCATGGCGGATGAGCCCCGAGTCCCACGAGCCCGACATACGGCGATCTGGACGGGGTCGCGTATGATCATCTTCGGTGGACTCCATGAAAATGGCTCCCACTGGACTCACGGAAACGCTTACGACCCCGTGACCGACAAATGGCAAGCCATCTCGGACAACGGAGTCCCTGCGGGTCGGTGCGATCACGCCGCCGTCTGGACTGGGAGCGAGATGCTGATCTTCGGTGGCCGCAACAGCGCCTACCTCGCCACGGGTGCGCGCTACAATCCGGCCAATGACACTTGGACCCCCATGCTCCCCGCACCCTACCCCACCGCCCATCCCGCCTATGCGTGGACCGGAAAAGAACTCCTCGTCTGGGGAGGCACCGGCCTCACCGGAAGCTGGGCGTCGAACAATCAAACTCAGAAGTATAACCCCATCTCCAACACTTGGATCAATGGCAACTCCGGATCATTCCGAGGTCGGTATGTGATGGCCTTCGTCTGGACGGGCCGCGAGTTGGTTATCTGGGGCGGAGCCAATGATGTGACCAACTACAATGATGATGGTGCTCGTCTCGACCCGGACACCATGACCTGGAAGGCACTCCCACGCCTTCCTCTCGGGGACCACGATCTGTTCTCCGTCTGGACCGGTCAACAGATGCTCGTGACCCAAGGCGCACTCCGCGGACAAAAGAGTGTCTTCGCCTACACGCCTCCCACCATCGCCCATCTCTACGCCAAACCTTGACCCTTACGCAGCCGCTCGACTCAATGAACCGCTCCTTCCCAGTCGCTCGCAACCGATCGAATTTCGGCATTCGCCGCCGATGCTCCGTATGGTTCGCAAGCGCCACAACCGCTGCGCTGGTGCTCGGTCCAGTCCTGCTCGGCGCAGAGCCCCCCGCTTCTCCCTCCTTGCTGCAAGACCGACTCGCTATCGCCCGCGTCTATTACCAGCGGCAAACGGGTGAAAAACCGGTCTTCGAAAAGGCTGTTCCTGTCGAGGTGATTCGAAGGAACCTAACCCTCGATCAGCTCAAGGAAACCGTGCTCAGCAAAGTCTACGGAACCCAGGTGTCCACAGCCATGGTCGAGGCCGAAATCAAGCGCATACAGACGACCACACTGGCTCCCGATACGCTTGCCGAACTTTGGGCCGCCGTCGGCAAATCCCCTGAACGTTTCGGTGCAGCGATCGCACGTCCGCTCGTGGTCGAACGGCTCCTGCGCGAAAAGTTTGAGTCCGATTCCAACGTCCACACGCCCCATCGGAAACGGATGGAGGCACTCCGGGCCGAGTTGCTCTCCACCCCTCCCGGAGAACGTCAACAGAAACTCAAATCACAGCCCGAAGCGCGCAATCAGTCCTGGCACCTCGCCAAACGGTCGCCCGATCAATCGCTGCCACCCACCAACACCACAACCGACGAACGCGGCTTTTTTGAGGATCTCCCCCCCGACCTGCAAAAGGTGCTCGCGGCGCAGTTGACCAAACCCGCCGATGTGAGTGCCGTGATCGAGACCTCAACCCACTTTCTTCTCTACCTGCTCAGAGCTCGATCAGACCAGACGTTCGATGTCACTTGGATCCCCTCCCCAAAGCGTTCCTTTGACGAATGGTTCATAGAGCAAACCAAAGGCCTGCAACGATGACCTCCTCCGATCATCCAACTCACCTCGCACCTGCGCCTAGGAATCCGTCCCGTGCCGCCGCGTCGGTTCAGGCTCGCGCGCACCCCCGCATCTCTCTCGTCCCCGCACCTCGCACCCGACTGCTTATGAAACGGCTTCCCGCCATCGCCATCCTGTTGTTCTTGGCCTGTTTCGTCCCTCCTCTTCACGCGGCGGTTCTCTACGACCAGACCGCCACCCTTCACGGACCAGCGGTCGAACGAGGGCCAAACTGGAGTTCCCAAGGCGACCTACCTCGTCAAGGCACCGGCCTCTCCCCTACCGCCGGCCAGTTCCAAAGCGCCGTGGTCTGGGGGGCTATCTCCGTCCCGGGCAACTCCAATACCCCTACTCCAAACACGAGCCTCGAAGCCGATGCCGACAACCTCGACCTCCCTCGTATTAAGCTAAACGGCCAAACCAAATGGGTGCTCCGCGCCCAGGCCGGTGGCTCCTACATGAGTCGCACCATCGCCTTCTACTTCGGTTCCGTCATCGCCCCGCCCAACACCGACATCGACGGTGCCCCCCTCGTCGGTGTCTCCTCCGCCGAGTACTGGGAAGCCGAGCCGTTCTCTCTGAACAACCACGACGGCTCCAAGTATTATTGGAGCAAACACGCCCAATCGGTCTTCGCGGTCGAAGCCGGTTCCGTCGAAATCACTTGGCGCAAACGCCAATCCCTGGGCAATACCCAACCCGCCGATTACGTCGGCAACGAGAACAAGAAGTACACCCAAATCGGTGGGTTATACTACCAACTCTTCCCCTCCCTCTACGTCGTCTCCGGTGCCGCGTTCAAGACCCCTCGGAAGATGTACTGGACCCAAAGTATCTATCGAGGTTCGGGCAAGAGCATCTCGATCCCTGCGGGCACAGTTCAGGAAGTTCACTTCGTCTACAATTCCTCGTTCCCCAAACAGGTTGCTCCGAATGAGCTGGTTCTTCCCTTCACCGATCCCCCAGGCGAGCAGAGCACGAACACTGTCTGGTACGATCAGGGACTCATCTCGGCCTACAACCGCGAGGGTCGCTTGTTCATGGAGCTTCTCGGCGAAGCGACCCAAGGCTCAACCCGCAGACATCTCGGCTATGAAATCCTCGACGTAACGCGCGAACCGACTCCTGCGGATATGGTGGTCGAGTTGGGAGAACGACTGACGGCTTATCCCGGCAACACACCTTCCGACGTCGACCTCGCCCCTGAGCTGTTAGGCGGAAGTTTCGGTACCCGATACACCTTCCAGCGAAACCTTGCCAAGGACGGCAAAGCCGAGTTCTACGCGACCCGTGTCACCGAAAACGTGAATGACGTCAAGGTGCATTGGATGGAGACAGGCTTGCAAGGAATCCGCTGGCCGAAGCGCTTCGTCCGATACCAGCAGGTCTGGCCCACAAATCCCGCACGCTTCAGTCAATATGCCAGGTCGGTTGCCTCCACCGATGCCGAAGCTCGTGCCACCGCTGTGAAGTTGTTCACAGACAACGTTCCGTTCATCGAATATGAGGACCCAGATCCCAGCGGCTTGGTCCGCTCCAAGCTCACCCAAGAGTTCAGCTTTTACACGATCCTCGACGAATCCTTTCCATCGACCCGCACTCTCCTACGTTACAACGTCGGGGAGCACGTGGCGTTTGAACGGGTTTATTCCTTTCTAAACAACAATCTCCGCGCTCCGTCGTTCAACCCAAGCCAACCTTCCTTCCTTGCCATCGGACTGGATGGATCCTCAAACAGTTTTGCCTCCTTGCCCCAAGTGGCGGTGGGGAGCAACTCCGAGGGATCCTACACCATTGAATCTTGGGTGCAGACTTCCGCCAGCGTCGACGGGGCAAAATGGTTTGAGCTCAGTAATGGTCCAGGGGTTGATACGATTTCTTTGGCCCTTGCCAAAGGTCCCAATGCAGTCCCCGAACTGGTCCACACCGTATCGGGCCAGCCCCATTCGCTCCTCGGGGCCTCCTCTCTGCCTCGCGGGGAATGGTTTCATCTGGCCGTGGTCTACAATGGTGCCACAGGTGTCGCTACAATTTACACCAATGCGAACGTCATGGTTTCGGGCTCTCTCTCGCCTCCCACAGCAGGAGTTCGTTCCCAGAATTTTCTCGGGAGGGGCGCTTCGGATACTGCCCCCAGACTTCTCGCCTCGATCGCGCAGTTCCGAGTCTGGTCCTCAGCGATCTCGCAAGAGCTTCTGGCTGCGGGAATGTTCAAGACCTTCCCTCCGGGGACTTCCGGGCTCGCCGCGCAATATCTCTTTCACAACGATTCAGGAGACTCACTCCGCGAAATCCCCGACACCGCTCATGGATCCGGGCCGCTTAAGCTGGCAGACGGGGTGCAGACCGTATCACCCCTCCTCCGCCCCCGGCTGTCGCAGTCCATTGCCTTCGTCGGGCAGCGGCTCCTGCCACCGATCGGTGAAGCTTCATCGGACTCCGATCTTAGGTTCTTGGCTGGCCATATTCGACAGGATCAAGGTGATAGCTTCAGTGTCACGGCCTACAAGGATCCCCTGGTCGTCGGACTCGAGGAGGCAGCGCAAAGCTCCATCATCCCAGTCAACGCAGGCCAAAACTCCAATGTGCTCGAAGTCTGGTGGTTCCGGAAAAATGCACTGGATGCCGTGAAGGGTTTCAAGCCGATCCACTGGCCGTCCGTGGTCTCTCGTTACGAACTGCGCTGGCCCGAGCAGGCGGATGGTGCCCGGGAGATCGTGCTCGCAAGCAATGATGGCAGCGGTCCTCTGAGCAGTCTCGCCGCCAAGGGTGGTTTATATATCCAGAACGATCGCACAAAGCCAGGGTTCAATCCCAATGAAGAACATGCCATCTTGCAAGGGGGGCAGGCCTATGCCCTCCGCGATGATCTAAACGTAATCCAAGGAAGCGATTACACCTCCCATCCCTACGTTCTCCTGCAATACGTGGACGCGGATTCCCGCCCAAGCATGTCCGTGTTCAAAGTGCTCCGGGAGAAGGGCAAGGACACCTTTGATTACTCCGTGAACGCCGGCACCATCCTCCAAGCCCCCATGCCGCTGCCTCTGCTCGACAAACCCTTGGTCCAGGTTTCTGCCGGGAGCCCACCCCAATCCATCAATCACGAGATCTTCTCCTGGAAAGTCCAAGAATCGAGCTTCTCGACCTCGCCACTCCAAGAGTCCGTTCAAGTGGTTCAGAAGTTCCTCGATCAAGGGTTCGTTCCCATCTTGGTCGATGAAATGGTGTTGGTGAACTCCCCGGTGCCCGCTGGCTATGTGGTAAAGTCCACTACCGTCAATGATCATCCGGTGGGCTATCACGTTCTGAAGACTCCCAACCGCAATTTTGTCCGGCCCCTGACCACCTTGGTTCTACAGGATCTTTCTAAGAAACCAATACCTACGCACTGGTTTTTGGTGACCGAGGCTCGTCCTGACGCTTATGAACTGGAAGGTGTCACCCTCTCAAGACCCCCGATAGAACTTCAGCCTTGGACCGGAGCTCAGCCGAGCGGTCGATCCGTGATCTTCGGAGCCTCGTTCTCCGGTGCCATCTCCGCCAACACCCCCGTTTTCATCCAAAACACCGCCTCACGGATGAAATGGAATGCACTCTTCCGTGGGCTGACTCCCAGCGGAGATGGAGTCCGTCTCGATCTTCTCGACTTTCAAAATGCTGGCCCGCTGCCGGCAGAACTGGCTCAGGCAGATCGGCTGCTGGTGCCAACACAGAACGGCAACGCCAATGCTTTCGCAGGCTTCCGTTTGGGCACTGAGCAGATCCCCCCCGCAATGGCTTCCAAAGCCCTCGCCGATCGTTATGCCGCGTTCACCTTCCAGGATCGAAAAGGAAACGTTTGGGTCTATCGCGGACCGCATCATGCGGAGCATCAATCCGAGTTGATCATGCGGTTTTATTACAAGACTCTCGAAGGGTTCTTCTTCCCTTCACTCCCGCTTGCTCAACAACCCCCGCTCGGGACTCTAACTCCCTATTTGCGGGCTCGCATGGGAGAAGGGTTTGAAGGTGACCCCGTTCACGGTGACTTGGACGGCGACGGTACCGGTGACGAAAATGCCTTCGGCGTCCGTTACCACCCAGTCTGGCCAAAGACCACCCCCGTCATGTTTATGGCGGAGTCGCTGACCGCACCTAAACGCGGTCTCCCTGCGGTTCGTGGACAGTCCTCACTCGAAGTCCTCTACCAACAGTCCCAGGCCGAGGGGGACGGCAACGACGAACGGGTCAGCGTCGTGCTGCACGATCCAACGCGGGAGAAAGTCACAGAGCTCGCCGCACCCGGCTCCGCAGATGCCCTGGATGCCATCCCCGATTCCATCGCGGCTCAAGCCTTGCTCGGAAGAACCTTCTTCCCCAACCTGCCCCCTCACCTCAAGGACCGCTTTTACTTCGATGCCAACCGCGGCCTGCATGGTTCGCTGGTTTTAAAAGGTCAGTTCGTCGACGAGGGCGTAGGCGATGACTACCTCCTCCTCAATACCCTCGGGCCCGGTGACCAAGCCACGCTCGCCTCCCTCTGCTCCAACGACGATACCCGCAAGTCTCAGTGGGATAACGCAGTCAGTTCTCTCACAACCGTCGTCGAAACCTTCATTCCCAACACCGCTAAACCAGGGACCTTCATCCCAGACGAACGCACATCGTCTTTCTCCAGTTCCGAGATTGTCGAGATCCAACACCCCGACTCGGCGGTCGATTCTTATGCTCTGTCTGCTACCGGACCAGGAACCGGTTACGTCACACTGGTCGCTGGCAATGGACTCGCTTTTACTAAGTCGGATGACCCCGTGAGCGTGCACATCATTCGAGTCGTGGACACGCTGTACAAAGGGGAGCTCAAAATCGTGTCCTCTTCCAATCCGCTCAGCGAGAAGCTCACCCTCGCCCAGGTCGTCGATCTCGCAGGTAAAACCGACGATTACGAATTTGAATGGAAACTTACAGCGCCAGTGGACGGAGCCGCACCGCCGGTTTATCAGAATACACGTCGACTGCTCCTCGGGGACGGACTATGGTCCCATGTGCCGTTCCCGTTGGAGGGAGAAGGTGCCAGTAACTCCGAACTGATTCCGGCTCATCGTCGACTCGCCGACGTTTCCACCTCCTTGGTCTCTGTGGGTACGATTCCTTTCACCTCCATCTCCACAAATGGTCAGGATATCGTCGTCGTCACCACTGCGTCCCTCGCACAGACCCTCGTCCCCGGCAATCAATTGCAGCTTTCCGATAGCAGTGGTCGAGGCTTTATCGCTTCGATCTCGGCTAATCAGGCAATTGATGTGGCCGGTGCTCCGGCTTCTTCCCTGACCCTTCGCATCGATCCCAGCCAGACGGAAGCGCCCAGCAGCCTGAACGTAGCCAAACTGATCGAAGCGGTTGATCCAGCTCGGCCATCCGCTATTTTGAGCCGGGACGTAACAGTTTCTGAGGGCATCGGGTTCACTCAGTTTTACTTCAGCATGGACCTAGCCCCAGGGCTCTCCGCGAAGGTCTACATCAACGGATCCCCGGCCGTCGTCGCCACTCTTTCCGATGCCAACACTCCGACTACAACGGCTCCCGCAGGCTTTTCTCCTCTGTCCAAGGTCTACAGGCTCGGGAGCGAGTTGTTCACCCAGGGCACCCGATCCAACGCCTCCACCACGCATCGGATCGTCGTCGAGCTCTTCTCCAATGCAACCCTAGTAACCGCCCAAACGTTTAACGCGCGGCTCGAAGCCTACGAGGCGATCGATCAAACGACTCTGCCCGCCACGCCCTGGCTTAGTCTGGATCCTGTCCGCTACCCAGATAAGGTGCGCGCCGTGCTCGGTGGCACAGCGGATGTCCGCAGTCTTTCCGATAACTACCTCATCAGCCGCTATCGAGCCTCCAACCCCGCCCACGCCTCCTTCAATCGAGGTTGGTCTCAGTGGACCGATCCCCAGCTCGCAGAAGGCTGGATCAAGCGCGTGCTCGCCGGAATCAATCCCTTCAACCAACGCACCAGTGACTTGTTTAATAATCAGGTCAACACTGACGTCAGCATCATCACCCAAGCCGGCCCTCGTTGGGAAGGGGACGTCGCCCTCAACCAAGATAATCTCAATGACTTCGGCCTGATCGAGATCTATGAAACCGTGCTCCGTCGCGGTAGACAGCTCAGCATCGATGCCGGAATCAACTATGGTCCGGCAAACGACGCCCTCCTCCTCGCCGCAGGTTACCTCAACGACCTCTACATGATGCTCGGCAATGAGGCCTACGCCGACGCCGCAAACCCCACCATTGGCATCGGTACCAAGGATAAAACCTACGGGGACATCGCCACCGCGCTCTTCGCTTTCAAAGGCCAGGTCCCCTCGCTGCTCGAAGAGGAACTCGGCCTCCTCAGGGGACGCGATGACTTCCAACAGCCTGGAGTTCAGTTCGCGCCCGTTTACAACCGCCTCTTCTGGAATTACACCCGTGGCATCGACTCCGGTGAGGTCATCTACGCAATCAATTATAACGTCCAAGAAAACGCCGCCAACGGCGCCAACGGCGTCATCAATGCCGACGACGCTCGCAAGATGTTCCCGCAGGGCCACGGGGATGCCTACGGACATTACCTCACCGCTATCAAGGGTTACTACGGTCTCATGATGTCCTCGGACTTCGATTGGGTGCCCCGGGCCGAAACCGTCAGCGTTCTCGGCAAACCCGTGACCGTCGACTACCAGGACGAGCGGAAGTTCGCAGCCGCAGCCGCACTGCTCGCCCGAGCGGGGCGCCAGGTCTACAGCCTTACTTGGCGTAAGGATTACATTCCTGGCCAAGACACGGGCTGGGAACATTTCTCCCCCACCCGAGACAACACCGCCAAAGTCCAGCCCACCACCCGCTATTGGGGGGCCGATCATTGGGCCTCGCGCACCATGCAAGGGGCTTACCTAAATTGGGCTCTCGGCAATGCCATCCTCCCCGCCGTTGACCCCGACCCCTCTCACGAAGGAGTCCAAAAGATCGATCGTACTACCGTGCCTGAGCTTCAGGAACTCGTGACCACAGCCACCGATCTTGCATCGGAAGTCGACAACACCGAAGGCCGCCTGACCCCGCTCGGACTACCCGATGGAGCCGTCGCGTTCGACATCGATCCCACCTTAACGACCGGCAAAGATTCCCAGTCGCATTTCGAGCAAATCTATGACCGCGCCAAACTTGCACTTCGGAACGCGACCTCGGCCTTCGACGACGCGAAGGATGTGACTCGGTTGCTTCGTTCCGAGCAGGATTCGCTCGCTGAACTCCAGGCTTCGATCGCACGCCAGGAGCTGGCCTACACCAACTCCCTCATCGAATTGTATGGAACTCCCTACCCAGACGATGTAGGCCCCGGAAGAAGCTACCGACAGGACTACGCTGGTCCCGATTTACTGCACTACCTCTATGTAGAAAACCCCGAGAACACCTTCGCCGGCTCTCTCGACCTCCGAGGGGTTAGAACCTTCCGAGTCGATGTTCAATCATTCCCTGAAGGCTGGCGAGCCACTGCGGGTGAAGGGTTCGACTTCATCAAACGTTCACAGGACGGATCGTATACCGCAGACGAACATTTCATCGAGTTCAACCTCAATTCTCATGGCTACTTCTCCAAACCTGAGACATGGACCGGACGGCGTAAGTCTCCCGGAAAAATCCAGGCTGCGATCTCGGATGTGATCCTCAGTCATCATCGATTGGCTCAATCGCTTGACGACGCCCAAGGCGCAAAGGAGGACCTGGATCGGGCTCTCGGGATACTCCAATCCCAGCGCAACACCTACTCCACCGTTCACAGCATTCAGGAAAGCCTATTGATCAACGACTTCGTGCTCAAAGGCGTTACGTTCCTTGTTGAAACCTATGACAAGTACGGCGAACTCAAGGGCGAGATGGAGGAGGCGATCGTTGCTGTTGTGCAAGCCGCCCTCCCCGATTCCCTTGTCGCCGGCTTGGCGGCGGGCGGTGACCTGACTTCAGGTGCCGAATCCGCTATCGAAGGTACCAAGTACGCCTCAAAAATTGCGTATGATTGGGGAGCTCTCATACTCGATATCGCTACCCGAGGTTATGCGCTCTCGTCTGAAATCGCGGCTGCGAAACTTGAATTCTACGACATCGGCAATGCCGAACATGCGCAAGAGACGCTCGAGGCCGTAAATGATCTGATCGATCCGATCAATGCTCTCGCCGACAATTTCTACGCGATCAACGAGAAGCTCCGCCTCTACGACAATGCTCAGAGGAACCTCGCCTCGCTGGTGTCCCAAGGCGAACGTATCCAACAAGAGCGCGAGATTTTCCGTCAACGCTCGGCCTCGCTCGTTCAAGGATTCCGAACACGTGACGCGGCCTTCCGCATCTTCCGCACCGAGAAGCTCGAACGTTACAAATCGTTGTTCGAACTTGCCGCGCGCTACACCTACATCGCCGCCAACGCCTACGATTACGACACGGGCCTGCTCAACACATCCCACGGCAAAGCTTTTATCAATCGTATCGTCAATTCTCGTTCCCTCGGTGTTCTCCGCGACGGCGAACCCCAATACGCCGGCAGCAACACCGGTGATCCCGGCCTCTCCAGCGTCCTCGCCGAAATGAGGGCCGACTGGGATGTCCTGCGGGGCCGTCTCGGTTTCAACAATCCTTCTGGCTACGGAACCACGGTCTCGCTCCGCACGGAGAAGGAGAGAATCATCCCTCAAGCCGACGGAGACTCCGCTTGGAAGGATATTCTCCAACAGGCCCGCAAAGCCAACATCCTCGACGACGAGGATGTGCGACAGAACTGCATGCAGATCGACCGCGGAACCGGGCTTCCCGTGCCCGGACTCGTGCTCGAGTTCAGCACAACTATTGCCGATGGTTTAAATCTCTTCGGTAAACCGCTCTCCGGTGGCGATCACTACTTCGATCCGAGCTTCTTCGCCACGAAAATCTTCTCTGTCGGCCTCGCGTTCGAAGGTTACATCGGCATGGATAACCCCGTCGCAAACTCCTCTGCGGTCAACAGCGCGGGCGGCTACTCCCCAGCCGATCCCTCCACCAGCTTCCTCGGCAGCAAGTCGCTCGCCGCTACCCCCGGCATCTACCTCATCCCGGTCGGGGTCGACTCCATGCGTAGCCCGCCTCTCGGCGATGCAAGCAACATCAGGAGCTGGAGCGTCGACGACGTCGCTGTCCCGCTGCCGTTCAACATCGGCGGCTCAACGCTCTCCACAAAAGGTCTGTGGCAGTCGAGCGAATCGCTCAGCGAACCGTTGTTCACGATCCGCAAGCACGCGGCGTTCCGACCCGTCTCCACCGCCGCTGCGTTCTCCTCATCAATCTATGGAGGAGGCGGCTCACTCCAGTTCTCTCAATTCACCAACACCCGCCTCATCGGCCGTTCCGCTTGGAACAGCAAATGGAAGATCGTCATCCCCGGTCACAAATTGCTCGGTAGCCCCGAGGAAGGGCTCGATCGTTTCATCGAGACCGTTAAGGACATCAAAATCCACTTCGTGACCTACTCCTACGCGGGTAACTAAGTCGAACCTCCTGATCCATGAAAAACCTCCTCTCAAGGGCCAAACACCCATCGGCTGGTTCCTCATCCACCGCTTCCCGACGCCAGTTCAGCATCCGGCCGCTCTGGATTCTCGCCTTGTTGTGCGCCAGCGCGGTCTACGTCGCGGCTTTCCCTCCCGCTCCCTTCCACGTGCTCTACGGTCAGATCCGAGACGAATACGGTAACCCGCTCAGCATCTCCAACGGCGAGGTCTTCCTCGAATCTGCCAATACCGCCGTCGTCTCAGGCCGAATCAGTTCCAACCTTCCACCGGGCACCAATTATCGACTCGCCATCCCAATGGACGCCGGCCTGCTCGATGACGCCTATCGCCCCTCCGCCCTCAATCCCGCCGTTCCTTTTAAATTGAAGGTGAAGATTGGCGCGAAAGTCTACGTTCCCATGGAGATGAAAGGGGACTACTCCAAGCTCGGCCAGCCCAGCCAACGCACCCGCATCGATCTCACCCTCGGCGAAGACAGCGACAACGACGGCCTCCCCGACGCCTGGGAAAAGACCATGCTCTCCATGCTCGGTGGCAACAAGTCTCTTGCGGATATCAATCCCAACGACGACACCGACGGCGATGGCTTATCCAACTTGAAGGAGTACCTCGCCGGCACCTATGCATTCGATCCTAAGGACGGTTTCGCTCTCTCTATCCAGCGCAGCAACAGCCCCGACCCCATCCTCGAATTCACAGCCCTACGCGGCCGCACCTACTCAATTCATGGTTCCGATGATCTCAAGACGTGGAGCCCCGTCTCCTTCATAGTCAAAGGCGCTGCTTCCGCCTCCAAACCCCAGGAGTCTTACAAAGCGACCGACGTGCGCGTGCTCGAAGTAACGGTCCCCGGTTCCCCGAACGTGCCGACACCCAAGTTCTATAAACTCATGGCGGAATGATTCGTAGCCCGTCATTCATTTTCCCCGCTCGCTCCGGAAAACGGCGTGTCCGCTTGGCGGGGATCCTGGGGATTTCCGCCGTCCTTCTTGCGACCCCTGTTTCATCGGGCGCACAGACTTTTTCTCTCGAAGGCTCCGTTGTCCCCGTTCCGTCCTTCGCCAGCTCAGGCGGGGTGTTCAGCCTAGTCGCCAGCGCCGGAGAACCCGTCCTCCCCACCCCTTCCGTCTCCACGAACGGAACCTTTTCGCTCGATCACCCCTTCCAAGTGATCCAAACCCCCACCTCTCCCACTCTCTCCCTGCTCGCTTCGCCTTCAGGCCTCCGCCTGCGCTGGTTCAGCGTCGTGCCAGGTTGGATCGTTGAGTCCACCTCATCCCTCCTCCCGCCCATGTCTTGGGTGACTCTCAATCTTCCTCAGTCCACCGTCGCCGATCGAGTCGAGGTCGATCTAGGCGTCGCCCTCACTACCCAGTTCTACCGACTCCGCCGCCCGTAAGCCCCGCCCCTGGGACCGCTGGCACCCCCCGACCGTCCCCCACACCGAACACTCTGCGGTTGCAATCCCTTTTCACTCCACCTCATGCTCCCACCATGGCCAAATCAACCGACGCACGAGTCCGCGGTGTAGCCCTGCATTACCTCCCCATCCAGACCCGGGTGCCTCTCAAGTTTGGTAAGGAAACCGTCACCTACGTCACCTGCGCCCGGGCCTGCCTGCGTCTCGAATCCGCTTCCGGCGCAAGCGCCCAAGGCTGGGGCGAAACCCCGCTCAGTGTCACTTGGGTCTGGCCCAGTTCCCTGCCCTACGCCAATCGCCTTGCCGCCCTCCAGTCGCTCTGCGCCCAGATCGCATCCGAATGGGCCCGCTTCGACACCTCGGGGACCGCCCTCGAACTGGGCCAAGATTTCATCTCTCAGGTCCTACCCCGGCTGCTCTCGCTCGAAAACGCACGACGACCAGGCCTCGAACCGATCCCCTGGCTCGCCGCCCTCGTCTGTGCCTCCGTCTTTGACCAAGCCTTGCATGATGCCTACGGTTGTCTTCTCGGGCGTAAGACCTACGAAACCTATGGTGCCGACCTCGCCAATCGGGATCTCTCCGCATTCCTTCAACCCGCTCGCCCAGACATCCAGTTCTCCGGTCGCTACGCGTCCGATTTCCTCAATCCCACCCCGCGCCTTCAGCTCAAGGCATGGCATCTCGTAGGTGGTGTGGACCCCTTGTCCTCAGACGATCTCACCGGGAACGAACCTTCGGATGGGTATCCCGTCCTCCTCGCCGACTGGATCCAGCGTGACGGCCTCACCTGCCTCAAAATCAAACTCCGCGGCAACGACGCGGTTTGGGATTATCAACGGATACTGCGAGTTGGGGCTATCGCTCTTCAAAACGGGGTCGAATGGCTCAGCGCCGATTTCAACTGCACCGTCGAGGATCCAGCCTACGTCAACGAAATCCTCGACCGCCTACGCGACGAGGCTCCGCGTCTATACGGCATGCTGCTGTATGTGGAGCAACCCTTCCCTTACGAGCTCGAGAAGTATCATATCGACGTCCGCAGCGTCTCAGCCCGCAAACCGCTCTTCCTCGACGAGAGCGCCCACGATTGGCAGCACATCCGTCTCGGCCGCGAGTTGGGTTGGTCGGGCGTCGCCCTCAAAACCTGCAAAACCCAGACCGGAGCGATTCTCTCCGCAGCCTGGGCCAAGGCTCATGGTATGAGCCTCATGGTCCAAGATCTCACCAATCCCATGCTCGCTCAGATCCCTCACCTCCTGCTTGCCGCCCACGTCGACACCATCATGGGGGTCGAAACCAACAGCATGCAGTTCTATCCCGAGGCCTCGAGTCTCGAAGCAAAAATCCACCCAGGCCTCTACACCCGCCGCAACGGCTCCGTTGATCTCTCCACCCTCCTCGGCCACGGGTTCGGTTACCGCGAACGCGAAGTCGGCCGGGCACTGCCCAGCGCATCCGTAACGCACGGCTCCATCTGAGCCTCCTCTAAAGCGTCCGTACGGCGCAGGAATTCAATCCAGAGTCGCAACGGCCCAATAACGCGAAGCCGGGACTAAGAAGCCTGCATCCGTTGGGGGGAAACTCCACACACCAACCAGTGAGTCCCCAATCATGCTCCCGCCGAGGCGCGGAGTGAGAAATAAAAATACCCTCTCTCAGCGAACTCCGCGGCTCTGCGCGATACACTCCGTTCCACGCCTTGCGCGCCGAGTCCTCTCTAAGGCTTCACCGCCACGCGCACTTCAACTCGCTGCCCCAACTTGAGTGGAAGCCGCTCGCGAAGCCCGATCTGAACCAGCAAAACTTTGACGTCCACCGGCCTCGACGGGTCATGAGGTTGCAACCCCTTCTCCACCACCCGGGCCGGCACCTCTTCCACAAGGCCCTGCCAGGTCTTGCCAGGATAGCCCTCCGCCGTGATCTGAACCCTCGCTCCAATCTCCACGCGTCCCGCATCAAACTCGTCCACCTCGGCCTCCACACGGACCCTTTCCACGTCCGCAATCGTGGCCACCCGCGCGAACCCATCCATAGCTTCCCCGAGCTCCACAAATCGTTTCATCACCAGACCCGTGATCGGGGCCACCACGATCGCTTTCCCAAGTCTCGCGCGCAAGACGCCCAGGCTCGCCTCAACCGAAACCCGCCGCGCCTCCAATACTCTCAGATCACGTCGAACCACATCCAGCTCCCGCGCGCTAATCACCTTCGTCTCGGACAACTTCTCACCTCGCGCCACCTCGACCCGCGCCAACTCCATCTCCGCCTGCACCTCCCCAAGCCGCGCTTCCGTCGCCGAAAGCTCCGCTCGCAACACGGTCGTGTCCAACTCCAACAATACTTGCCCCCGCTCAACCTTCTGGTTCTCCACGGCACTCAGTTTCGCTACCAACCCCGGTGTTTCTGTCGATACCGTCACCACCCCCCCGGGATAGGTCCTCACCCATCCCTCCGCAATTACCTCCCTGATCCCCACGCTCGCGCCCACGCCGACCTCTGTCTGCCCTCCAGTTGCTCGGTCCCGTGCATTCCCCATCGGCTCCATCAAACGGATGGTTACAATCACACTCGCCACCCCCAGGAATCCGAACCCCAGACGTCTCCACCCACCCCACCTCGGACCTTTTGCTGCCTCGTTGTTCTTCATAGCACCCTCCTCATTGGATCATCCCATCTCGAATCACCAACGTCCGATCCGCGATTCTCCGAACGCGTGAATCGTGCGTCACGATCAATAAAGCGCGCTTCTGCTCACGCGCCAGATTCCGGAACAAATCCAGAATCGATTCCACCGTCTCCGCATCAATGCTCGCGGTCGGTTCATCCGCCAAAACAATCGGCGCATCCCCAGCCAACGCTCGCGCAATCGCAACCCGTTGCTTCTGTCCTCCCGAAAGATCCCGCGGCAGGAAGTTCAATCGGTCG
>Ga0172367_10005116_pt1 | contig 15970 bp, 15 predicted proteins | sample Lak10m_FD_114542 | JGI IMG/M metagenome (GOLD analysis project Ga0172367, IMG submission 114542) | Freshwater microbial communities from Kabuno Bay, South-Kivu, Congo - kab_022012_10m | ecosystem: Environmental > Aquatic > Freshwater > Lake | place: Democratic Republic of the Congo: South-Kivu...
CCAAGGTATCCAATACTGGCTGTAGATGGGAACCAGTAATCTCTTTATAAAATCTTTCAGTAAAACTTTTCAGATCAACTCTAGCAGCGTCCATGTGAGAAAAAAACTCTTTCCTAGGTTCCTCACAAATATAACCATTAGTTACCGCAATAGTTTTTAACCCTAATTTGTGACATTCTTTAGCAACATCAATAGCATATTCCATAAAAATAATTGGCTCATTGTAGGTAAAAGCTACACTTCGACACTGATACTCTTGCGCTCGTTCAGCAATTTCTTTTGGTGTAGCTGATTTACTTAATACATCTATTTCATGTACTTTACTAATATCCCAATTTTGACAAAACTTGCATAATAAATTACAACCTGCGGTACCAAAAGAATAGGCCAATGATCCTGGAAAAAAATGATTAAGGGGTTTTTTTTCAACCGGATCAATAGCAAATCCACTTGATCGACCATAGGTACTTAAAACAATCTGGTTGTCAACCCGCCTCCTAACAAAACAAATTCCATGTTGCCCTTCATTCAATTTACAAGCCTGGGGACATAAATCACATTGAACCCTACCATTTTCTAATTTATGCCAATATTTTGTTGGATAATTTTGTGGTATCATATATCACCTGTATTAATAGCTGTTACAATAAACAGGAGGTTGATACACTATGGTAATCCACCCTAATGTCGCAGGCAAGTTTTATCCAAATAATCCTGTTGCTTTGCGTCAAATTGTTAAAACAATGATTGATGAAGCGTTCAAAAAGGGTTATGAAAAGCTATCAATACCAAAAGCAATTATCGCTCCTCACGCCGGATACATTTACTCAGGGCCAATTGCAGCTTCAGCATATGCTTGCCTTACAAAAGCTAAAAACCAAATTAAACGGGTAGTAGTATTAGCTCTATCTCATCAATACCCAGTTGAGGGGATCGCTACTACAAACGCAGACTCTTATCTAACCCCACTAGGTGCAATTCCTATTGACCAGGAAACAATCATTACCCTTTCATTTCCATATTTAAATGTAAACGATGCGGCTTTCAATTTTGAACATTCACTTGAAGTACAACTACCATTTCTGCAATTAACTTTAGAAGCATTTTTCCTGATACCACTATTAGTCGGTTATAGCACTCCCAAACAGGTAGCAAAAGTATTAGAAAAGCTGTGGGGAGACTCTGAAACTCTGATTGTAATTAGCTCAGATTTAAGTCACTATCATCCTTACCAGGTAGCACTTGACCAAGATCAAAAAACTGCAGCGGCAATTATGACATTAAATCCTGATGGTTTCAGCTCGGAAGATGCCTGCGGTTCAATTGGGATCAAAGGCTTACTAAAAATAGCTGCCAATAAAAAAATGCGCCCAACACAAGTAGATTTACGTAATTCTGGCGATACAGCCGGATCTAAAGATAGTGTTGTGGGATATGGAGCATTTCACTTTACATAAGGGGACTAACAATTATGAATAATTACAATAGTACTGAAAGACAAATAATTCTAAAAGTCGCAGATGATGTAATAAAATTTGGTCTCGAAAAACATCAACTTTTGTTGCTGAAACTTGAAGATTATCCTGAAAAATTGCGTTTGCCTGGCGCAAGTTTTGTCACTCTCGAGATTAATAAACAACTTCGTGGCTGCATCGGAACTCTTGAGGCTCACCAACCACTCATTCAAGATATTGCCCAAAATGCCTTCGCAGCCGCATTTCGGGATCCAAGATTTATGCCTTTAACTCTTGAAGAATACCCAACAATCACTAAACATATTTCTATTCTTTCTAAACCTAGCTTAATCTCCTTTAATTCAGAAGAGGATTTATTAAAACAAATTAGACCAGGCATCGATGGCTTAATTCTTGCTGATAAAGGATACCGTGGTACCTTTTTACCTGCAGTTTGGGAATCATTGCCAGAACCAAAACTTTTTTTACAACATTTAAAACTAAAGGCGGGGTTACCTGATGATTATTGGTCAACAACCTTAACTGTGGCAAGATACACTGTAGAGATGGTAGATTAAAGTTGCGAATAAAACTATACTAGAGGAGTATGTAGAATAATGTTAGCGAGTATTGCAATTGTCGGACGACCAAACGTAGGTAAATCTACATTATTTAACAAGCTTACCCACTCCAGAGGAGCAATTGTAAGTGACCATCCGGGCCTCACCCGTGATCGCCAGTATGGGATAGCAAAAATAAATGAACAGGATGTTATTATCATCGATACCGGTGGTATTGGCAACTCTGAAACCCAAATTGAAATTTTAATGGAGAAACAAGCTCAACTTGCCATTAAAGAATCTCAAATAATACTCTTTATGGTAGATGCAAAAAATGGCTTAACTTCTAATGATGAAATCTTGGCGCACAAATTACGTAAACTAAATAAAACTATTTTGTTAGTAATAAACAAAATCGATGGTAAAAACCTTGAAATTGCTTGTGCCGACTTTCATACTCTTGGGTTAGGTGAAAATATCGCCATTTCTGCTGAACACAATCTTGGGATAGCAGACCTTAAAGAATCAATTGCTAAAAAATTACCCACTGCAACAGAAACAACAGTTACAACACCAAAACAAAATACGATTAAAATAACTTTTGTTGGTAGGCCCAATGTGGGTAAATCCACCCTCGTTAATAGAATTTTGGGTGAAGAACGTGTAATAGTCCACAATCAACCGGGCACCACCAGGGACAGCATTTTTATTGACTTTGAACACCACAAACAAAACTATATCTTGGTAGATACCGCTGGAATTAGGCGTCGCAATAAAATTCATGAAAAGATAGAAAAATTTTCTATTGTAAAAACTTTGCAAGCAATCTCAGCCACCGATATCGTGGCTTTTTTAATTGATGCGACAGAAAATATAACGGACCAAGACTTAAAATTATTAGGATTCGTTTTAACTGAAGGAAAAGCATTGGTTATCGCTATAAACAAATGGGACAATTTGTCATTACCGCAACGTGAAAAAATAAAAAGCGAACTTAAGCGCCGGTTGGATTTCCTAGATTTTGCCAGCATCTACTTTATCTCAGCATTACATGGCACCGGGGTAGGTAATCTATTTAAAGCCATCAATAAAGCATACTTAAGCACCACCAAAGAATTAAACACACCAGAATTAAATAGAATTTTAGAGCAAGCATTACAAGCCCATCAGCCACCATTAATACATGGACGTGAAATAAAGTTGCTTTATGCCCATGCCGGAAACAAAGCTCCACCAACAATTATTATCCATGGCAAGCGGGTTGCCTCTTTACCTGAAAGTTATCGTCGCTACCTAGAACATTTTTTCCGTAAAGCATTGTGCCTTTCAGGTACCCCAGTAAATATAATATTTAAAAATTCGCGCTAGCTCTATAACAGATAAAAGATTTCAACGTACGAATTAGCAAAGCAACTATATTAACACATGAAATAATTGCCAATTAACCCTCACCTGGCATACAATTCTTTTTATGCAATCATTATTTCTCAAAAAAAATGAAGAGCGAAGAATCCTTGCCGGACATCTGTGGATATATAGCAATGAGATTGACACAAAATTCTCCCCTCTTAAAAATTTTTCTCCCGGAGAGATTGTCAAAATTAAAACATCAAATAATCAATCGTTGGGAATTGGTTATATTAATCCCCAAACTCTTTTAAGTGTACGTCTATTAACTAATAATCCGCATGAAAAAATTGATCATGATTTTTTTATCTCAAGAATTAATCAGGCACTTAACTTACGAACCATATGTTTTTCCAAACCATTTTATCGTTTAATCTTTGGCGAAAGCGATCAACTCCCAGGAATTATTGTAGATCGTTTTGATAAAACACTAGTAATACAACTAAACACCGCGGGAAGTGAAAATCTTAAAAAAATGATTGTCGAATCCTTAGTTGAAGTAATAAAACCGGAAACTATTCTTCTCCGAAACGACAGTTCAATACGTAAAACCGAAAATCTAGCAAGCTATATTGAAACTGTCCATGGTTTAGCACCCGAACAAATAATACTTGAAGAAAACGGTAACCCCTTTATAGCTGCAATAAAAGCTGGGCAAAAAACCGGATGGTTTTACGATCAAAGCTACAATCGTGATCGCTTAAAATCACACGTCAAAAATAAAAATGTTTTAGACGTATTTAGTTATAACGGGGGATTTGCTATTAATGCGGCTTTAGCTTTGGCTAAAAGTGTCACTTGCATCGACACTTCTGAATACGCTTTAGAATTACTAAAACAAAATGCCGATTTAAACAAGGTTAGAGAAAAAATAACCTGCGTTGCCTCGGATGCCTTTTTAGCATTAAATAATTTAGAAAACAATGGTCAATCATATGAGGTAATAATCCTGGATCCACCAGCTTTTATTAAAAAACAAAAAGATATTACAAAGGGAATGGCAGCATACCTTAAACTGCATCGTCAAGCCATACGGATTCTCCAACCTAACGGAATATTATTGACCACCTCTTGCTCCCTCCATCTATCACGAGATATGTTACTTGATATCCTACGTCAAGCAATGATCAAAGAAAATCGCAAAATAGTAATCGTTGAACAATTGCATCAAGCTCAAGATCATCCTATCCATCCAGCAATTCCTGAGACTAATTATTTAAAAGGATTTATAGCGAGGGTTTTATAACATGCCCCGGTCATTTTTAGCGATCAGCATCCCAGATAACATTAAAAACATCATTTGCGATCAAGTTGTTGTACCTCTATATAAGCATTATGCAACCAAACTCATCAAATGGACTAAAAAAGAAAACCTGCATATAACCCTGGTTTTTTTAGGCAACATCACTGATCAACAATATCAACAACTCAATAAAAAAATCCAAGAAAACATGAGCTTATTTAACTCATTTACTATAAATCTAACAACCTTCGAAGCATTCCCATCAGAAAAAAAATTTCACGCTATAATTTTAAAACCACAACCCTTAACCCCTATCCAAAATTTGGCTAACTTCCTAAAAAAAGCTGCTGAAACATGCGAAATTAAAACAGACAACCGATCATTTAAACCACACTTAACTTTGGGAAAAGTTAATGATAAAGATAAAATTGATTTTGAAACTTTTGTAAAAACGAAAACTTCTGCTATGCATTTTGAAGTAACTGAGATAAAATTATTTGAAAGTGTGCTTGATTCAAGTGGCTCAATTTATACCCCGATAGCAACCTATAAATTGGGGGAAAGCTAAAATGCTGTGCAAGATTTTTACTTTATTGATATCAATGCTAATTTTTCAAGGAGTAATATGGCTATGAAAATAACAAGTACAGCTTTTTCCGCAGGGGGAATAATTCCCAGCAAATACACCTGTGATGGCGAAAATATTTCCCCACCCATAGCATGGGAAGATACGCCCAGTGGTACCAAATCATTTGCAATAATTTATGATGACCCTGACGCACCTGGTGGAACATGGGATCACTGGATATTATATAATTTGCCACCAACAACAAAATCGTTACCAGAAAACATAACTTCATTACCTGTGGGCACTAAAGTTGGTCTTAACAGCTGGCCTAAAGCGGAATACGGGGGACCCTGCCCACCTCGAGGAGAACACCGCTATATTTTCCATTTATACGCCTTAGATACCATGCTAAATTTATCAGAGAAAAACGTAACGAGCAAAACACTACGCGATGCTATGCAAAAACACATCCTTGCCGAAGCTACTTTAATTGGTCGTTATCAGAGAATAAACATCAATAAAATATAATTGACTTCAATGTTATTTGATTAAGGTATGCTTACTTACCCAACTTCTTGGTTTTTTCCTTAATTACGTTAGCCAACACCTTATCAATTTTTTCCACAAAGTCCTTCCCAAATATGCTATTTGCTAAATTCACCAAAGATTTAGTCTGTTTTTTAAAAAATTCCTCAACCGCTTTCCCATCAACTTTAGAAGACGAAAAAAATTTAACAACCTGTCCTATCTGCTTTTTAAATCCTTGTGATAAAGTATTCATAAAGTGACTATGATAAGCATCAACAGTATCCTTTTCGTAGCCTAACTTTAGCATTATTGGCTTGACCTTTTCCTTAATAAAAACACCAGCGGTATTAAGCCATTCGTTACCTTTGTGCTCTATATATGATTTGACTTGATTGAAAGAATCTGAAATTTTTTTCTCATTGTAGTACTTTTTAACCTCATCGAACCATTCTTTAGGTGTCGTATTAATAAACAAATGCCATGCTTTTTGCACCTTGTCCCAAGTTTCGTTTAATTCTTCTTCTTTTTCTTTTTTTGCATCCATAAAAATACCCCCTTATCTACATGGCATTATTTATACTATGAGACAACCAAAATACTTACCCATCTAGTATATAATCCGATATTCCCAGATGGATCCCAAAATTATATTCACATAAATAATATCATAAAATTTAGTTTTTCTCCCAAAAATTTTTATAAGGCTGACTATAATACTATCCGATAAATATTGAGCAAAATATTCTCAAGAATTTCTCCAGCAACCACGAACTCAGCAACCTGAAGCAATATACATCTGGTATCTAATTCGATTAACTTTTACCTTAAAGTTGTTAAAGTCCAATTGGCTATTTGCTTAGGAAGCACCGATGTTTTGAGAAAATCACCTGTTCATTTGGCGTATGATATTATAATCTATGGAAAACATCTTGGTTAGTTTTTTTACAGTCGCGGAAGAACAAACGACACACTAAACTATAATGCCTAGCTAAGCAAACTAAGCTTCCCCCAGATCACGTTCATTTCAAATTATATGTTTAACCCCATATGAATAGCTTCTTTTTAAAAAATAGGAGATTTTTTAGAACTCCACACATCTTACACTAAGGTCTATACGTGTGCTTTATGTTGCCAGCTTATCTGCCATTTATGGTCATTTGAAAGTCGTTTTAATTTTCGATCTGGAACTATAATTTTGGGCACTTTTACTTGTAAAAGCAAAGGAGCATCATGGATTGAGTTACCATAAGCTATGCAATTAGATAAATCTATGTTGTTTCTTTGACAGAACTTTCTAGCAATGGATAGTTTACTTTCGGCATGAGGATGAATCGATATTTTATAGAAGTTGACTTTGTTATCACGAAAATAAAACTTAGTTGCGATACAGTAATCGATATCCAGGCATCTAGCTACCGAAACAGCGACTACCGCTGGAGCCCCAGTTAAAAGCACGGTAATACCACCTTGTTTCTTATACTGTTGAACACACGCAAACCAGCTTTTATCGATTTTAGGAACAATTATTTTTTGGGCAAAAACTCTACCTGTTTTTAAAAAGTTGGTGGCGGAGAATGGATCATAGGAAAAATAAGATCTTCTCAACCAAGGTATTTGGATACCAAGAAATGATCTTATTAGCAACAAAATAAATTTTATAAGATTAGTAAGGCTTACATGCTTCTGCTTCCATAGGTATTTAAGATATAAATAGGTACAGTTTGGCTTAGCAAGTATCGTTCCATCCAAATCGAAAAATACCGCCTGTTTTTTAGTATCAGCTGAAAGACCATGCATATTTTAATCTAACTCTTGCCCTTATTGTTTAAAAATAAATGTTCCTTCAAAACCCAATTGGGTTTATGTTAACAAATAAGCCCTTATGGTTAGCATAACATATAACGTTCTGATCATAATTGCAAAAAATCCTGACTTAGGCTATTGTATCTACATAAAGTTATGCTTTTTTAGTATGGCAATAATGGCAAAAAAAAAGATTTGTATTATGTTAACTGATGCGGGTCATGGACATCGAGCATCGGCCAATGCCATAGCCGATGTTTTAAAGGAAAGGTCGGATTTATTCGATGTTAACATAGTTAATGTGTATCAGGAAATTTGGCATCCTTTTGATTGGAGCAGAAAACTTCTAAATACATGTGGAGAAGAAATTTACAATAAACTCCAACGCATCGAGGCTACCGCCCTATGTTGGCCTTTACTCACACCCATCATGAAATGTAATTTAAGATTCCATATGCAACAAGGCATTGATGCAGTAACTAAATTTTGCCAAAAAGAACAACCAGATTTGATGTTATCAGTGATGCCTTTCGTTAATCGCCATTTATTTTATGGACTTAAAAAATATAAGCATACCATTCCTTTCGTCACGCTAATTACTGATTTGGATCAATGTTCTGGTCATCAATGGATAGAGCCTGACTTGGAACAACATTGCATCTGTGGTACAGACAGGTTATATGAGCAAATTGGTTCATTAGAACACAAAGCGAACCTAATTCATAGAACCTCTGGAATGGTCATTAATAAAGAATTTTGTAACCCAACCTCTTACGATATAGCAGCAGAACGCAGCAAAAATGGATTATTTCCCGATTATAAAACCGCCTTAATCATGTTTGGTGGCAATGGTTCAAAAGCAATTATCCCTATTGCCGAAAAGATCAATAAATATAAAAGGCAATTTTTTCAAGCAATTTTTATTTGTGGACATAATAAAAAATTATTTTCTAAAATCTCAAACATGCCAACCAATTACCCTAAATTGGTTGTGGGATTCACCAAAGATATCCCATATTATATGAATATTTCTGACTTTTTTATTGGCAAACCTGGCCCAGGGAGTATTAGCGAAGCTCTAGCTAAAGAGTTACCGGTAATCATCAACTCTAACTACTTCACTATCAAACAAGAAAAATTCGCAAAAAAATGGCTTGAAACTAATGGGATTGGAATTGCCATTAAATCTTTTCGTCATATTAATTCAGCACTAGATACATTACTCAATCCTAAGCAATTTATAAAATATAAGAATAGCATCGCCAGATTACCTAAAAATAACGCGGTCTTTGAAGTGGCAGATGTCATCGAGAAATTAATGAAACTTCACGCAGCAAACTGACGCTGCACCTATTGTAAGTGCGCCGAAAACAATTCGGCGCATTAACATATATTTCGAAGCAAGCTTCGGAGAATAATACCCAAACCTGGACTAACCCATCTTAACTGGTCGGTACCAGAGAATATATTTTAGCAAAACATTATTTTTCAGGTCTAGACCTGAAAAGATTCCCTATGCCTTCGAATAATTTTTCAGCTTCCTTCGCAATGGGCTTCCATGCATTATCAATGTACGAATTAATCTTTTTAGATTGTACCTTACTAAGGTTATCTATTTTGCCAGATATCTCTTTTTCACCACCTTCTATCTTATTTTTAAGAGACCCAATGTGCGAATTAATATTTTCATATTGTTCCTTACCAAATTTATCTATTTTGCTAGTTATATCTTTTCCGCCACCTGCTACCTTATTTTTAAGAGAATTGGCGTAGCTATACAGTGTTTCATTAGCCTTTAAAACTTTCTCTTTCAACCCGGAAAGAAAATTGCTAACACAAGCCTGAATACCTGATACTCCAAAACTCGATTTATTTGATGTTAGAGGTTTAATAACGTTATCATCAATATATTTTCTAACATCAGATATCAGATGATTAACTGCATCAGTTTTACTTTTAATATGTTCGCCTGCTGTCAGGTCCCTACCCTTTTTCTCAAAAATTTGCTTGATAACTGGGCCAAAAATAAATTTAGCCAAAAATTTACCTACTATAAATTTAATACCTTCTTTTTTATTCTCTAAGTTATTCTCAAAATCATCATCTTCGTAACCCATAAATCCTCCTTTTTAAATAAATGCCTTATAAAATGCGATGAGCATAATCCATTCATACGACACTCACCACTCGTCCTAATAAAACCCGATATCCTTTTTATAAAACGGGCTCTATCAAGTTATTATTATAAACCTATTATAAAACCTTTTAAAGGCAAAATTTTAAAATCTGCGGGGTTATCAAAATACTTGCCCATTCATTTAGCGTGTAATACTATAATTTATAATACAAAAGTTGGGCTTTTTCATTTAAAGTCATGGTTATTAAATTATGGATTCACCCTTTAAACATACGATATCTCATAAAATCAATCAGAAACTTTTAATTGGTACTTTATTTTTAGTGATAACTATTGATACTCTGGGCATTGGTTTTGTATGGCCATTATTTGGCCCACTATTTACTGGAGAACACTCAACATTATTTTCGAGTTCAGTTCCAATAGAATGGCGTAACATTTTATATGGGATTACTATTGGGATCGCAAATTTAACTGCGTTTTTATGTTCCCCAATACTAGGCGACCTTTCAGATTCTATTGGCCGGCGAAAGATTTTATTTTTCTGCCTAATTGGTACAAGTATCGGCATGATAATTTCAGTTTTAGGGATTATGTTTAACCAAGTAATATTGATAATGCTTAGTCGCGCTTGGCTTGGAGCTGTAGCAGGAAGTCAAGTGATCGCTCAAGCCACTATAATTGATATTAGCAACCAAAACAATAAATCGTCCCGTATTGGGATTATTTCGGCTGCTAACAACATCGGCTTTATTTTCGGCCCTATAATTGGAGGAGTACTAATTAATAACGCTCTGGTCAGCTGGTTTAATCTTACCACCCCATTCTATTTTGCTGCAATTCTTGCCTTTCTAGCAGCCTTGCTATTACTTAAATCCTTCAAAGCAAATACCCAAATAACAGCTTCCCCAAAACCGCAATTAGCAAAAAAATTTATTATTTTCACTCGACCTTTTACTCATAAGTCGATTCGCGATGTTGCTTGTCTTTATATCTGCCTACAAATTGGTTGGGCGCTATATTTACAAACTATTTTTGCATTGTTAATCCAAAAATATCACTACTCAAGCTTACAGTTAGCATACTTTTTATCCTGTCTGGGAATGGTTTTTTGCTTTAATCTCCTCGTAGTGATTCGTTTATTAATCAATATGGTATCTACTAAAACAATTATTTTTTGCACTTTTATAATAGCCATGATTTCTTGTTTGGTAACTGCGTTCAACAATAAAGAAATCGGCGTTTGGTTAAGTATTATACCGACAGCAACTGCTATCGCCTTAGGATCAAATGCTATCCTTACAAATTTATCTAATGCTGCTCAAAAATATGAACAAGGATGGATTATGGGGATTGGCAATAGTTTAGCGGCATTATCCTGGACCATTACTCCACCACTTACAGGAGTACTATTAATTTTTGGTTTTAGTTTGCCGTTATTAATAGCTGGGGGACTATTTCTTTTGGGATTACTGCTCCTCTTGGCAAATTAACAGCTACTTTTTTTAAGCACCTAGACTACTAAAATCATACAAACATCCCATGCTTATAAAAATAAAAACCCCACATTTTATTGCGGGGTTTTTAAAAACGACTGCATCTACTACTTGCATGGATAAAAAAACTACATCATATCACCCATACCGCCCATACCTCCCATGCCACCCATACCTCCCATACCGCCACCACCACCATGACCACCACATACCTCCTCTTTCTTTGGAAGTTCAGCAATCATACATTCAGTAGTAACCATTAGACCGGCGATTGAAACTGCATTTTGCAATGCGGTACGCGTGACTTTAGTTGGATCTAAAATACCCATCTCTACCATATCACCAAATTCACCTGTTGCGGCGTTATAACCAAAGTTGCCTTTCCCATCAATAATTTTGTTGAGCACAACTGAAGGTTCATCACCACTATTATCAACAATCTGACGCAGGGGCATCTCTAGAGCACGACGAATAATAGAAACCCCAGCATCTTGATCATGATTGACACCTTTGAGGTTTTTAATCCCTTGTAAAGCACGGATCAAAGCTACACCACCGCCAGGAACAATTCCCTCTTCTACTGCTGCTCGGGTTGCATGTAATGCATCTTCTACACGAGCTTTCTTTTCTTTCATTTCAATTTCGGTTGCCGCACCCACTTTGATGACTGCAACACCACCAGCAAGTTTAGCTAATCTTTCTTGCAATTTTTCACGATCATAATCGGAAGTAGTATTCTCAATTTCACGACGAATTTGACTAATTCTACCCTCGATATCTTTCTTAGCACCTGCACCATCAATAATGGTTGAATTATCTTTAGTGACGACCACTCGCTTTGCATGCCCAAGATCGTTTAAAGTTGCACCTTCAAGGGTCAAACCTACCTCTTCGGCAATAACTTTAGCACCAGTTAACACTGCAATATCTTGGAGAATAGCTTTACGACGATCACCAAAACCAGGAGCTTTTACAGCAGCAACTTTAACAATACCACGAATGTTATTTACCACTAAAGTTGCAAGAGCCTCACCCTCTACATCTTCAGCAATAATAAATAAAGGTTTACCTGATTTAGCAACCCCTTCTAAAAGCGGTAACATTTCGCGCACATTGGAAATTTTCTTATCAACAATTAATATGTATGGAGTTTGTAATTCAACGCTCATATTTTGCTGATTGTTAATAAAGTAGGGTGATAAATAACCACGATCAAACTGCATACCTTCAACAATATCTAGCTCGTTTTCCAAACCTGAACCATCTTCAACTGTAATTACACCTTCTTTACCAACTTTATCCATAGCGTTAGCAATTATTTTGCCAATTAATTCATCTGAATTGGCTGAAATAGTACCAACTTGAGCAATAGACTTATCATCAGTACACGGCTTAGAAAGTTTAGCTAATTGCTCTACTACAGCTTTAACTGCAGTATCCATCCCACGCTTAAGATCCATTGGGTTCATACCAGCTGCAACAGCCTTGATACCTTCGACTAACATACTACGCGCCAACACGGTAGCAGTAGTTGTACCATCACCAGCAATATCTGAAGTTTTGGATGCTACTTCTTTAACCATCTGTGCACCCATATTCATAAATTTATCTTTCAGTTCTATTTCTTTTGCTACTGAAACACCATCTTTTGTAATGGTTGGAGCACCAAAAGATTTTTCAATTACAACATTGCGACCCTTGGGACCAAGAGTAACCGCAACTGCATCAGTTAATAAGCTAACACCCTGCAACATTAGCTGCCGAGCATCTCCACTAAATTTTAAATCTTTAGCTGACATATTTTTGAACCCTCCACTTATTGAATAATAGCTAAAATATCATCTTCACGCATAATAACGTATTCTTTGCCATCAATCTTGACTTCAGTACCTGTGTACTTGCCAAACAATACCTTATCACCATCCTTCACATCTAAAGGACGAACTTTGCCATCTTTTAGAACCTCACCACTACCGACAAAACAAACTTCTCCGCGAGTGGGTTTTTCAGAATTAGCTGTATCAGGAATTACGATACCTCCAGCAGAAGTTCGCTCTTCCTCAATACGCTTGATAACCACACGGTCGCGCAATGGACGAATTTTCATGTAATTTTCTCCTCTTAATAGATTAAAAATTTTTGTGTTACTGAACCAAAACTACTTAGCACTCTCTACGATAGAGTGCTAATGGTATATAAATGGTGGTTGATGTCAATATTTCAAGAGGGGTAAATTTTTTTAGCTATTTAAGTTTTTATGAAGCCAGCTCAACTAAATCATAACCTATTGATAAAGTTAACAATTTAATGGGGGTGTAAAAGAAAATAATATTTGTTGCATAAACTACATCATACATAACACAACTATTTTTCCTGAAATATCCCAAGGAATCACTAAAACACGCTTGCAATTACATATAGATTACTTACTTGTAGCTTAAGTAATATCGAGCTAAACTGTACAATATTTTTCAGCTGTAATCTGTCCATCAACCATTGAGGCTTAGCTTTGGTACAAAATAGGTTTGAAAATTCAGTAATAAATAGCTCTTCTCTAGAAGATCTGGTTTTATCTATGCCGATGCCCGCGCATATCAAAGATGCCGTTACAGGAAAGTATATTCTTAGTAATAAAAAAAACCTGGAAATTTTTAGGCTAAAAAAACTCGAAGATATCCTAGGTAAAACTATTCATGACTTAGATAAATGTATGCTGCCACACTGGGGACACGCTTTCTCTAAAAAAGTATCAGACATAGATCAATGCGTCAAACAAAAAAACAAAAAAATGCATAGCGGAGATCATCTATTTGTTGCAAGAAATGGCTTTGTTTATATACACGACATGACCAAAATACCCATTACCAACAATAATAAAGTTACCGCCATATTTACATATACTTGCAATAAAACAGACAATATTGACCTACTTACTCTATTTAAGATATATAAAAATATTTATAGTAAACCGGGTGAAGCTAGTAAAATTTTCTGCCATTATCTAAACATAGATAAATTGCTCTCTTCACCTCTGTCTTGTGCCGAATTAACGCTTTTATTATCAGCCAAAGACTGCAATTCAAGAAATGATTTAGCTAACAAAATTTGTCGTAGTATTAAAACCGTAGAAACCCACATTACACATATTAATAACAAAGTAGTTGTTGGAGATTTTTTTGACACCTTAGATATGATTCGCTGTTTTGAAAAATCAAAAGAAATCAATATGGAGAACTTTTATGGAAACAAAAAAAATAATTTCAATTGGATTCTTGGGTAATGTATTCGAATGGTATGACTTTTCAATCTATGCTTTTTTAGCACCAGTAATCGGCAAGGTTTTTTTTAGCTCAACTGATCCAAAAATAAGCCTATTAAAAACATTTTTTGTTTTTTCTTTGAGTTTCCTTGTGCGCCCTCTAGGGGGCATGTTTTTTGGCAGCTTAGGAGATCGAGTTGGAAGAGCATATGCACTGAAAATATCATTTTTTTTAATGGGCATTCCTACGATATTCATCGGATTGTTACCCAGCTATGAGAGCCTAGGGATAACTTCTGTTATCCTTCTCATTATTCTAAGATTAATCCAAGGTTTTGCCGCCGGTGGAGAGCTGCCTGGAAGTGCATGTTATGTGTATGAACACTCAGATACAAAACATAGAACTTTCTTTTGCAGCTTCATTTCCGCCAGCTCTGCTTTAGGAGTATTATGTAGTTCAGTAGTAGCCACAACAGCTTTTTTTATTTTTGATGATAAACAAATGACTGATTGGGCATGGCGTATCCCATTCTTTCTTGGCTCAGTAATTTTAGTATTTCTTTACTACGTACGTAACCAACTTATGGACGAACAGTTCATTAGAAAAGAAAAAAGCCCAATAATAGAATTAATCAAAAAAGAATACAAAGTGATGTTAAAAATCATATTTTTGTACGCTTTTGTTCAAATGACTTTTTATTCTCTGGCTGTATGGCTACCATCGTATCTAAATGTATATCTTGGTTATTCGCGTCAAATGGCTTTCTTGGTTGGTAGTCTGGAAATAGGGTCATTGGTATTATTAGTACTACTTTTGGGATATGTTGCCGAAAAGATAGGAACAAAAAAGATGCTTGTGCTTGGCATTTCACTGATAACTTTAATATCATATCCAGCATTTTTAATCTTTAATCAAAAGTTTCTACCACTAATTATATCAGTATCGTTTATTATTGCCCTGGGCAAAGCTTGTATCTATAGTGTTATAATAAAACTCATGGGGGATGTATTTACTGATGGAGTTAGGTGTTCTGGAATTAGCATTAGCTCAACTCTTGCCACCACAATATTTGGTGGCACAGCACCGACAATTTGTGGGTATCTAATAAATAAAACCGGCTATACTTTTATCCCAGTAATTTTACCAATAGTATTTGGCTTACTAGTCTTGCCCATTGCTCTAATGTTAAAAGAAGAAAAATCCTAGCCTTTTAACCGCTTAGTTTTTCAGCATAAACAATTATGCCACCAGACTTTTTATCTGCTAAACTTTGATAAATATTCGCATAATTTGAAAAAACTGCCGAAACATATTCCTTACCGTAAAGCTCAGTAATTTTTTCCTGGTTATAACCCAATCTTTCTATTAACCTCTTATACCACCTTCGGTAATCATCTGAAACATCAACCAATTCGGTTAATTTCCAACCAGTTTTATATAACATAGCCTCTATGATGTTTAGCTTTATAGGAATACGCACATCATCATCTAATGAGTCTAAATTAAACATAGGG
>Ga0172367_10005117_pt1 | contig 15969 bp, 11 predicted proteins | sample Lak10m_FD_114542 | JGI IMG/M metagenome (GOLD analysis project Ga0172367, IMG submission 114542) | Freshwater microbial communities from Kabuno Bay, South-Kivu, Congo - kab_022012_10m | ecosystem: Environmental > Aquatic > Freshwater > Lake | place: Democratic Republic of the Congo: South-Kivu...
ATGTTTTCATCAATGTGCCAGAACGCCCAAGAGTAACACTACGCATTAGTCCAAATGTTTCGCAAGCCCAAGTGCGTAAATGGCGCAAAGAGGCCGGAGATGAAACAAAAAACGGCATGGATGCCACGAAATTTGCCTCGTTGGTAATTGGGCACACTTGCACGGGTGTAATTTTTGGTGATGAGGAAGTTCACGACGACGATGGTTTTGCCATCACTTTTGGTCACGACCAGATGCTTACAATGACAAATACAACCCGTCCAATCCCGGATGCCGTTCGTGCATTTTTTGGACTTGACCCACACGTGGAGGCGGCCGCATTAGCGATTCTGGATGCTGCTGGGTTTGGCGACACCCTCGAACCTACTGAGGACCCCACGATGAGGTCTTCGAAGAACTGATCGAAGAACCTGTAATAAAAACAGTTGCGCGTTTGGGTGAACTATGGGGGACCGATCCCCTGCGTCTGCTTGATTGCACGGACATAGAGTGGATAATTAGAATGGCTTGTGCTAAAGTAATAGAGCAGGACCGTGCCGCTGCTGAGCGACAGGCAAGAGGCCAATAGCGACACAGTTTCCTTACCTTGGAGCATTCATGGCCGACGAGCGCGTTGTAATAAAAATTGAGGTCAAATCCGATGATAGGGACATTGACAGAACTCGACGCAAATTAGAGCGGCTTGCTGGCGCGCGCGACAGGGACAGAAAATCGGAAGGCTTGGCTTCTCGCAATCGATCCAGAGCGCGAAGAAGAGAATTTCAAAATGCCGGAGATGAATTCAACAGAGTATCTCGTCTCTACAAAAAAAGTTTTGATTCTTACGACAAAATGATCAAAATGACCGGTGCAGGAATGTTGAAATTCCTTGCCTTGACTGCGAAAGCAGTTGCCCTTGAAATGGCCGCAATGGGTGCCGCAATGATGCTTACCCATCTCACATTTGCGACCGGCAGGCTCATTATGAAGGCGTACAACGGCATGATGAAGATGGTCGCTGCCGGCATGGCAGGTGTTGCAATAGCTGCAGGCACGGTTGCGGCGGCACTCAGGGAACAGCAAGCCGCCATGTATGCATTCAGTGGTCGTGGTCAAGCAGCCGAATTTGGTTCGGCGCTGAACCAGACAAGGGTACAAATGAGAGCGCTCACAATGGATGCGACACTTGCATCTGTGGGTGTAGAGAACCTTACAGCCGCTTATGCAGAAGTAGTTAAAACTGGCGGACGATTTACTGCTGCATCAACAGCATCCCTCAAAGGCTTGATGGATTTTGCAAGTGCCGGAATGGACATGAAAGAGGGAACAAAACAAGCCGGCGCCCTTATTGCAACACTTCAAGACACCAAAAAATCCTACGGAGATGTAGTTAGCGCAGGCAAAAATTTCAGCCCGCAACTCAAAAAGGCACTTGAAGCATACGAAAAAGGTAAAGGCGAGAAAACCAAAGCAGGTCTTACTGCGGCCATACGATCTGGGGAACTCGCAAAACTTGGTGGGGTGGATGGTCAATTTGGCGCCGTATCTGGAACACTCATAAATACACTCAAAGCCGAGTTCAATTTACTTCGTGGTCAGTTTGCCGATTTCGGGCAAACCTTTCTTGGGCCAATAAAGAAAGAAGCCAAAGAGTCATTTGCTATTATCACTCGAGGACTTCAAAGAATATCTGGTCAAGTAACGGAGTTTGGCACAAGCGGCTTCATAGACAAAATTTCTGTCGTAGTTGACAAAATTACCAATTTCGTCGTAAGAACAATGCGAGATTTTTTGCCTGGCTCAATGGGTATTTTTCAACGCATTGGTGATTGGTGGGACAGGTTTACAGAAGGTTGGAACAGAGTACTGGATGTTCTTCGACCATTCATTGATGGTGCAAGGGTATTTGAAAAAGTATTGAAGAATGCTTGGCTTCCGGTTTGGGAGCAGATAAAAGAAAACATGTACACGTTCAACAACGAACTTTTGAAGAATCGCCCAGAAATAGAAGAATTTGGAACAAATATCGGCAATTTGTTGGTCAAGGTTATGGAATATTTCGCCGAGGCAAGAAAGTTGTTCTTCCAAGCCCTTCCGTTTATCAACAAGGTTATTAAAGGATTCACGAGTCTTATTGAATTGTTCACCAGTTTTCTCGGAGGTTTCGTAAAGCTTACCGGCGGTATAGGTGGCATGGGTGGTGTGGCATCCCTAATAGGACTAATTGGTCTGTCTCGAGGAATGAAAAACACCAAAGGGTATTTTACGCACGGACAAAGCATGTCCGGAATTCGTGAAGTCGCCAACATGAATGTGAGATCGGGCACCGTTATTGTCAACGGACGAGATGTGGCGCGTTACGGCCCCAGAGGCAGTGGTGGATCATCGGGAATAGTTAAAGGCAGCAATACGATCAACACCCACCCGCCGTTTCATCGTGGGCCATTCATGGGTCCACCCGGATCTTCTCGTGGTGCCGGCAGTGCTGGTACTGGTCTGGCATCCCGCGGTGCTGGTCCCAGCCCCCTAACCACAGCAGACCGAACACAGTTGAGAAACCAATTCGGTGGAAGTGTTCGGGCTGGAAAAGGACCCAACGGTGGACACCTGATTACCTCCGGACCAAACAAGGGTAAGGAAATTCTCACACAGCGTGTTCGTGGCAAGGACGTCCAGTACATGTATGGCGGACGAGGAACTGGGGCGGCCAATTATTCACAAAAAAATCTGAATGACAAAACTTTCAAGAGTGGCGTAACGGTTGCTGGCGATCAAAGGATGAAGGGCAACACAAAAATAGTTGATTCGACGGGGAGAATAATCACCCGCAGAGAACGACTGGCACGAGCTATTGGCGAGGGGCAAAGACACAGCGCATCTGGGTTCGGAAGCGATGGTCGTCCAAAATCAATGCTTGACAGAATGTTGGGCAAAAACACCGGTGCTGGCGGATTTATTGGTCGCGCCGCAGATAGATACCGAAACAGATTGGTTAACAATAGCAACTACCTAGGACCCTCTGGACCTCCAATCAATCCAAGAACAGGCAGGCCCTTCACGCCGAGTTCGCAGGCATACAAGGCATGGGAACTGTCATCGACAAGGGCATACGGACAAGGCACATTTGACCCCAACAGCATGAGGGGTAGATTTTTCAATGGCCGTCTTTACAACAACTGGCTTTCACCAACATCGGATCTCTCCGGTAAGGGACCATACGAGCGCCGAGGATTAGGCAGAGCCCTTCAGAACGCTCGCTTGGCTTCCAGAAACGCAAGAGCAAGCCGATTGGGAGGCATGGTTTTTGGTAACGCGAATAGAAAAGGTTTGCAAGGTTCTGCAATGGGCGGAATGGGCGTCGGCATGGGGTTGGGGGCTCTCGCCAGTTCCGGACTGGTCTCGGAAGAAGCACAAGGATTCCTTAGTGCTGGCGCAATGGTGGGAATGATAAATCCGCTCGCTGGTTTGGCAATCGGTCTTGGCGGTACGGCCCTGACATCAAAGACTGTTGGCGGTGGAGCATTATCTGGATCCGCCGCTGGTGCCGCTATCGGAACAATGATTGCTCCCGGCTTCGGAACCGCGGCAGGTGCGATTATTGGCGCCGCGGTTGGTGGCTTGATGGGCGGACTAAACAAGGTAAAAGACGAAAAAAATAAAGCCCGTAAAGCATTTGAGAGTGCCTTTGATAATTTAGTTACACAAAATTTGATTGGAATTCAACAAAGAATGATAGAAAGTGGCGGAGTTGGTAAATCGGAAATAGTTAAAGCAGCAAAACGTGGCGGAAGAATAGATCGCGCCCAATCTGAGATTCTCAATAAATACCGAGATGGTGGAAGCAGTGCCGAAATAGTTGAAATGCTCGCAGCAAATCAAAGCCAATATGGTTTGACCGATGAACAAATAAAGGACATGCGGAAGCGTCCAGAAGAAATTGGAAAAGTAATAGACAAGGTGTCATCAAAGGAAAAAGCAAGAAACCACTTAACTGATATCTATGCCAAAAGACTAGATGCACTCACAAAACTTACAGGCGTATCAGAACAAGAAGTTGAAAAAATGGCCATGACGATGGGTGTCGACCTTTACGACTCTACTGTTGATTTTAATGAAGTTGTAGAAAAATTAGGAGTGAGTGTTGTCAAAACACGAGACCAACTTCGTGGAATGCAGATGGATTTGGCTTTATCTGGTCTTGATCAATTCTCTAAAAAGTTGGGAGATCTGGATGCCCCAAAAATTCTTGACGAACAAGCAAGGGCATTTAGGGATATGTATGATGCCGCAGATGGGGTAATAACAGATTCGGAATTTTCAGAATTCATAAAAGGGTTTGTCCCTAATATGTTAAATGCTTTTGGGGGTGGCTTGCAGGGAACCATCAAACAAATGCAATTGTTTGGAGTCGGCGGTACTGAGTTCAGCAGAAAAGAAGGAGATATAACCAGTCCGTTTTACGGAATGGAAAATTTATTTGTAAACTCTCTCGCTGGCCAAGCCTATCAGCAAATGTTGGGCACAACATATGATCGGGCTATTGGTATTGCTGGCGGTCAACTCAATGCGAAATTGTTTGAGAGTGAAGGTGTTGGTAGGTTCGTAATGGACACCGACAGATTCACCGAACAATTCAAATTGCTTTCCCCAGCAATGCAAAAACAATTAGCAGACGACATAGAAGACAACCGATTGTTGCCCGGTGACATGCAGAACTTCACTCGCAACGATTTTGCTGTACTGCTTGAAAGATACGGCATGGATGCAAACAAACTGGGCCTACGAAGCATAGAAGATGACGATGAATTAAACATCGCATTAGACAAAATGCCACAAGAATTAAAAGACACTTACGGTGAAATAATTAAATTGTTCGGATCTTTTTTTGACACACGAGACGAAAAGGTACCCGAATGGATGACGGACAACTTCATTAATATGATTGCCCAAAATAAAGACACGATGACCCCAAGAGGCAAAGGAGTGGGCGACACAACATCATCTCGCCTATCTCAGACAATGAGTCGCCATGCCCAGATGGACAGCATGCTGACCGGCAAACGAACAGTTACATCCGCCTACCGCACCACTGGCCTTGGTTCAATAAATTCAGATCACGTAACCGGTAGGGCGTACGATTTGGTTGGACAAAACTTGGGCGCCTACCAAAGGTTGACTACCGCAAATGGCGGTTTTGCTGAGTTCCATGGCTCAAATGCATCTCGACACCTTCATGTCGTGCCACGACTGGGAGCCTATGGGGATACTGTCTCGCCAAAAATAGCAATTATGCCAGCACAAAAATCATCTGGCCGTGAATCCGATGGTGGCATTACTATTATGCAGACCATTACTGGTGGGCAAAATGCATCTCCCAACGAGATAGCCGAAGCTGCCGTGAGAAAAATGAAATTGGCTCTTGAGAACGAGAGGCAACGACGATGACGACATCAGATGATGAATTTAAAAAATTTTTTCCCTCAATCGAGAAAACGACCGTAGGTGAATTTTGGGAATCCGGGTGGTCAACCAGATTTAAAGGATTGGTATCTGCGGGTACCGATTCTGTCGCAGACAGAAGATACGGGTATCGAAACGAAACCGTATCACCCGCAGTTAATGTTGGGAAACAGCTTCATCTTCAAGCAACAAGTTATGTTAAGAGGGTTAAACTTGAAGCCTTTGTCGGGAATGTTTCGGTCAGTTCATACGACACCTGGTTGCGCGTATATCGAGAAATATGGCATCCAAGCAGGAAGGAAATTTTTACAAATTACGAAAAAAACCAACTTAAGCTCACCGAAGAATATCGGACACCTAACCCCTATCTTCCAAGCATACGAAAATCTGTTGAGCAGTATCCCGATGAGGGACAAGGATCAATTCCTAATGACCCATATGCACTCAAACAAGGACAGTATGTTTTGTTGTGGCTTAGATGGAATGGGATTGGTGCCGACGGTGCAAGAACGCCGTATGGCGCACTTTTTGATTGGTACTGGACTGGGTTTGACGATTCAAGAAAATATTCAGTAAACTTAGATCATAGACCAACAAATGGCAACTCAAAATCCCGAGAAAACAAATTTTCAACAATAGGTCTCAACAGTTATTTTGATGCGCCTTCCAATACTCCTGGTCTCTACCTCGTCAACTACAAACCGGGAGGAGGAGCATCCGAAGCAAGATATTTGCTAAGAGACCATGAGTTGGATCAAATACCCGTAGTTCAATCGTCGAAATCAAATCAAATTAGGATTAATACCCTAAATGTTGAAAACTCCAGAATACGAACTTCTCATGGTGGGGCAGATATTGGTTTGTATGATGACGTAACAGATAAAACCACATTGGCTCCAGGCGACTTTGTTGTGCCGAACACTGTTATAAACACTTCAACTCTTTCCCGTTTCAATTATTATTATTCTCAATTGGTGTTAAAAAAAGACAAAAAAAATTACGTAATAGTTGTAGATCAAGACACTAACGAAAAAATTAATATACATCACAAAAACATTGCGGGAAATATAAGTGCAGTTAATTTAAGCACAACTGGCGGAAAAAAAATAATTGCCTCAGGATCTAATCAAAATTATGTTGAGCCAAATATTAGTTTTGAGAAGAATCCGGGTCCCCCCAAAAAATGGGAGGCCAAGGTGATTGGTAGCAATCCGATAACACTGGCAGTCGTAGATGGAACCATCTTTTCTGAAACCCCCATACTTGGGCCTCTGGACGAGGATACCAAATGGATTGATGGTTACGCCCCACTGGAAAATACCATAGAAGCCAGGGCGGCCGCTCGGGCAAATTATTATTATATATTGCCCTTACAAAAGCGGGAGTTCGTAACTGGTGGTTCTGGCACTTGCCTGTGCCTGCAAACAGATGATCCAAATCCTGCATCTGCATTTACATCCCCATCCAACAAATGCACAACATCGCTTCATTTCGGCAAATTTCTCAAACACACAGTAAATTCAAGCAGGGGATTTCACAACCACGAACTTCAGGATTATGTTGGCGCAGTAAAGACTATGGCAAAACAGTCAATATCCGATGCATTGGTGGGCAGTAGTTTTTCGGGGTATATTTTAACCAATTTGAGAGACACACCAACTCCAATTACTTTTTCTTTGGCAAATGTTGATGGTTTTAAGGGCGGCTCAAGATCAAAATTTCCATCAAGCTCATCTACCAGCACTGGATCTACGGCTGACAAAACACAATTCAACACAGGCGAAACTTCATCGAGTGGATCAAGTGTGCCGGGCGACAAAAATCGTCCACCATTGGATTGGAGAAAAGCAATAACAGATTCAATGAAAAAGTTGCTACAAGGGTCAGCAATTGACAAATTGACTCCCGATAGACTTTCCAAATTCTTGGCCAACAGACTTAGTGAAGGTGCACCACTGGCTTTAGTAAAGGAAATTGCCCTTGAATCTATAGTTAATGCCAAGTTGGCCGTACTTCAATCTGGTGGCAAAAACAAGAAGCAGGCTCTAAAAGAATTAGAGAACGACCCTCTTTATCAATCTCTCGTACTCGCAATCACCAAAGCTCGGAAGCCCAAAAACACGGGGGGCACAGATACTGGCTCAACAAATTCTACTGATTCAAGCAAGCAAGATAAAACTATTCGTATTACCGTCTTTCGTGGCTTGCCAGGAACTAGGGGAAGCGCGAGACCAACAGCGAGCGTTGTTGGGCAGCCAGAATTAGTACAAACATTTTCCGTTTCTCAAGATGATGCAGATACCGGAACACCTAAATTTAGAAATTTTGTGTTTCCTTTTGTTCCGAAGGATGTTAATTACTCGGGAATCGGAACACAGTGGACAGAAATTCCCAGAAGTGGCAATTATCCAATAGTTGACTGGACTGGGTTTAATTTATTGAAAATTAGTTTTAATTTTGACATTGTCAATACCAATTTCAAAAACAAACAAGGATTTGGTCTCAGTTACTCCTGCGAGGATCAGATAACCAGATTAAGGGAAATGGCCCAAACCCCCTATCCCGTGACATTTTTGAACATGGATAAATTTATGCAGAATGAAGTTCGTTGGCCACTTTTGTCTTCGGGAAGAGGCGTTGAGTTCGTGATTGCTGAATTCAGCGTCACTGCGGTTCAGCGTACTGGCGGAAATGTGGTCCCAAATGATTCCGTACCAAACCAAATTTCTCGAGCGACATGCTCAATGACGCTTCAGGAAATCCCAATTGAAACCGTTGAGATAGTTCAAATGCCAAAAATTGTTCCATGCAAGAAAAATTGCGGCGGGGATATACCCACCAAAGAACAGCAAAAGGAATACTTGCTGTTTATGGCCGGTAAGGCATCGGTATAAAATGTCGGATGCAGGCGCAAGCAAAATTCTGACCCATAAAGATCTTCCGTCAAGAGGTATTGAAAAGTTCAATGTCACTTTTGGTGACATTAAAGAAGGTATCAAGGAAAACATAAACGACTCTATTCTTTCGTGCCAAGTTAGTTACTCAATGAGTATGGTGACCGAAATTACCCTTCAGATTATTGATCGTGATTATTCAAGGACGAAATACGACCCAAAAGGAAACTTGTCATTTGCGGAAGGCAATTACTTTAACATCGCAAGAGATGTTACATATATGACAAAACAAATTGCGGACGTTTCGTTTGATGAGGTCAATAAAATCGCATCAGTTAATTTACAATCAGTCCTAATGGAGGTGGCAGAGGTTTCGGTCAGCCAAGATCAATCTGTATCCCCGATCTGGACCGTAAAATGCAGACCAAAAGCAATACAGCAAATGAAGCGCGACAAGAAACCCGGTGTTATTACTGGCTCTGGAACCGCTTTTGTCAAGGCGGCATGCGACAAATACGGGCTTAAACTTGTTGCCGAACAAACCACAAAAAAACAAAAAATCACCCAAGCAAGTGGTGAGAACGAAGCAGACTCACTATGGGATGTTATTCAAAACCTTGCCCAGCAAGCAAAGTTTAAATGTTTTGAGGTAGATGGAACACTCTATTTTGCCTCCATGAAGTGGCTTATGTATAAATGGGGTCCAGATGCAATCACCTACACAGCAACGGTCAAAGACAAAACAAAAAAGCCAGCGATAGATGTAGACAAAGTAGTTACTAAGCGTTACATACCTTTGATGCCGGGTGAGTTGGGAAAGTCGTACGAATTAATGAAAATGCCATCAATGAGCAAATCCGACAATGCTGTCATGGAGGCTACTGGTTCGGCAGATATTGACCGGACAAATGGAATTGGCATTCGGCCTGGAATGACCGTTTATGTGGGTGGTATACCAACCTTTAATGGGTATTACCTAGTTACCTCTGTTCAGTTTGAAGAGCGAAGTCCAAACCCTGTGGCAATTAATTTTGAAACACCGGAAAGGCGCCCAAAGGAAAAAATTGTTGGTCTTCCGGTTGGAATAATTTACCCCAACATTGAAAGCATAGACCCAGTTGGCCCAGACATATTAATTCCATATTTAAAAACCCGCACAACAACCTCGGTTAATACTGGAAGAAGTTCAAGGCCACCCGGATGAGAAACAATCGACCAGATTTAGTGCGAAGAGACAATGGGTCTCCACACCCCTTCAGCGGAGGAGGGCTCTACGTGGGCAAAGTTACATTTGTGGGCTCGGGGAACACTGTAAATGTAAGAATTCCCGGATTGGGAATAAATATGGCCAAAGTTGTTTCTTTGGGAATGACCGCAGCGCAAAGGATGGTTGCTGGCGATTCTGTTCTTTGTGGGTTTTTGGATAATGACAACCAAGAGCTAGTCGTCATTGGTAGAATGAATATAGCAATTGATGTATTTGCCACCAAGGAAGAGTTGGCTGCTCAAGTGGCTATTTTGACTACGCTAATAACAAACCTCACGACAAGAGTCGATGCGCTGGAGGCCTGACAATGACAACTCTAAAATTCCCGCTTGAGTATAATCAGGACGGCTCTCTTGTAACTTTAGAGGATGGCACAGATAGTTTTTATGCACAATTGTTAAGTTTTTCTGCATTGACCGAACCGGGCACATTTCCTTTTTCGCCTGAATTTGGAGTTTTTGACCCTTCTTTCGGACTGGTAAATAGGGGTCTATTTATGCTTCAAGCATCAAGGTTTGTCCCAGAGGTGGAGATAATTGAAGCCGAAGGAGAACTAATTGAAGATACTGGTACGACTTTTCTTCGAGTAAAGTTCAAGAGGGTTTAATATGTCTATTGATTTTTCCCCATATCTCAACCTTCGTATTTATGACAAAGATCCCGGCGAGATGTATTTAACGGCAATTGAACTAATGAGGCTAAATGTTCCGCAACTGTCGGTTCGTCCGGGGACAATCGAAGATGCAATGATTCAATCTTTTGCTTTCCTATCAACAGTAGCTGTCAACCACATCAATGCGCTTCCAAACCGTTTGGTGGAGGGCATTGCCAACTTAATGGGCGTCAAGCGTTTGGAGCCAAGTTATGCATCGGTTGAAGTGACAATAACTGCACTTGACTATAGCGGCGGAGACTTAGAATCTGGAACAATTTTCCAACATTCATTTAATGTCGGCGGCGAACAGCAAATTGAATACTATGAACTTCAAAGTTCTATAACAATTGAACCAGTTACGCCAGTTTTGGATGCCAATCCACCCACCCCACTGCCTTCTATTACAACATCAATTTCGGCAATTAAGTTTGGACAACTGAAATCAATAACTTCCGGTACGGTGTTGACAATTTTGAATTCACAAAGCGTGGCGGATTCAGCCATAGCAGGGAACGGATTTGTTCAAGGAACTATTGGCGAAGATGATGCTCAATTTCTTTCTCGTTATGCCACCCAACTTCAGTCATTGTCAAATGTGGTCAACACAGCAAAACAAATTGAGGCATACGTGCTCTCAACCTACACTTTCGTAACACGTGCAAAAGCCTACGATTTGACCAATTCTGAAATTGACCGAACCCGAACTGCGGCAAGTGCCCCTGGGTATATTTCGCTCTTTGTGTACGGCGATGGCAAACCGCTCAATGTATTTGAACGCCAAACAATATATTCTGATTTACTTTTAAAAACTACGGCTGGTTTGCAAATAGTTGTTCAAGACATGGATATTTTGACAATGACAGTGAATTTAACTGTAAAAATATCGCAAGGTTCAGACTATTCATCAACATTGGCTAGTGTTAAGTCTTCCCTGAGTGAATATTATTCACCATCGGGATTTCCTCTAGTTGATGAAGCAATTCGCAAAACCAATATTTTTGAAAGAGTAATTTCTGTTCCCGATGTCGTATACGTGGATCAGGGCTTAACATTCGCCTGTACTTCTACAACCAGCGATGGAGATGGAAACCTTACTTTCAACAAAAAAGGCAGCTTGCCACAAATTGACTTAGATGCGTCAACAATTGTTATGACTTACTTATGAGATTAGAGATTGTTCAAAAGAACTTACTATCCAGTGCCCTGTCTTTGGAGCGTATTTCAAACCCCAATTCCACGTCATTGACTTCTGCCATTGAATCTAGTGGATGGACAACTGATTCCCCAAGCACATTTGTAATTGATGAAACCTTTGCCTATCTAGCAACGGCATTCTCTTTAAAAATTTCCAACCCCACAACAACCAACATTGTGATAAAAGGGACACAATTAAACGTTCCCTTTCCATACATTGCTGAAGAACTAATTTTTCATGCGCTAATTTTTTGTGAGACGAACTTAAATGTTTCGGTTTACTTACATCCATCCGACAGTAGCTACACTACGGTGGTACCTACTACGCAAAAAATAACTGCTGGTCAGTGGCTTCCAATATTCTCAAATGGATATACATTTGGAACTAAAAACTCTGCCCACATGGATGTCGGTATTACCGTGGTGGTTCAAACAGAATCTTCGCTTATCCCAATTTTTTTCACTCTCCCCACATTGGTGCAGAATGAACCAGAAAAATATAATCAATTTTCTCTATTGAGTAAAAAATACTTACCAGACATATTCCGAGAGGTTGATCAAGAATCAGTCAACCCCGTTCGTCCATTGGCGAAAATTTACCACTCAATGACTGCCGATTTATCTCAAGCAATGGACAAATACGTTCGAATGGTAAATTTTGAAAGATCTGAATTAAACACCGCAACTGTTGAATCAGATGGTGATCCATACAATCTTCTGAGCAGAAGTGAGTTGACAGATCCAGTCCTTATGACGCCAGAATACTTGGAATGGGGTGCCATGTTGCGTGGGGCTTTGACCATGTCGGACATACAAGTAGGTGGCGTTTCTGTATTGCCTTCAGGATTTGATTTTCGTCGATGGCAGGTTCAGACCGGGGTATTTGGCCATGATGCTGGGAGTAGAGAATCGGTGAGAGAAGCAGTGCAAACAATCCTTGATGGAAATAGAACGGTGCTCATCACCCCTCTTTGGCAAGGCCAACAATTTGACATTATGATCAGAACATTGGTCAGCGAAACACCTGATAACCCTGCCGAGGGTCAATCAAGCCCAAAAGTTCTTGCTGTCGCAGAACCAACCAGACCTGCTGGTTTTGTTTTCCTACACGAAACCCTTGCGGCGATTAACTTTATATTGGGCGATCCAGATTTTGGTTTATTTGATGTTAATACTTTAGAGTAGGAGTCATAAGTGATAAAATATAGTGACCAAATTAACCATAGAAAGAATGGTAATTATGAACAGTAAATTCATCAAGGACACAGCAGAACGTTCAGTAATGGCTTTTTTGTCAGGCTGGCTAGGTTCAGCAATGGCAAACGGGTTGGATTTTGACTCATTGACAAATGCAGACAACCTCGAGGTCGGGGTTACGGCTTTGGCGCTCACCATTGCGGCTGCTCTTGGTCTCAAGAAGGTCGGTCCAAACAAGGATTCTGCCTCAGTGCTTTAAAGACTGTCCGCAGGGACAGGGGTTCCTAATCTACAATCTCATGGGTCTTTGATTAGGAGAACACATCTGTGATTGCTGGTGTTTACAACATGACGATAGAGCAGGGCTCTACATTTGGGCGCCTTATTTCTATTGAACAGCCAGACCTAGTCGCAGACCCCACGGGTCAGACTTTTGAAAATTTTGATTTGGCTGGTTTTACTGCTCGGATGCATATCCGTAGAACTGTGGACACAGCGTCACCGATGATTACCCTGACCACCGAAAACGGTGGAATTGCGATTAATCCCAATATTGCTGGGACGCCTACCAGAAATAACGAAATTTCTTTAAGTATTTCCGCCGCCGATACGGCAACTATCACTACTAGTGGTGTTTATGACTTGGAAATTATAAGCTCTGGCGGAACAGTGTCAAAAGTCGTCCGGGGCGATGTCACTCTGATACCCGAGGTCACCAGATGAGCAACGTACCTAATCAGGTTTACATTAATCAGGACACACCCAACCAAGTAATTGTCAACCAAGATTCTCCAAATCTTGTGACCGTTAGATCGAGTTCTGGGCAAGCCAATACTCGTCGCCATGAACATACCCAAGGACTAGCCTCTGCCACTTGGGTAATTACTCATACATTGGGCGGAAAACCCTCAGTAACTATTGTTGATTCTGCTGATACACACGTAGTTGGTGATGTAACATATAATAGCACGACTCAAATCACGGTTAATTTTTCAGCGGCGTTTTCGGGTAAGGCTTATCTAACATAAGGAAGTAAAATGGCACAAAAATTTCTTACAAATATAAACCTTAATCAGAACCAACTGATTAACGCCACCTTTGAAAAACTTGCCACCAATCCACCCGATGACAACTTCTTGGGTCGGATGTACTTCAACACCGCGACCAACACCATCCGCGTCAACACGGGTTCAGGATGGAAATCCCTTCCGCACACCATTGTTTCTGGTGGCGGCGCTGGAATTGCTGAAGCCCTCACAGTCTCGGAAAATAACGGCACAATCACCCTTACTCTCAATGTTGCCGATACGGATAGTGCCGGTCTACTGCCCGCATCGTTTTGGCAAATGCTCAACGATGCGACATCTGAAGCAACGGCTAGCAAACTCGTCAAGCGCGATGCCCAGGGCAACGCAAAGGTTGCGACTCCAACAGACGCTGCCCATATTGCCACCAAGGGTTATGTTGATGCCGCTCGTCAAGGTTTGGATGTCAAACAGTCAGTAAGAGCCGCAACCACCGCTCCAATCAATCTCGCAACAGATCTTGAGGCTGGCGACTTAATTGACGGAGTAACGCTTGTTGCTGGTGATCGTGTTCTCGTTAAAGACCAAAGCACTGCAACAGAAAACGGCATCTATGTTGCCGTTGCCACTGCCGCTGGTGCCGCTTCTCGTTCTTCTGATGCAAATGGCACCCCGGACATTGGTGAACTAAGGCCAGGAACATTTACCTTCGTTGAAGAAGGTGCTGTCAACTCCGATAAGGGTTTTGTTGTTTCAACGAACGGCACGATTATTGTCGGCTCCACGGCGATTGAATGGACACAGTTCTCTGGTGCTGGTTCGTTTGAGGCTGGCAATGGACTCAGCCAATCAGGCAACACAATCAATGTCAATGTTGTTGCTAACAGGACAGAAATTGTTGGAGACGCCGTTGATATTGCTTCCACCTATGTCGGCCAAGCAAGCATCACGACACTCGGCACGATTACGACTGGTGTCTGGAATGCCACGGACGTCGCCGTTGCGGATGGTGGTACCGGCGCTAGTGATGCGACCACGGCAAGAACGAACCTCGGTATCAAGACGAGTGGCGGCGATGTCACCACGACCACTCCGACTCTTGCTCGCGTCGCCGCCCAAGGCAGCACTGCGTCTGCGTCGGGAACGTCAACGACGACCGTCACTCACAAATTCAATACGACCGACGTAATCGTTCAGGTGTACGAAGTAGGGACAAATGAAACTGTGTTCGGTGATGTCACTCGACCAAATGCGGACACAGTACAGGTTGTATTGTTGGGCGACCACGCAGCAAATGCGTTTAGGATTGTCGTAACCGCAGTTTAAAACATAGTCAACCTTGAGGGGTTGACGAACGAGAAGCAATAGCGATTGAGGTCGCAAGTGGCACAAAAATTCGTTACCCCTATAACCATAAAAAATTTGGCATCCTCTGGTTCGGATGCGCTCACAGTTTTTTTAAATGGTGAAGTTTATGGTCGCGTAAAACTTGAAGCGGGCGGTCGCATTTCTTGGAGCGACGGCGCGGGCGCTTACGACACAAATCTTTACCGTGATTCAGCAAACGTTCTTTCTACTGACGATGTCCTAAAGGCGACTGCTGGCGTCGTCACGATGGCCGTCGCAGGCGTGCCGAACGCCGCACTCCCCGACGGCGCCATTGCAGTAGACACATTAGACAATTCTTTTTATTATCGCGCCAACGGTGCATGGAACGAAATCAGTGGTAACTCAACAATTACGGTGAGTGACACGGCGCCAGCCGACGCAGATGTTGGCGCCCTCTGGTTTGACTCCACGAGCCTTGAGATGTTCATCTACTACGGTTCGGCTTGGGTTGAAATCAATGCCGACACGGGCGCAGAAGAACTGTCCGACTTGTTTGATATTGAGTTTGCGAACCTTGTCGCTGGTCAAGTTCTCAAATATGACGGCGATAAGTGGGTCAACGGAAAAGGTTCCAGCACGACAGTAGGAGATAGCGCTCCCGCCAACCCTGAATCAGGCGACCTTTGGTACGACTCCACAAATCTCACCCTGTTTATTTACTACAGCAGCAACTGGATTGAACTTACTCCAGACTTGCAAGTTGAAGAACTTTCTGACCTGTTTGATATTGAATTTGCAAATTTAATTCAAGGCCAGATTCTCAAATACGACGGCGAAAAATGGATTAACGGAAACGGTTCAAGCACGACCGTTGGTGATACTGCACCTGCAAATCCAGAAGCAGGCGACCTTTGGTATGACTCAGCAACTCTTAGTTTGTTCATTTATTACAGCGGCAACTGGGTTGAG
>Ga0172367_10005118_pt1 | contig 15969 bp, 16 predicted proteins | sample Lak10m_FD_114542 | JGI IMG/M metagenome (GOLD analysis project Ga0172367, IMG submission 114542) | Freshwater microbial communities from Kabuno Bay, South-Kivu, Congo - kab_022012_10m | ecosystem: Environmental > Aquatic > Freshwater > Lake | place: Democratic Republic of the Congo: South-Kivu...
CCAACACGAACCCAGTGGGCATACCAGGTGTCTTTTTGCTCGGAGGACAGGCCAGCATCACCCGTCAGATACTTCAGCACCCTGAGGTTATTTAGCGGATGAATATCGCAGGCAATCATCTGGCAAATTGCCCGCACGCGGGCCCGGCCCTGCAGATCAGCCGGCATGAGTGCTGGGCTGGGAAAGGCCTCCTCGAGGTATTCAATGATTGCAGTGGACTGCGATAAACGCAGTCCATCGTGTTCGAGCAGCGGCACCAGGCCCTCGGGATTCAGCGCAGTGAATTCCGGCTGACCCTGTTCATTTTTCAGAAGGTTCACCGTTAAATGCTCAAACGTTAAGCCCTTAAGCCCCAAGGCAATGCGGACACGATAAGACGCCGATGATCTCCAATAGCTATGTAGTCGCAGCATGGCTTAAACCCCCTCGCTTGGTGCTCTGCTTAAATCATTATTGGTGGAGACCAAAATCTTAATCATCCGCATAAATTCTTTGCGATCTGTTTTTGACAGTGGTGCAAGTATTTTCTCCTGCGCCCGATTCACCAGCGGCTGCATCTTCGCCATGACCGACTGCCCCTCCTCTGTTAGCGTCAAGAGCCGAACACGCCGATCCGCCCGCGTGCTGCCACGATGCACCAGGCCTCTGGACTCCAGGCGCTCCACCACGCCGACCATGGTCGAGGTGTCCAGACCGACCATGCCCGCAAGGCTACGCTGATCCGAGCCGGGCGCCTCGCGCACTGCCTGCAAGACCGCATATTGAATCGGGGTCACGCCAACCGACTCAAGCTCCTGCAAAAACACCGCCACCGCAATCTGTTGCAGCCGCCGTATGTAGTGTCCTGGCATGTCGTGAAAGCCCGCTGGCGGCCGCTCTTTTGCCCCTGGCATCTGACACCTCTGTTTAGAAAAGTCTTGACGCCCTCCATTTTATCCTTATACTAATCGTTAGTACACTTACTTTTATCAGACCCATATTCAGAAGGAGAGCAGCCATGGCATCACCCACGGGCGGCCCCGTCATCGTGGCCGGCGGTGGAATCGGCGGCCTGGCCGCAGCGCTGGCCTTGGTCCGGCAGGGCTTTGAGGTTCTCGTGCTTGAGCAGGCGCCTGCCATCGGTGAGATCGGTGCAGGCATTCAACTTGGGCCAAATGCGTTTCATGCCTTCGATGCCTTAGGCGTGGGCGATAAGGCCCGGGGCCGCGCGGTCTACACCGATTGCATGATCATGCATGACGCCATCGATGAGTCGTTGATTGGCCGACTGGAGACCGGCGAGGCCTTTCGTCAGCGCTTTGGCAATCCCTATGCGGTGATCCATCGGGCGGATGTTCACCTTTCTTTATTAGAAGGCGCCCAAGAGACAGGGCGCGTCCAATTTCTGACCAACACGCGTCTTGAGCGCATTGAGCAAAACGCAGACGGCGTCATCGCTTATGACCAGAATGGCAAGGCCCATCGGGGCGTTGCGCTCATTGGTGCCGATGGTGTGAAGTCGGTTGTCCGCGAGGCCTTTGTCAATGACCCTCCGCGCATCACTGGCCATGTCGTCTATCGGGCGGTCGTGGATAAGGCGGACTTTCCCACTGATTTGCAATGGAATGCAGCCAGCCTATGGGCAGGCCCAAAATGCCATCTGGTCCACTACCCCTTGCGCGGGGGCGAGCAGTACAACGTTGTGGTGACCTTTCATAGCCGCCAGCAAGAGCAGTGGGGAGTCACCGAGGGCAGCAAAGAGGAAGTGCAAAGCTACTTTCAAGGCATCAGCCCCCGGCCTCGCCAATTGATTGATCTGCCCAAGAGCTGGAAGCGCTGGGCTACTGCCGACCGCGAACCGATTGGCCAATGGAGTTTTGGCCGGGTGACCCTGCTGGGCGATGCGGCCCACCCCACCACCCAGTACATGGCCCAAGGCGCCTGCATGGCAATGGAGGATGCGGTCACACTCGGCGAGTCGCTGCGGGTGCACGCCAACGACTGGACCAAAGCACTTGATCTTTATCAGCGGGCACGCGTTGCGCGGACTGCGCGCATTGTGTTGTCGGGCCGTGAGATGGGCAGGATCTATCACGCCATGGGCGTGGAGCGCCTCGTGCGAAATAGCCTCTGGAAGGGCCGAACCCAAGACCGCTTCTATGATGCCGTGGAGTGGCTTTATAGCTGGAATGTCAATAATTGCCTATCAGCAGCGCAGTAAAGGAGCGCCCCATGCAATCTCTTGGACGTCTTGAAGATCTTCCCCAGGCCTATCGGGATCAGCTCACCGAACAAAACCTGGTGCCTTTGTGGCCCAATCTGCGTGCTGTCTTGCCGCCAAAAATCCCGAGTCGAAAAACAACACCAACACACTGGTCGTATCAGGCGATGCGGCCGCTGCTGCTTCAGGCCGGTGAACTCACACCGATGGAAAAAGCAGAGCGGCGTGTATTGGTCTTGGCAAACCCTGGGCATGGTCTTGAAAAAATGCAGGCCAGTGCCGCCATGTATTTGGGCATGCAGTTGCTGCTGCCCGGCGAGTGGGCGCCATCCCACCGGCATACCCCGAATGCGGTACGTATGGTGGTTGAAGGCGAAGGCGCGACCACCACTGTTAACGGAGAGAAATGCCCCATGCACCGTGGCGACCTGATTCTCACGCCCACTGGCTTATGGCATGAGCATGGTCACGAGGGCAAAGATCCCGTAGTCTGGCTCGATGTGCTGGATCTTCCGCTGATTTATTACACCGAGACCTCTTATGCGATTGAAGGTGAGCGGCAAAAAGTTAACCCAGGCCATGGCGAGCGCGCCTATGTGAGTGGCGGTGTGGTGCCCACGCCCAGCTTTGATCGGCAGCCCAAGGCCTACCCCGTTATTCGGTACCCCTGGAGTGAGGTGCGACAGTCCCTGCTTGCGCTGGCAGATGATCAGCCCGCACTCGAGGCGGTCCAGGTCACGTATGTGAATCCCGAAACCGGCCAGGATGTGCAAAACAATCTTGGCTTTTATGCCCTGATGCTGCGGCCTGGGCAGACGCTCAAGCTGCCTGCGCGTTCGCCCGCGATTGTGTTTCATCAAATCGAAGGCCAGTCCGAGCTGGAGGTCGCGCAAACCCAGTTCCTATTAAGCGAAGCGGACACCGCATGCGCGCCGGGCTATACGCCGATCACCATCAAAAACCGCTCGGCCAATGCACCCGCGTTTCTGTTTATGGCAGATGAATCGCCGCTGCACCGAAAACTCGGTGTCTATGAAACACGGCCCTAAATCATTAACACACCGTAAGACTTAGCCAAGAGAGAAAACATGACCTCCTATCTCTGGAATCCACCCCCACCCCTGTCACTGCCGGTGCGCGGAAAATCAGAACGCTTCCCGATTCATCGCCTATTTTTTGTTGGCAGAAACTATCACGCCCATGCAGTCGAAATGGGCAAGCCGGTCGACAAATCCGCTGAGCGGCCGTTTTACTTCACCAAGTCGCCTCAGACACTTTTGGAAAGCGGTGCAACCACTGCCTATCCGCCAGAGACCAAAAATTTTCATTATGAAATGGAGCTGGTCGTGGCCATCGGTAAGGCGGGTTTTCGTGTGCCGGCCGATCGCGCCCACGAAATCATTTATGGATACGCCGCAGGCTTAGACATGACACGGCGGGATTTACAGCTAGTGGCCCGCGATAAAGGCCGGCCCTGGGATCTGGGCAAGGATGTGGAGGAGTCTTCTGTCTGCGCCGAGATCGTCCCCATGGAGGGTGTTGTCATTGAGCGCGGCGAAATCGCACTTCAGGTCAATGGCAAGACCAAGCAGCAGTCTAATGTCGATAAGCTGATTTGGAATATCCGAGAAATCATTGCAGACCTATCGCTTTTTTATCATCTACAGCCGGGCGATCTGATTTACACCGGCACACCAGAAGGTGTGGGTCCGGTGGTCACCGGCGATGAGATCACCGGCCAGGTGCAAGGAGTGGGCGAGATTTCTCTTCGGATTGGCGCAGCCAGTTAGCGTATTCAATGAAATGCATAGCCATCCATGGCCAGCACGTGATCACTAATGCCGCGAAAAAATGCATAGGGCTTAGCCGATGCGCCTGCCGCACCCAACGCAACCATCAGCGGCAGAAAATGTTCATCTCGCGGATGGGCGCGGACTGCATCGGGCTGGCTTGACCGATAACGCAGTAAGGCCTCGGTATTTCCGGCAGTCATCTGCGTATGGACCCAGTCCGAAAACCCCGTGACGTAATCGGGCCTCGGGCTTCCAAGTGACTGAACCATCTGCCAGTCGCGCAGGTTATGGGTCACATTGCCTGAGCCCACAATCAAAAATCCCTGCTCGGCAAGCGGTGCCAAGGCCTGCCCAATCCGATAGGCATGCTCTGGACCCGCGTGATGCTGTAGCGATACCGGAATCACTGGCAGATCGGCCTGCGGAAACATATGTAAAAGCGGCACCCAGATCCCGTGGTCTAAGCCACGCTCTGAATCTGCCTTTGCCTGAAAGCCCGCAGCACGCAGTGCATCCAGCACCGCCTGGGCCACCTGCGGATCTCCGGCTGCAGGATATTGGATTTCAAATAGCCGCGAATCAAAGCCTCCAAAATCATGAATCGTGGCCGGGCGCGCCGCAAATCCCACTGTTGGAATTTCCGTCTCCCAGTGCGGACTGACGACTACCACCGCATGGGCCGCACGAAACTGACCGCCTATCTCGGCCAACGCCGCCCCTGCGGCCCCCGGCTGCAACGCGAACATCGGGGAGCCATGCGGCACAAAAAGTGAAAAGCGATTTGAGTTCATAGGCAGAGACTCTAGGGATTTCGGATTGCTGATGCTAGCGAATCCCGCGAAGGTGCCGCTCAAAACAACTAAGCAGCTGGCTTGCCGCATGCGTTAGCGGCACTCCCTTTAAAGTGATCACGCCCAGCACCATATCGGGAGGTGGCGGCTCTAAGGCAATCAGACTCATCTGATGGCCAAAGATCGGATCCGAAAACAGTGTCTTGGGCCCAACACAGAGCCGATCCGCCCTGCGCATCAGATCACTCATCAGCAGCGGAGAGTCACAGTAGGTGAGGCGTTTGGGCTCGCCCATGCCCCGCTCGCGCATCCATCGCAGCAGCTGATTGCCTTGGCTGCCGGCACTCAGGTTTAAGGCCCAGCGCGCATCCTGCAATTCCGACCAGCGCTTGGCAGACTCCAGTGGATGGCCCTTGCGGCAGCCAATTGCGGTTTCAATCTTGGACAGCTCACGAAAACTTAACTCAAACGGGAGCTCCTTGGCGTTCGCAATCGCAAAAGCGAAATCAATTCGGCCCTCAATTAAGGCGGGAATCGCAATCGAGGGAAGGCCCTCCACCAAAGAGATCTGAACATCCGGGGCGATGCGCTCGAACTCACGAAACGCCTTGGTCATCACCGCGGCCGCGACCACTGGGGTCATCGCCAAGGCCACGCGGACCCCTGAACCCCCCTTCAGGGCACTGATCTCCTCCTGGGCTTTTTGCAGCATTGACCGGGACAGGCGGGCCCGGGTCAGGAGCGCATGCCCGGCCGGCGTGAACTCAACCCCCCGATAGCTGCGCGAGACCAAGGCGGCACCCACAGACTCTTCTAGCTCGCGCAGCGCCTTGGTCAGGGCACTCTGGCTGAGATTTAGGTCCCGCGCAGCCGCGCGAATCGAGCCGGATTCGGCTACTTGGATTAAGGCGCGCAGCTGATGGTCACGCATTGGCGGATCTGAGATTAGGAATGACTACCAATAGTTGTCATTAAAGCGAAAATATAGTCTTTTGATTGTCTTTGCAAGTGCCTAAGATGGCTTTCAGAGGAGCTCACCCCTCCCGACTCAACCAAGGAGACAACCATGAATCAGCTGTTTAGAAAACCGATCGCGGCCCTGATGGCCTGCGTGATTGCATTTGCACCGGGACTGGCCATGGCCTATCCCAACGGAACGGTCTCACTGATGGTGCCCTACCCTGCGGGCGGCCCTTCTGATGTGATTGCCCGAATTTTTAACAACCGCATCTCCAAGCAGCTTGGATCGCCCGTCATTGTGGAAAACCTTGGCGGCGTCAGCGGCGCCCTGGCGGCCCAGAAAGTGCTCTCGATGCCGGCCAATGGCCAGATGTTTTATCAGGCCTCGCCCAATGAGGTGATCCTCTCGCCCTTGGCAAATGCAGCAGTAAAGTTCGATGCAGAAGATTTCCAGCTCATCCAGTTAATCTCGTACGCGCCACTGGTGCTGATTGTGAAAAAAGATCTGCCAGTCAACACTGCCGATGAGTTCATCACCCTGGCACGCAGCTCCAAAGGCAGCGCCGCTTTGTCATATGGGAGCGTTGGAATCGGCTCCTTTTATCACGTGCTTGCTGAGCACATGGGCCAGACCATCAATGCACCGATGAATCACGTGCCCTACAAGGGCGTCGCACCGCTGATGCAAGATATCGCTGGCGGAAATGTCGACTTTGCGATTCTTCCTCACTTTGGCGCAATCGATGGCTTGGTTGAGCAAGGCCGAATCAAAGTAATCGCGCAGCTCGGCAACCAGCGTGCTGAAACCCTGCCCAAGGTACCAACCGTTTCAGAAGGAAAGCTTCTCAAGAACTTCGGCTTCTCGATCTGGACTGGCTATATGGTGAAAAAGGGCACGCCCCCCAATGTCGTCAATGCCCTGCAAAAGGCTGTCCAGACCTCACTGGCTGATCCGGAGGTTCGTGCGTCGCTACGCCTGCAAAGCCAGTTGGTGGCCAAGCCCATGACACTTGAAGAGTCCGAGAAGTTTTATAACGCCGAGGTGGCCTACTACCGCAAGATCGCCAAGGCTGTGGGCATCCAGCGTCAGTAAGCGCGAAACACTACAAGAGACCCTCTGCCATGGCTATCGATCAAATTGCCCCTTATCTCAGCGAGATGCGTGGCTTTCGCCACGACATTCATCAGCATCCTGAGCTGGGCTTCGAGGAGACCCGTACCAGCGCCCTGGTGGCAGAGGCGCTGCGCTCCTGGGGCTACACGGCAGAGACCGGGGTTGGTAAGACCGGTGTAGTGGGCCAGCTGAAAAACGGCAGCGGCAGCAAACGGATCGGCCTGCGTGCAGATATGGATGCGCTGCCAATTCAGGAGAAGACCGGCGCCCTCTGGCAAAGTAAACGTGTTGGCCTGATGCATGCCTGTGGCCACGATGGCCACACTGCGATGCTGCTGGGCGCAGCCCACTATCTGGCGGATACAAAAAACTTCTCTGGCACTGTCAATTTGATTTTTCAGCCGGCAGAAGAAGGACTGGGTGGTGCGGCTGCCATGATGCGCGATGGCCTTTTTGATCGCTATCCCTGCGATGCAATCTTCGGTATGCACAACATGCCCGGCATCGCTGAAGGCCATGTCGTATTACGCAAAGGCGCATTCATGGCCTCATCGGACTACGTCACGGTGACTCTGCATGGCGCTGGCGGCCATGGCGGCCTGCCCCATCAGGCGACTGACTCCATCGTTGCCGCCTCCGCGATTGTGATGGCGATTCAGACCATCGTCTCGCGCAATACTGACCCGCTGGATATGTCCGTGATTACCGTGGGCGCGATTCATGGCGGCAAAGCCAACAACGTGATTCCCGATGAAGTCAGGCTGGAGTTAAGCGTTCGATCGCTCTCGCCAAACACCCGCACGATGCTAGAGCAGCGGCTCAGAGAGGTCATTGACCTACAGGCCAAGAGCTACGGCGTGCGCGCAGAGATCGACTATCGCTACGGCTATCCGGTGCTGGTGAATCACGATGAGCCCACCGCATTTGCTACCGCGGTAGCGACATCATTGGTGGGTGAGTCCCGTGTCGACCCGCAGGGCAAACCGCTTTCGGGCAGCGAAGATTTCGCCTACATGCTCGAGCGTGTTCCCGGCAGTTTTCTACTCGTGGGCAATGGCGCCGGTGAAGGCGCCTGCATGGTGCACAACCCTGCTTATGACTTTAACGACAATATTTTACAAACCGGGGCAAGCCTGCTGGTGCGCCTCACCGAGGCATTTTTGCCAGCGCAGTAAATGACCGCAGTTTTGAAAGGACTTCAAAATGGGTAAATCATTTGTTGTTGTGGGAGGCGGCATTACCGGTGTAACTACGGCCTATGCGCTTGTAAAGCGGGGTTATAGCGTCACCTTAATTGAGCGCAATCGCTACGCGGCGATGGAGACCTCGTTTGCAAATGGCGGCCAGCTATCGGCTTCAAACGCAGAAGTCTGGAACCATTGGTCCACGATTTTTAAGGGCATGAAGTGGATCTTTAAAAAAGATGCCCCGCTACTGGTAAACATGAAGCCAAATTGGCACAAGATTTCCTGGTTTGCCGAGTTCATGGCCTCCATCCCAAAATATAAAGCCAACACGATTGCGACCGCTCAGCTTGCAATTGCTGCCCGTGAGCACTTTTTTGATTGGGCCTCGCGCGAGTCAATTGATTTTGATTTAAAAAAAGAAGGCATCCTGCATATCTATCGCGATAAGGCAGGCTTTGAGCATGCGGCAGACGTCTCGAAACTGCTTGCCGCCGGCGGATTATCGCGTCAGGCGGTCACGCCCGCAGAGATGAAGGCCATCGAGCCCACACTTAATGGCCGCTATTACGGCGGCTTTTACACCGAGAGCGACTCAACCGGCGATATTCACAAATACACCAACGGCCTTGCCGCCGCGGCCCAGCGCCATGGCGTGAGCATTCTTTACGGCTGTGCAGTTGAGTCTGTGTCCTCGGATGGCACTCAGGCCCGCATTACCGTGCGCCAAAACGGCATGCCGCAGACGCTTGAATTCGACAATATTGTTGTCTGCGCCGGCATCGAAAGCCGCGGCATTGCGCAGCAGCTCGGTGACCGCTTAAATGTCTATCCGGTAAAAGGCTATTCGATCACCGTGAATCTCGCAGACGAAGCCAGCCAGCAGGGCGCGCCCACCGTGAGCCTTCTGGATGATGAGACCAAGCTGGTGACCAGCCGCCTGGGACTGGATCGATTCCGCGTGGCCGGTACTGCTGAATTTAATGGCCGCAATTGGGATATCCGCGCCGACCGTATCAGGCCATTGATTCAGTGGGTCAATGACTGCTTTCCGAAAGTGAGCACCCGATCGGTTGTGCCCTGGGCTGGCCTGCGACCAATGATGCCCAACATGATGCCGCGGGTCGGACAGGGCAAAAAAGCCAATGTCTTTTACAACACCGGCCACGGACATCTTGGCTGGACGCTATCGGCAGGCACCGCAGAGATGATTGCCGAAGTAATCTCCGTCCGCCCGGATCGCACCGTTATTGCGACCTTACCGGCCGGATTTCAGGCGGCGACTCAGCCCGCCTGATCAAAAGCTGTCTTGTCTGGAAGGGGTTTGGCGAAAATCGCCTTCTCCTTGCAGCGCGGCAGATCCAGAATTCCGAGTTCACGCGGGTCACTTGCGGTCCATGGCCTGAAGCCACGAAAATAGGCGGACAAGTTTTAAACCCCACCCTCCATCACGATAAAAGGGGCACTCCGTGAAGACCGTAAAAGACTGCATCTTACAAAAAACCCAGCACACGATCTCCGTCTCATCAGGCGATACGGTGCAGCTTGCGTTGGAAATGATGAAACAGCACCGCGTCAGAGCGGTACTGGTAATCGACTCGGATCAACTCGTGGGCATCATTTCGCAGGGTGACTGCGCGATTCGCGCACTTCTACCCGGCAAGGACGCCAAAACCACCCGCGTCTCGGAAATCATGACCCGCAATCCGATTACCGTAAAGCTTGGCGACCCCATGGAGGTTTGTATGGGCCTGATGGCGACCCGTAGCATCCGTCACCTGCCGGTGCTCGGAGGTGATAAGGTTATTGGGGTGGTGTCAATTGGCGATGTTGTCAAAGAGATGATGTCGGACTTAAGCCAGCATGTCTCATTTCTTGAGACCTATATCAAGGGCCACAGCGCCTAGAGCACAAGAGCTTTCGAGCTGACCAACGCCGATTCATGCCACAAAAAACTGAAGGATTTTTTTACTACGACATCATTTCTCCCTTCACCTATCTTTTTCTTCGGCAAAGAGCAGCGCTCACCGAGCGTCTGCATTTAATACCGAAGCCGATATTTTTTCCTGGATTGCTGCGGCTTCAGGACAACCGGGGGCCAGCAGAAGTCGCTGAAAAGCGGGTCCACACCTATGACTTCTGCATTTGGAGTGCGAAAAAACATGGCATTCCCATGAAGTTTCCGGCGCGTCATCCTTTTCCGTCAGTTGCAGCACAGCGCCTATTCCTTCAACAAAACGCGGACTGGGAGATGCTGGATCGGGCGTTTGACTTTGTCTGGGCGCAGGGCCGGGATCCGGACCTCGAATGGCCCAATTTTTGCGCCAGTATGGGCCTGCCGAACACACTCAGCCGGCCGGATAGCGCGGAGATCAAAGGCAGGCTTGCGCAAGAAACCGAGCAGGCGGCCCGCCAGGGCATCTTTGGTGTGCCAACGATTGTCGTGAATCAGCGGGTCTTCTGGGGCTGCGACAGCATTCCCTGGATTCTGGATTATCTCGATAATCCCAACATGTTCGCGCAGCCCGAGTTTCTGCGGTTGCGAGCGATTGAAAATCCACTGAAAACGAAATTATAAAGTTGGGGTGCTAGTCGTGGGCCCGCAGTGAGTCAAACCAGCAATAGCGGACAAGTACGTCTCGGCTGAACTGTTTGGCACCTTTTCGGCACTCTGAGGGTAAACCCACTAGCGCGATCTCCGCTAATCGATATTAATAAAAAAATTTCGTCAAGGATCTCTGACATGGCCCACTCTGTTTTTCGTCGACCCATCTCCCTGCTGGCTGCCCTAGGCCTTTCGGGCGGTCTGATCACAATCGGTATTTCATCGGCCGTCCTCGGCCAAACAGCAAACTGGCCGAGCAATCGGCCCGTTAATATCACTGCAGTTTTTCCCCCAGGGGGATCAGTTGACCAAGTCGCCCGCCTACTTGCGGAACGCCTAACCAAAAATACCGGAGGCCAGTTCATTGTTGAAAATAAAGTCGGCGCCTCCGGCTCGATTGGCACTGCAGCGGTGGCCAAGTCAGCCCCAGACGGTCACACCCTCGCAGTCGTCTTTGATACCCACTCAGTAAATCCATCTCTGATTCCCAGCCTGCCGTTTGACACCCTGAAAGACTTGTCACCGATCACGTTGATCGGAACCGGGGCCATGGCAATAACCGCCCATCCCAGCACGCCTTACAAGGACTTCCGACAACTTCTCGATGCAGTGAAGGCCAAGCCCGACAGCATTAGCTACGGATCGATTGGAACCGGCTCGCTTGGTCATCTGGCTATGGTGCAAATTGGCAACGAACTCGGCGTTCGATGGACCCATATCCCATATAAAGGCGGCGGGCCACTGAAGACCGACGCCCTAGGCGGACACGTCCCGATTGCGATTGGATCAGTCTTTTTACTCAGCCCGAACGTCCAAGCGGGACAGCTTCGTGCGCTTGCAGTCACTTCGCTCAAGCCCGATCCACAGATGCCAGGCGTCAGAACAGTCGCAGAGCAGGGATTGAAAGGCTTTGAAGCTTATTCATGGTGGGGTGTGTTCGGACCGGCAGGAATTCCTAAGCCGACCGTCGACAGAATCCACTCTGAAATCGCCAAAGTCCTGCGCGACCCAGAGGTCGCCACGAAGTTAAAGGAGCAAGGGATGGAAATTATCGCGGGGGGTCCCACCGAGCTGGACAAATTTAACCGCTTACAGGTTGAACGGTGGGGCAAGGTGGTCCGACAGAATAAAATCGAGGCGGGCAGCTAACGCAAAAGACCCTTGGAGTTGGGTTAAAAACCCACCGCCATACCATCGCGCCGATGATCAGAACCAGCCACATAAGCGATTGACCCATCAACCGAGCTCAGGCGAGCAATCGCCTGCGCACTTCCAAAATCAAGGCTATCAGCAGGTGCGATCAAGACTTCATGGCCGAATGAACGCAGACCTGCAACGACATCTGACGGCATGTTGTACTCGACTGTCAAAATACCATCATCATTGATCCGCCAGCGTGGCGTATCAGAGCATGCCTGCGGATTTAAGCCGTCATCAACATAACGCATCACCATCTGCAGATGCCCTTGCGGCTGCATGTTTCCACCCATAACACCAAAAGCCATCAGCGGCTCGCCCGCTCGAGTAAGAAATGCCGGAATGATGGGGTGAAACGGCCGCTTCCCGGGGGCGACTTCATTGGGGTGGCCAGCAGTCAGCGAAAAAGCGCTGCCACGATTATGAAACGCAATGCCGCCAGGCGCGACCACGCCCGACCCAAATCCTCTGAAATTCGATTGAATAAACGACACCATCATTCCAGATGCATCAGCGGCACACAGATAAACGGTACCTGAGTTTCTTGGTACGCCTGCTACGTACTGTCCCGCACGTTGCGAATCAATTAACTTGGCCCGTGATCTCAGGTATTCTCGATCAAGAAGTAGCTCGGGGTTAATTCGCATGGTTTTGGGATCTGAGACATGCGCATGAACATCTGCAAATGCAAGCCGCATGGCCTCCACCTGTAGATGAATACGTTCTCTGGTCTGCTGACCCTGTGATCGTGCGTTAAGCGCATCCAAAATTCCCAGGGCCATCTGCGCGGCAATGCCCGAACCATTGGGGGGAATCTCGTGCAAGACTACTTCGCCATAGGCACTTGCGAGTGGACCTACCCAGTCGGCCTGATGGGCATCAAGGTCGGCCTCAGTCAGCGCACCGCCTGTCTGTGCAGCAAACTGCGCTATTCGCCAGGCGAGTCTGCCACGGTAAAAAGATTCGCCTTTTGTCTGGGCAATCTCGGCAAGCGTCTCTGCTTGCTGGGGAAATCTCCAGATTTCTCCAGCCAACGGCGATTGATCATTACGCAGAAAATTTTCTGAAAATCCAGGCTGCTGCGCCAAGGTGTCTTTGGCGAGTGACCACTGCCTTGCGATCACTGGCGAGACTGGATAGCCCTCTTGCGCATAGTCAATCGCCGATGCAAAGAGATCGTCGAATTTAAGCTTTCCAAATTTTTCAGACAGCATCACCCAGCCAGACACGACACCCGGGATAGTCACACTTCCCCAGCCGACTGCGGGCATCTTCGTCTGGCCAGAAAAATATTGCCTGCTCCAAGCCTGGGGTGCACGGCCCGATGCATTTAAGCCATGAAGCTTTTTGTTATCCCAAACGATTGCAAACGCATCTCCACCGATTCCGTTCATTGTAGGCTCGACAACGGTCAGCGTAATAGCCGCCGCCAGTGCTGCATCTACGGCATTACCACCACGCTGCAAAGCACTTAATCCAGCCTGGGCCGCAAGCGGTTGAGACGTGGCAACAATATTGCGCGCAAACAGAGGGGCCCGTGCGCCCCCAAAAGGAATGGAGAAATTCATCGGATTATTTTGATTTGAGAAGACGCGCTGTCTAAAAAGCATGAACGGTTCTAGTCGATACGCACGTTCGCAGATTTGACCACCTGAGCCCATCTGGAATGCTCTGCCTCCGTGATCTCCGAAAGCCTGGTAGACCGCTCAAATCGTAACTGCACACCCTGCTCTAGCATGCGCGAACGCAGATCCTGGGAGGCCAAGACCTTTCCAAGCTCACGCTCAAGCTTAGCAATGATCGGTGTGGCAACGCCTTTCGGCACATAGACCGCAAAAAGATTATCCACATCAAAGCCTTTCACGCCACCCTGAATAAGCGTCGGTGTGTCTGGTAGAAGTGGTGATCGCTCCGTTGCAGCAAGGCCAATGACTTTTAATCTGCCCGACTTAATATGCGACAAGGATGCCGTCAGGCTATCGAACATCATCAGCGTGTTGCCTGCTATGAGATCCGGTAAAGCAAGACTACTGCCTTTATAGGGAATATGAACTGCGCGGGCATTGATACGTTGCAGCAAGAGCTCTGATTCAAGGTGCGAGAGGGTTCCGTTGCCCTGAGATGCGTAATTCAAATTGCCTTTTTGGTTACGAATCCAGGCCATCAACTCCGGAACCGTATTGGCAGGAACGCTGGGGTGCACCACCAAAACATGTGGGACCGAGCCAACTAATGCAACGGGTACAAAATCACGCCGCAGATCTGCTGGCGGGTTGGCATAAAGGGCCTGGGCAATCGCCTGATTGGTCAGGGCACTCAAATGAATCGTATATCCGTCTGTCCCAGCTTTTGCCGCAGCACCAAGACCAAGCATGCCACCAGCGCCAGGGCGATTTTCCACCACCACCTGTTGGCCTAGCGCATCCGCTAGCGGTGCAGCAACCGCGCGAGAAAGTACATCGGTGGAGCCCCCCGCGGGAAAAGAAATAATCATCCGAATCGGCTTTTTAGGCCAATCGCTCTCAGACTGGCCAAGGGCAGCGCCCACGCCCAATAAAAAAGGTGTAAGCGCTATCAGGAATTTCTGAAAAGTCTTCATTCGAAAGGCTCCCTAAATACGCCGAACAGGTCCTACCCCCCAATCGGCAAGTTCTCGCCGCGAACCATCGGGTAGATCAGGTCCATTTTGTCTCAGTTTTTGTAGATTAATCAAGGCTCTAACGGTTCTACAATCGGGGGAAAGTCGATCATTTACAGACGGGGTTATTTCGGAATGTCAGAAGTCATTTGCGTATGTAACGGTGTCTGGGAAGAAGACCTTAGAGATTACCTTCGAAGCACCCCGATATCTTCAATTGATGAGCTCAGGGCCAAGGAGCGCATCTGCAACAAGTGCCGACAGTGCGAACCATTGGTCAACGCATTAATCGCTGAGGTTCTCGCAGCTACAAAGCCCAAACCATCTCGGCGGCAGTCATTGCTCGCCCTTGGCGGCATAGCACTATATGCTGGCCTGTCATCAGCATCTATTCTGACCACCCGAAAGGCGATCGCCCAACAACCTGCGACCCCTTCATGCGGGAAGCCAACGCCCCCTCAGATGGAGGGCCCTTTCTTCACTCCGTTATCGCCAGAGCGCACTAATTTAATCGAGCCTGGCATGAAGGCGCCCAGCGTGCGAATCGTGGGTCACGTGGTGGATGTCAACTGTCGGCCAATACGCGGGGTGCTACTCGATTTCTGGCAGACCGATGACCTTGGTCGTTATGACAACAAGGGCTATCTACTTCGTGGCCATCAGTATTCCAATGCCAAGGGGGAGTTTCGACTCGACACGCTCATCCCGGGCGAGTATCCGGGCCGCACACCACACTTTCACGTCAAAGTTCAACACAACAATGGGCCCGTGCTGACAACGCAGCTTTACTTGCCGAATCACCCTCGAAATACGCGAGACTTTCTCTTCGATCCTCGGTTGGTGCTCACGTCGCGTGGATCAGAGCTTCGGTTTCAATTTGTGCTGGCCAGTTAGTCCAAGCATGGTCAATCGCTAGTATCGCTAAGGGGTTAAAGCTTAGCGGGGGAGTGACGTTTGAGCCAATCGCGCAGCGCGTTATTCATGCGTGTTTGCCAGCCAGGGCCATGAGCACGAAAAGCATCCAGAACGTCACGATCAAAACGTATGGCTACCTGCTCTTTTTTTCCAGAGCCTAATGGTCGTCCCCTGGTACGTTTAAATTCCTCAATGCCCTCGAGCATCTCCGAGCGTGATAGCGGGCGATCCGCCTCGTCCTTACCGTCCCAAACATAATCACCGCTGGCGGAAGGCTTTCGGGTGGCTGCAAGAATTTTTTCACGCACGGTTATAGTCTTTTTTGCTTGCGCAGCCATAGATTTAATGTAGATGCAAAAAATAGAGGTGTCAAGCCCCTGCATCTTTAAGAAAACCCGACCGCCTGAAAATCAGCGAAGTGGCTGATTGATTACAAGCGCATTAATGAAGTCGATTTCAGCCGCCTCTGCGTCGCCAGAAAAGCCATGAGCGTGGGTCGCTCACCTGACTCAAGCCGAGACCAACAAACACCATAATGATTCCCGGCCAGCTGCCGGGCCGCAGCCCTTCTC
>Ga0172367_10005120_pt1 | contig 15965 bp, 19 predicted proteins | sample Lak10m_FD_114542 | JGI IMG/M metagenome (GOLD analysis project Ga0172367, IMG submission 114542) | Freshwater microbial communities from Kabuno Bay, South-Kivu, Congo - kab_022012_10m | ecosystem: Environmental > Aquatic > Freshwater > Lake | place: Democratic Republic of the Congo: South-Kivu...
GAATAATAATAAGAATATATAAAAAATCTTTATATATATTTATATAAATATATATAGGTATTTAATTTAATACATTTTTTAACATTTTTAACTAATTCATTGATATATAATAAATTATTATTTTTTTAATTTTTATAAATGATTTTAATTCATATATTAAATTTTAAAGGAACAACATTTTCTAATTGTTTATTGATAATATAGAACCTAAAATCATCAGGAAAATTTGAATTCTGGTACATTTTGATGAATATTTATAATTGGATCTCTTGTTCCTCCTCTTCCAGTAATATTAGGATATATTTTTAAATTATAAAGTTTAATTTAAGATTTAAAAAAAAATAATAAAAATTTATGAAAAAATTAAGAAATTTTGGAATTAATATCTAAAAGTAATGCGTAAATCATTTGAAGATTAACAGGATGATTAACAGAACGTCCAAATTGTCTCTTTCTTCTATTAGCTTGATATAATTGAATATCTTGAGTAGTGATTTTAAATTTATTAGCAGCAGTTTCAAGAGTAATAGAATGGTCATCATCGACAAGTGCTAAAGCTTTAATAATAAGACGAGTTTTAATACTACCTTCAGTTCTTTGTAATTGTTTAGCGATATCAGCATAAGAGACACCTTCATTAATTTTATCAACTAACGCATCATCTTCATCTTGTTCCCATCTTAGACCTGCTCGAGAGGTTTCAGGATTTTCACGTTGTTTTCGTAGTTTCTCTTGGAACTGGTAATTAGATGACATTAGGATTTTTCCTATAATGATAATAATAAATTATTCTTAAATCTTTTTTTTAGATAAATTAAATTTAATATTAAATTTATTTAAAATAGGATTAATAATATTAGGTAAAATATTTAAATTATTTTTTTCAGCAATATAAATATGAACAAGAGCGAAAGCGAAATAATCACTATATTTAAGATAAAAAAGTCTATTATTATTAAGAGTATAAAAAGTATCATCAATTAATTTATGAATAATATGAGGAGAATTAAGATGTTGTAAATCTTTATGAAAAATAAATTCAAAATTATAAAATAGTTTATAAATAAGAAGAGGAATTCCACTAGTATAAAATTTAATAGGATGATTATAAGTAAAATTACCATTTTTATTTAAATAAAAACCTTTAGATTGTTTAGAGAAACTAAAAGATAATTCCCAATCAATAATTTTAAAGTCATTATTACAAATGATAATATTAGAAGGTTTAATATCATTATGAATATATTTATTTTTATTAAGAATATTAAGAATATGAAGTATTTGGAAAGAGAATTTATTAAATGTTTTTTGTGTAAATTTAATATTATCAATAGTTTTTTGACATTTTTCTAAAAAGATATAAAAATTATCATTAAAAAAGATGGCATAAATTTTTCTATTTTTAAAAATAAAACCTTCTTTAATAGTAGTATATTTATTAATTTTATTACCAAAAATAGAAATTAATTTTTTATAACCATTTAATTCATTATAAAAATTATCTTTAGTATCACCAATAAAAAAATTAGAATTAATAAATTTTTTAACTAATAAATTATCACCATAATTTTTAATAGATAAAATATTAATAATAGAAATAATATCATCTTTAAAAACTTTATTTTTAATAAAATTAGATTTATCATTAATACCTACAAGTGTAATTTCATTAATAGATTTTAAATCATTAATTAAATCATTAATTTCATAAACCATACCTTTAAAACCTTTATTAATTAATCTTCCACCTTTCATAAATAAATTCTATAAATAATTATTTAAAAAATAAATAAAAAATAAAAATATGAAAATAAAAAAAATAATATGTATAATAATAATATTAGAAACTGTAAATTCATATATATTACCACAAACATTTAGAGAATGGACAATAATAGGAATAGAAAAAGAAATAAATAAAAAAAAACCATATCATTATAAAATAGGTGAATTACCAATGGTATTATGGTATAATAAAACGAAACCACAAACAATAATAAATAACTGTAATAAACATTTAGGAAATACATTAAAAGAAAGTTATATAAAAAATAATAATTTAATATGTCCATATCATAATAGTTCATATAATAATGAAGATAATTTAGGAAAAATAGAAGAACGAAATGGAATATTATGGTGGAGTTATAAATCATTTAAAAAGGAACCGCCGAAATTAAAAGATGAGAATAATAATAATTATATATTTAAAGTAAATAGTGATTTAATATCAATAATATTAAATATAATATGTGAATTTAATGGAGAAGAAGAGACAATAAGATATGTAAATAAAAAATTATTAATAAAAAATAAAAAAAATTATTTATTATATAAATATCCATATACAATAATATTAAATAATAATTATATGATAAATATAATACCAATAGATATAAATAAATCATATATATATTTAACAACAAAAAAAGGGAAAGAAATAAAAAAAGACGAGATAAAAAGATTAAAAGAAAATATAGAGAGAAGATTTAATGAATTAAAATTTAAATATTTTCTTTTAAAAACGAATAATTCATATATTTATAAAATATATGAAAATTATAAAGATTATATGTATATAAATGATTTTACAATAAATCATTTTTTATTAAATAAAAATTATTATTAAAAATTGATTATTTTTTGATAACTATTAGAATAATAATGGTTGATATAGAAGAAATAATAAAAGACGATTTAAAAAAGGAAGAGAATATAGATATAAATTCATATATAAAAAGAATAAATAAGAAATATAAAAAGAATATTAAAAAAACGGATTTAATACGTATATATAATGAAATGGAAATATCAAATTATGAATTAAAAAAGAAATTAATTAAAAAAATTCAAAAATCTCAATCAGGAATAATAAGTATAAGTGTATTAACATCAGGAACACCAGAATATACAAATAAAGAAGGAGAAAGAATAAAAGGAACATTTAGTTGTCTTCATAATTGTTCTTTTTGTCCAAATGAAAAACCATCAAAAGAGAATAATTGGACACAACAACCGAAGAGTTATTTATATACAGAACCAGCAGTATTAAGAGCAAATCAAAATGATTTTAATCCAATAAAACAGATGAATTCAAGAATATCATCATTAATAAAAATGGGACATCAAGTAGATAAAATTGAATTAATAGTATTAGGAGGGACTTGGAGTGAATATCCAAAAGAATATCAAGAAGAATTTATAACATCATTATATTATTCAGCAAATATATATTTTGATGAAATAAAAAGACCAATAAAGAGTTTAGAAGAAGAAATAGAAATTAATGAAACATCAATAATACATATAATAGGATTAACATTAGAGATGAGAAGTGATAGTATATCATTAAAAGAAATAGAAAGATTGAGAAGATTTAATTGTACAAGAGTTCAATTAGGAATTCAACATATAGATAATGAAGTATTAAGAATGAATAATAGAGGAGAAACGATAGAGAAAACAAAGAAAGCAATAAAATTATTAAAAGATAATTGTTATAAAATAGATGGTCATTTAATGTTAAATTTATATGGTAGTAATGAAGAAAAAGATAGAGAGATGTTAAATGAAATATTAGAAAATGAAGAATTACAAATAGACCAATTAAAAATATATCCTTGTGCTATAGTTCCATTTACAAAAATAAAAGAATTATATGAAGAAGGTATATATAAACCATATGAAGAAAATAAATTATTTGAATTAATAAAAGAATTTAAAATAAAAATTAAACCACAATTTAGAATAAATAGAATAATAAGAGATATATCAGGACATTATATATTAGGTGGTTATTCACAACAATATACAAATTTACGACAAATATTAAAAGAAGATATGAGAAAAAATAATTGGGAATGTAAATGTATTAGATGTAGAGAGATAAAAGATAATAAATATGATGAAAGAGATGTAAAATTAAAAATTTATAAATATAAATCGAGTAATGAAGATGAATATTTTATATCATATGAAACAGAAAAATATTTAATTGGATTTATAAGATTAAGATTAGTTTTTAATGAAAATATAAAAAGATTATCAATATTAAATGGATGTGCTTATATAAGAGAACTTCATATATATTCAACATTATCAAATGTAGGAGAAATAAATGAATATTCAATTCAACATAAAGGATATGGAAAATTATTAGTTAAAAAAGCAGAAGAAATAGCAAAAGAAAATAAATTTGAAAAAATGGCAATAATAGCAGGAACAGGTGTAAGAAATTATTATAGAAAATTAGGATATATATTAGAAGAAACATTTATGATAAAAAGAATATAAAAAGATGATAATAAAATAAAATAAATGAATTTAGTAAATTTAAAGCAAAAAAATAGAATACATTCATATATAGATATATATGATAAAATATTAATATCAAAAAAAGAAGAACCATTATCTTTATTAGAAATAATAAATGGAAATGGAGAAAGTTTAAAATTATGGTATAGTTATTTTAAAAGAGCTGAAGTTTTTGGTATTTATATGACAGATGCTTATAATGAAGAATTATTAAAATTAAGATTTAATGATAAAAAATTTGATATTTTAATAGAAAATGGTTCATATAAAATAGATATATTAAAAAATTTTATAAAAATTTATATAAAATTGTTAAAAAATAATGGAATTTTAATTATAGAAAATATACAATCTATTTGTTATATAAAAGATTTAATAGAAGCGACACCATTTTTTTTAAGAGAAAATATTGAATATTATGATTTAAGAGAAATAAAAGGAAGATATGATGATATATTATTTATTATAAATTTATCAAAAAAACCAAAAGATTTAAAAAAAGAAGAACAAGAAGATGTAAAAGAAGATGTTAAAGAATATGTTAAAAAAGATGTAAAAGAAGATATTAAAGAAGATATTAAAGAAGATGTTAAAGAAGATGTTAAAGAAGATGTTAAAAAAGATGTTAAAAAAGATGTTAAAAAAGATGTTAATGAAGATATAAAAGAAGATGTTAAAGAAGATGTTAAAAAAGATGTTAAAAAAGATGTTAATGAAGATATAAAAGAAGATGTTAAAGAAGATATAAAAGAAGATGTTAAAGAAGATATAAAAGAAGATGTTAAAGAAGATATTAAAGAAGATGTTAAAGAAAATGTTAAAGAAAATGTAAAAGAAGATATTAAAGAAGATGTTAAAAAAGATGTTAATGAAGATATAAAAGAAGATGTTAAAGAAGATATAAAAGAAGATGTTAAAGAAATTATAAATAAAGAGAATAAAATAAATATTAAAGAAGAAATAAAAGAATTAAGTCCTTATTTAAATATATATAATTTTTTATTTAAAAGAATAAAAAATAATGAAATAATGTTATTAGATATAGGTATAAATGATAAAATGATAAAATATTGGTATAATTATTTTGAAAAATCAGTAATATTTGGAATAGGAACAAAAAATAATATAGATGATGAAATAAAAGATAATTATAGAATAAAATTATATTTAGAAACAAGTCCATTTGATATAAATTTAGAAAGTTCAAATATAAAATTTGATATAATAATATATAATTATGAGAATGAAATAAATAAATTAATGTTTATAATAACAATATATTCAAAAATATTAAATAATAATGGATTTTTATTTTTAGAAAATATAAATAATGAAGATTTAGAAAAAATAAAAGAATATATACCAGAAGAATTTAGAGAGATGTTAGAAGTATATAAACATAATAATATGAATTTAATAGTAATAAATAAAAAATGAAATTAATATAAATAATAAATATAATGTATTCGTTATATAATAGACGTAAAAAGAAAAATAAATTTCAAAAATTAGATAAAATAGATGAAAATAAGATATATATGGAAAATGAAAATAATAATAAATATAATACATATAATCAAAAAAATATATGTAAAATAATATATGAATTTTATTTAGAATTTATGAGATTAGTGTTTAGAAAATAAATTGTTTTAATACAAATGAAAATGAAAATGAATATTAATAATAAGTAATTAAGTTTATTTTCAATAACTAAAATTTTATTTTTATAATATTTATTAAATGTATATGAATTATAAATATTATTTTTTAATAATCTGGATTTAAATTGTGAGGATAAGAATAATTCTTTGAATTGATTTAAATCTAAATTATTATAATTATTGTCAATTAAGAATTGAGAAAATTCATAATTAATAATAGATTTAAGATTATTAACAATATCAATATCGTCAATAATAAGATTATAATCTAAATAATAATGAATATAATTATCAATAATGGAATAATATGTCATTTAAAATATAAAATAAAAATAAAAATCATTTTTAAAATTTAATAAATAAAATAATTGTTAAAAATATAAATAAAAAAATTAAAAAATTTAAATAAAAATTAAATTTATCGATTTTATTTTGAAAAATAATAATTGTTTTTTTAAACATTTCATTTTCATTAAATAAATCTTTAATTTTTTTATCATATTTTTCTTTAATTAAATCAACAAAATAATAATTAAAATTATCTTGAAGATTATCCTTAAAAACAATAAATTTATTATTATATAATAATAAATCATTATTAATTTTTTCTAAATCTTTATAAATTTTAAATATTAAGAAATAATATAAATAATTATTATTATTTTTAATAAATGAATTAGCAAGTAATAAATAAAAATTATCAATTTGATTATTAATAAAATCATCATAATTTTTGAATGTTTGAATAAAATTAATATCACAACATTTATTATATATTTTATCTAATGATAAGTTATCAATTTTATAATCATTAAGTTTATTTTTAAAAATATTAATGTCATTAATAATTTCATTAAATTTATTATTAATAATTAAATAAAATAAATTATTAGAATAAATAGAATTTTCAATTTTAGAAACAATCTTATCATATAAAATATTTGAATTCATTTAAATAATATTTAATTAAATATTATTTAAATCATTACAAGACCTTGTCATTCTATTATCAATATTTTTGTATTTAATATATTTTTTATAAATAAATTCTTCTTGTTTTCTTGAAATATTAGATAATTGTTTAATAATAAGATTAAGATTATCAACATTAATATCATTAACATTATTATTAATTTGAATAATTTCTTTACTTTTCAAGTCTATGAATAAATTATAATTATCAATTTGAAGTAAAATTAAATATGAAAATAATAATGTAATATATATATTATAAGAAATATATGAATTAATAATAGGATATATAACTGATGTATGAAAAATACTAATTGATAAAATAATGGTTAAAACACAAACTTTTTTAATCATTAATAATACTTCTATAAATCTTTTTATGTAGAGATAAAAAATCATTTTTTAATTAAATAATAGTTAATAATTAAAAAAATTTGTTAATAATTTATTAGTTTTTTCATTTTTTTTATTAAGACATCTATTTAAATAATCATAAATTATTTTATCATTATTAATTTTATCATTTATAAATAGATTATTATATTTTATATAAAAATGCCATAATGTTTTATTATTATTTATATAATAAGCTTTAATTAAAAACAAATATTTATATTCTTCATTAAAAATATTAAAATTATATTTTGTTAAATATGTAAATTTATTTTTAATTAAATATAAATTATTGTAATTATATTCTTCAAAATTAGAAAATGTTTTATATTTAAAACAAATAGATTTATCATTATTATATTTATAAATTCTTAATAAATTAGCATAATCATTATTATTTAAAATAGTATTTAAATTCATAAAATTAGAAACACAATTAATCATATTTTTTTTAATAATAATTTTAAATGAAGTAATATAACATTCAATAAAAGAAATTAAAATTAAAATTAAAAATATTTTCATAATAATTAAAAATGTATTTATTTTTTTATAATAATAAATAAAAATGAATAATTAATTTTTATTAATAATTATCAAAATGCCAAGTATTTTTAATACACAGGTCAAGGAAGAATATAATTATCTATTATTGGGTGTTTATATAAACGAGACTTTTCATACAGCAACTTATTATAAAGGTTGTGAAGGGGAGTATATTACGTCTCTTCTTACTTGTGAAAAATTTTATAATCTATGGGATTTTGCTTTTAGTGTGTTAGGACTTGGTTGTTATGACGAGTGGCAGACTGTCTTTTATTATGATCCTGACAAAGAAATTAAGTGGATACCTTTATATTTTCTTAGGTAATTTTTTTTATTTGATTTAAATCAATTATTATTCAATTTTTATAAGAGTAGTTAAGTTTTTAAAATTGATTTATAAATTAAATTTATATAAGAATAGTTAAGTTTTAAAATAGTTTTATAAATTAAATTTATAAAAGAATATTTAAGTTTTGATTTAAAGAATAATTATTTAAATTTATTATTATTCAATTTTTTTATTTTATAAAATATATTTGTTTTAAAAAAAAAATAAATTAAAAAAAAAATGAAAAAAGAATATAAATAATATTTTATCCGTCTTACAGATGTCGAATACTTCGAAGGTGTGTAATTTCTCGTGCTCTTGTGTTCGTGATGATTGCTCTTTTAAGCATCGTATTGATGACCTTGAACTTCGTAAGGAGTTTAAGGAAGTTGTTGATATGAAGTTTGATAAGGTTCTTTTTAACGAAACTGACCCTGAAGGAACTCGCCATTTGCCTTGTCTTCATAGCTTTCTTTGTAATAAGGAAAATTGCGGATATAGGCATCGTTGTTCGTTTTCTGGCAGACGAATTATTCAAAAGGAATGGTTTGAACGTCATCCTCGTCCTCAACGTAAGCATTTAACTGCTGACGATTGTTCTACTCTATTGAAGTTGGTCGAAAGATACGATATGAGTGATGAGGATGGTGATTTGGTAGAGATGTTTTCTAAGCTTATTCGTCGCACTTAATTTTTTTTTATTTAAAGAATATTTTTTTTAATTATTTATGAAGATATTATTATTTGGTGGAAAAGGATGGATAGGGGGTCAATTTATTAAATATTTAAAATCAAATGAAGAATTTAATAATAATAATTATGAATTAATAGAAACAAATGTTCGTGCTGATAATGAAATATTAGTAAAAGATATAATATTATTACATTCACCAACTCATATTATAAGTTTTATAGGAAGAACACACGGAGAGGGAATAAATACAATAGATTATTTAGAACAAGAAGGAAAATTAGTGGAGAATATAAGAGATAACTTATATGCTCCACTAGTATTATCAAAAATAGCAGAAAAAAATAATATTCATTATACATATTTAGGAACAGGATGTATATTTAATGAAGTAGAATCTACATCTAGATTATATAATGAAACAGAATTACCTAATTTTTTTGGTTCATCATATTCAATAGTAAAGGGTTTTACAGATAGATTAATGAGATTAAATACAAATACATTAAATTTGAGAATAAGGATGCCTATAAATGATGAGATACATAATAGAAATTTTATAACAAAAATAGTAAATTATGAGAAGATATGTTCAATACCAAATAGTATGTCAGTATTACCAACGATATATCCAATAATATATGATATGATGAAAAAGAATATAAAAGGAACATTTAATATGACAAATCCAGAATATATAACTCATAATGAAATATTAGAAATGTATAAAGAAATAATAGATAATGATTATAAATGGGAAAATTTTGATATAGAAGAACAAAATAAGATATTAAAATCAAAAAGGTCAAATAATTATTTAGATACAACAAAAATAGAGAATTTATATCCAAATTTTCCAAAAATTAAAGAAGCAGTAAGAGAATGTTTAATAAAAATGAAAGAGAATAAATAATTTTTCTAATAGAAAAATAAGAATTATGAATTTATATGATATTATATATGGAAAAAAATATAAAAAATGTAAAGAAGATGAGATAAGAAATCCATATACAAGAAGGTGTATAAAAAAGGATAAAGAAATAGCAAAGAGATTATTAGAATTAGGGGAACTACCAGAAATAAAAATGAAATATATGAAAAAACTTAAAAAGAAGGAAGAAAATAAATTAAAAGAAACAATTTCATCAAAAATATTTTCATATAGAATAAATGCTGATATAAAAAAGAGAATAGATAATTTTAATAAAATTATAAAATTATTAAAAATAGATATATCAAAAAAAAATTATTGTTTAAGATTATATAATAAAGATAAGATAGGAAAACCAATATTTAAAGTAGGAGATACAATAATTTTAAAGAAACAAATAGGAAGTGATAGTATAAATGGAATAGTATATTTATGTAATATAAAAGATAAAGAAAATAAGAAATATGAATTTGCTTCAAAATTAGTATTAAATAATAAAAAGACGAATAATGAGATAAAAATATTTAATATATTAAATAATTCAGTATTAAAAGATAGATGTCCACATTTTCCATTATTATATGGAAATATAGAATGTATAGAAAATGAAATGAATGATATTAGTTTATATCCTAATATATTAAAATTAAATAAAAATAAATCATATAGATTAATTTTAACAGAATTAGCGGACGGAGATTTAAGTAATTTTATAAATTTAGAAGGAATAAATGATGATGAATATATTAATGCTTTAACACAAATATATATGTCAATAATGTTTTTTTATAAAGAGACGAAACATTTTCATAATAATGCTCATTATAATAATTTTTTATTTCATAAAATAACTTCAGGAGGATATTATCATTATAATATATTTAATGAAGATTATTATATAGAGAATATTGGTTATTTATGGATAATATGGGATTTTGATGCTTCAATAAGTTTTGAAAAATCAATAAATAAAGATATACCAATAATTAGGGATTTTGGAAAAATAATATATTCATTTTTACCAGCGAGATATAGAGGGTGGATAAAAGATAAAAAATATAAAATTTCAAAAAAGAATTTATCAAAAATATTAAAAATAAATGATGAAATACAATATTATTATCAAAATTATTCAAAAATAGGTATGATAACATTAATTAAAAAGATATTAAATATATTAGTTAAAAATGGTTTTTTAAAAAAATCAATAAAAAATAGTGAAAAAATTATTAATTCATCAATTTATAAAATAAATGTAAACAATATTTAGAAGAATATGAAAGAAACTGATTGTAATAAAACTCAAATATTTAATCCAAAAAGTAAAAGATGTGTTAATAAAGATAGCAAAAAAGGTATAGAATTATTATTAAAAAAAAAAGATAAATCAATATTAAAATTATATGAATTAATAAATGGAAAAGTATTAAAGAAATGTCCAGAAGGGAAAATAAGAAATTTAGAAAATTTAAAATGTGTTAAAAAAGATGAAATTAAAAAGATGAAGGGAAGACCTAAAAAAGAAGTATTAGAAGAAGATAAAGTTAAGAAGACAAAAGGAAGACCTAAAAAAGAGGTATTAGAAGAAGATAAAGTTAAAAAGACGAAGGGAAGACCTAAAAAAGAAGTATTAGAAGAAAATAAAGTTAAGAAGACAAAAGGAAGACCAAAAAAAGAGGTATTAGAAGAAGATAAAGTTAAGAAGTCAGATAAAAAAATAACACCAACCAAAGATGAAACATATAAATATATATATGATAATGATATATTTATAAATGAATTAGAAAAAAAAGAAAAAGGAAATAAATCATTAGAAAAGAAGATAGAAGCAGTTAAAAAAGCAAAGAAAATATTATCACCATTTTTAAATCGTGTATCGATGGATGTATATACAAGAAATAGATATTTATTATTAATGAAAAGAGAATTAAATAAAACAAAAGAAAAGAATAAAGGATGTGTTAAAATATATAAAGAAATGGAAAATTTAATGTTCCAATATAGAATAGGAAATAATATAATATTAAAAAAGAAAATAGGAACGGATAGTGTATATGGAGATGTATATTTAAGTGAATTTAGAGAGAAGAATAAGAGATTATTTACATTTGTAACTAAAATATATTTATATAATGAATTTAAATTTAATGAAGAAAATAAAATATTAAATAAATTAACAGAAATAGTAAGAAAAGGTGAATGTCCACATTTTCCAATAACATATGGTTATGTAATATGTGAAAATATATTAGAAGGTATGTATGAAAAAGATAGTTATGTAAAATCTACAAATGAAACGAAATCAATAACTCAAAATTTAATAAAATATCCATTAATAATAAAGAAAGAATTAATAAGAGATAATAGAAATGTAAAATTCATATCATTATTTTATGAATTAGCAAATGGAGATTTATGGTCATTTATAGAAAAATATTCAGATGATACTGATTATTTAATGAATTCATTGGTACAAATATATTTGGCAATAACATTTTTTACACATTATACGAATAAAATACATACAGATACACATCCGGGAAATTTTTTATATCATAAAGTAAATTCAGGAGGATATTTAAAATATGAATTATTTGATGAAATATATTATGTAGAAAATTTAGGATTTTTATGGGTAATATGGGATTTTGATTTGTCAAAAAATATAGAAGAATGGACGGATCCAAGATATATTCCAAATAGAAAAATAAAATCATATTCAGATTATAAAAAAATAATAAAATATTATATACCAGCAAAAAAATTTTTAGCTAAAAATCAAAAACTAGTAGGATATAATGATGAAAATTTGAAATTAAATAAAAATAAAAGATTATATGATATTTTATATAAATTATATAATTTAGTAATAGTAAAATATGAAGGGTCGGGAAATGATGAAGAGATAGATTTTAAATATAATTTATATAATTTAGTATTTGATATGTTAGAATTTTTTGTATCAGTAGGTTATATAAAAAAAGAATTACCTGTAGGTGCGAAGGTAATAAATAAAGAAGCATATAAATTAAAACATTTTTTAAATCGAAAATAATTATTAAATATTAAGATTATAATTAGTACCTTTATGAATATTAACACCTCTTTTTAATTCAATATTTTTTTCAATAGTTATTTCAATATTCATATCTTTAAGAATATCTTCTAGATATGGGAAAATAGCTTTAGATAATTCGATAGAAGCTTTATGAGGAACAACACTAGGGATATTAGAAACACAAAAAATATTAGCTTTTTTATATTTAATAATAGGATTATAAATATTCATAGGTTTAGATTGTTCTGTAATACCACCTTGATCGATTGCTATATCCATAATAATAGAATTTTCTTTAACAAGTTCTAACATATCGTTAATAATTAATTTAGAAGTTTTTTCACCAGAATTATAAATAGAACCAATAATAATAGAAGATTGTTTAATAAGGTCAATTAAATTCATATTATTCATAAGAAAAATATTAAAACCATCTTTTTTATATAGATTTAATTTATCTAAATCTTTATCCATAAGATTAATATTTTTATATCCCATTTCTTTTGCTTTATAAGCACTTGCTTTTCCTACATTTCCTACACCAATAATAGTAATAATATCATTAGTAAAATCTCTTTTATTATAATCATCATAATTAGTATTTCTCATTAAATCAATATGTTGAGAGGCATAAATAATAGCTTGTTCTCCAGCAATAATAGACATAGGAGCGAGAATAGGATAAGAACCATCATCTTTTCTAATAGTTTCATAAGCAATACAAGTTGCTTTACTATCAATCATAGCAGAAATAAGATTAGGAAGACTAGCGAAATGAAAGAAAGTAAGAATAATATGATGACTTTTAATAAATTGATATTCAGGTTCTAAGATTTCTTTAACTTTAACAATAATATTAGCATTATCAAATATTTCTTTAGCAGTATTACAAATAATAGCACCAGCATTAATATAATCATCATCATTAAAAATGGCACCAATACCAGCATTTTTTTCAACATAAACAGTAATATTCATATCAGTTAATTTTTTAACTTCACTAGGAACTAGAGAAACTCTAAATTCATTAGTTTTAATTTCTTTAGGAATACCAATAATATAAGTCATAATAAATAATATTATTAATTAATTTTAAATATATTTTTGATATATCAAACCAACAATATTAGATATATAATCATCATTATTAATAATTTTATTAAATTTTCCAATAAAAGATGATTTTTTGTTTAAATCATTATATTCAAACCAATTATTATTATAATAATATAAACAAATATAATGTCCTGAAGCATAACTACCATAATGAATAAGAATAGAAGATAAATATAAATTAAAAGAATTATTAGGTAATTTAATAATTTTTGAAGGAATTATTTTAGTATCTAATTTATATGATGCCATATTTCTAAAAATTTTAATAAAAAGAAGATTAGATTTTAATAAAGTTGTTTTATAAATTTTTTTATTATTTTTAATTTTAAATGACGGTATAATTTTATTTATATATAATTTTTTTTTATTTAATAATAAATCAATAGGTATATTATAATTAAAATGTGTATTTATAATATTATTTTCTTCTTTTATTTTTAAAGAATTATTAAAATCAAATATATATGATAATAAATTTAATAAATCAAATATATCTAATTGACTATTAATCCAATTTTCATTATATTCAATTATAGATTTATTAGGATAATAATAAATAAGTTTTGAATAAAAATTATTTATTAATTTTCTTAAATTAGTACATTTATTTATTTTATTATTTAATCTTTGAGAAATTATATTATAAATATAATATAATTCATTTTTAATTTCTAAACATAAATTATTTAAAATTGATTTATCATATTTAACAAGAGGAACATTAAATATTTCTTTTTCAATAATTTTATTTTTATTATGAAATAAACTTACTAATAAACTATCAATATAACAACTATTCTTTTCCCAAAATAAAAAAATTGTTTCATTTAATATTAATAATTTTTTTCCAGTTTTTCCATTTTTATTAACGCATCTTTTAGTTTTAATATTATAAATTTGATTATCTTTACAATTTTTTATATTCATAATTATCTATATTAAAAAAGAAAAATAAAAAATTAGGCTTTCATTGGTATCAATAGGAAAACAACACGACCTTGAACTAGTTTTTTACTATGAATGATATGAATGTTATAAGACACCTCACTAGAAGATAATATACAAACAGAATTAGAATTATGAATAATATCTATATCATCATCAGCACGATTATCGCGAAGATTTTCACCAAAATTGATAAAATCAGAAACATCAGATAAATCTCCAATAACACCAACAGGCTTAGGTAAAGCAGTATCAGAAGAAATTAATTCATCAATCTCTTGATTAACAATATGAACTGTAAATTCGCCAGAAGCATCAACAATTTTTTTAATCATTGCTTTATAATTATAAAGATATAAAAAAAAAATCAATTATTTTAAAAAATAGCAAAAAAATTATACATTTTTATATTTTTAACCTTTGTTAAAAGTTTATTGGGAACTAGTTCTATAGTATAACCATATAATAAAAATAACTTTACCATTTTTAATGCTTTATTATTTTTGTTGATGAATAAAAATAAATTATTGAATAATTCTTGTTATATTTTCTATAGCTTCATTAAAATGTTCTCTATCTTCAGTAGTTTAAACATTAATAATATTTGTATCTAATTCTAAAGGTATCATATATATTTATCTATAAATAGAATATTTTATTTAAACTTTTTAAGTAATAATCATTTTTAATATCCTTAATCATATTTACGAATAACTTTAATAATTTTCTTTTTTCCTTTTCCTCCTAATACATTATAATAAAATTCTAAATAATCTTTAATTTCTTTCTTAATTTTGTCAATACTTAATGATTGTAATTCTACTTTTCTATTTATATCATATAATTTATTTTCTAAAAATAATAAAATATTAATATATATATTAGTTGTATTATAATTATTATAAGATAAATAACTATCAATTATATCATTATAATTATTATTATATTCAAAATCTTTATTATAAAATAAAATTATTTTATATAAAATATTTATTATAAAATTATTA
>Ga0172367_10005123_pt1 | contig 15958 bp, 10 predicted proteins | sample Lak10m_FD_114542 | JGI IMG/M metagenome (GOLD analysis project Ga0172367, IMG submission 114542) | Freshwater microbial communities from Kabuno Bay, South-Kivu, Congo - kab_022012_10m | ecosystem: Environmental > Aquatic > Freshwater > Lake | place: Democratic Republic of the Congo: South-Kivu...
AAAAAAACCATTCCGGCGGCAGAAAAGATATATTCAACGGAACCGGATACGATTTCACTACCGTAGGGAGTGCTGGGTACCATGGCATAGGTTCCTGCGGAGGTGCCATCTGAACGCCACATTGTATGATTGCCGGAAGCATCTTCAGCGGCAAAATACAGGATACCGTTGAGGCTGGCTTTGTCGTAGGAGATGTCGGAACCACTGCTTCCTGGATTAATGTCTTTCACCATTTGTGTTCCGGCGCTGGTGCCATCGCTCATCCAAAGCTCCTTTCCGTTGGTACCATCGGTAGCAGGAAAGAAAATTTTGTTTCCGACCACTGTAAACTCATCCCCGTTCAGGCCAGATCCGCTGGCTCCCGGGTTGATATCTTTAAGCATTTGTGTACCTGCTGTCGTGCCGTCACTGACCCATATTTCTTTTCCGTTGGTACCGTCATCAGCTGAAAAAAAGAATAGGGTTTGTGCGCCTACCTGGAGGCTGGCTCCTGTAAGGATGCCGCTGCCGTTGGTGCCAGGCCTGATGTCCTTGACCAGCATAGTGCCTGCCATGGTTCCATCGGTTACATAGAGTTCCTGTCCGTAGGAGGCATCATACATGGTAAAAAACATCTTGTTGCCAACGATGAAGTTATCGGAGATGCTACTCCCGCTGGCGAGTGCGGTTACGGTGTTACCGTCGGTGGCGAACAGCCCAGCGGAGGTGGAGTTTCTGGCAGAAAATACACCGATATTATTGACTACGTAAATTCGGTTTACCTCGTCATCGGCGTTTGCTCTCAGGTCTGCTACCTGTACGGTGCCGGCTGCGGTACCGTCGCTTTTCCAGAGGTGGTATCCAGAGGTGCCGGGTCCGCCTCCTGGGTTGTAGTTGAATAAAAGGGTTCCGTTCAGATTTGCACCAGAGCCGCCTATATATCCATTACTGGCGCCGGACACCAGATCGGCGACCAGGGTGGTACCGGCGGTGGTACCGTCTGTTTTCCATAGTTCGGTGCCTTCGGCGGCGGTATAGCCGGAGAAGAACATAGTAGAGCCTACTACGGTAAACGGAAGGTTCGTTGTCACGCCATCGACGGGACCGGGATAAATATCTTTGAGCAGGCCGGTGCCACTGGCTGTTCCGTCTGAGAAGTATATTTCCTGTCCGTACATGCCCTCTGACCCATAGAAAAACAACTTTCCGTTGAACGTTGCGAATGGACTGGTGATACTGATATCCCCGTCACCGGCATAAATTTCCATGAGTTTTTGAGTTCCTGCCGACGTACCATCGGAGATAAAGAGCTCTGTACCACTGCCCTCGGCTGCGGAGAATAGTAGGGTAGCACCTAGGGATACGGGGTATTGGGGATTACTGCCCCGGGTACCCGGATAAATTTCCTTGACCAGGGTCGTACCGGCACCTGTGCCATCTGTCTTGAATAGCTCGGTTCCGGTACCAGTCTGTTCGCCCGAAAAAAACAGGGTGCCGTTGTGCTCAAAAAAATTGGTAGGGTTGCTATTGCCTGCTCCGGTGTTTATGTCGGCTAGCATCATAGTATTGCCCACGGTGCCGTCGGTGACCCATAACTCGGCACCGGTGCTGCTAGTAGCTGCGCTGAAATACAATTTGCTGTTAAAGACATGCAGCAGGGGAGAGTCTGCTGCGGACAGGCCGTTGGAGCTACCTGAATAAATATCCATAAAAAGGCTGGTGGACGTACCGTCGTGTACCCAAAGTTCTCGTCCGTTGGTGGCATCCGTAGCGACGAAGTAGAGGTTGCCGTTGTACACGGTGAGGTGCTTGGGCTCAGCGCTCGACGCCCCGGTATTAATATCCATTACCAGGCTGGTGCCTGCGGAGGTGCCATCCGTCTTATACAATTCATAGCCGTTGGTAGCCGTGGTAGCTGCGAAATACAGCATCCCGTTGTAATAGGCGAACCACTTAGGGTATGCATCGCCTGAACCTGCATAAATATCCTTAACCAGGGAGGTACCGGCGGAGGTACCATCCGATACCCATAACTCTGTTCCGTTGGTGGTGTTTATACCTTGGAAGTAGAGCAGTGATCCGGTGGTGTACATGGCGGTATTGGTCATGATTCCCCTGGTTCCCGGATTACTGTCATTCACCAGTACCGTGCCGCCCGCTGTGCCGTCCGTTTTCCATAGTTCGGCACCTTCGGCTGCGGTGGTCGCCTTGAAATAGAGATTACCCCCCATTTCTATAAAACCAGAGGGGTTGCTGTGCCCTGTACTGTGAATATCCTTTAGCATATAGGTGCCCGCTACGGTACCGTCGGATCGCCACAACTCGGTTCCGTTGGTGCCATCATCTGCTGAAAAGTAAAGGATACCACCGTACACTGTCAACTCTTGTGGTGATCCACTCGACGTGCCGGGTTTGATATCCATAAAAAGGGTCGTACCGGCAAGGGTGCCGTCGGATTTCCATAGTTCGGTGCCGTACTTTAGATTTCTTGCCGAGAAGAACACGGTGCCGTTATAGACAGTCAGATAACTCGGGCTTCCGCTTAGATTGTCATCTGCCGCGGTGTTGAAATTTTTCAGCATGTGCATGATGGGGTTCTGCGCCATCAGGGGCTGCAATAACCCGAAGAGAAGGGCTATAAGCGGGGTCAAAAAAAGCGAGAGGGGCACTCGCCGCGCGCCGGCATCCAGCGGCGCTGCATCCGCGCTGGATAGTGGAACGACTTTCTGCCGATACGGGTAGAGAGTTGGCATCATAGAATTGGAATATTTTATGGTGATGAATATGATGGTTTTTGTAGAAAATAGATGGTACCTACCAGTGGATACAGGTATTTCCCGGGTGGGCAGTTGGGTAGGAAGACGGAGCCTGGATTATGTCTTCGGCCTGCCTACAAGTAGTTTGCCGAGTGGTATATATGGTGTACTGGCCGGGTCAATAGCTCGCACAAAAGAAATCATTTGACCTCGCCATGGGTATTCATATCGTCCAATTGTGGTTCACATTTTGTCCATTTTTGCCTTTGCTGTATGCTTGATTCCGGGTGTTGTGAAAAATCACCTATAATCAGCGGGATAAGGGTCGGGTATCTCCATTCTCTTTAGTACCTTACAGGGAGCTAAGAGAAAAAAATGCAAACCTGTCATATTCATATTCAGGGTCAGGTACAGGGGGTCGGGTTCCGGCCTATGGTGTACCAGGCTGCCCTCGCCAGGGGGCTGAATGGCTGGGTATTGAATGGGTCGGACGGGGTGCACATCCGGCTGAATGGCACGCTGGCCGCCGCAGAATCGTTTGCCGCGTTTTTACATGCCCACGCACCTCGTCTGGCGCGAATTACCCAAATGGCCGTCACTCAAGTCGAAGATCATCTGTTTAGCTGTTTTGAGATTGTGCACAGCAATACCTCAGCTTCGCCGAGCTTATTGGTAAGTCCTGATTTTGCGCTCTGTCCGGAATGCCGGCAGGAGTTGGCAGACCCTGCCAATCGTCGCGCAGGCTATCCGTTTATCACCTGTACGCGCTGTGGCCCCCGGTATTCCATCTTGAATGCCCTTCCCTACGACCGGGAGCGGACGAGTATGGCCCCCTTCGTACAGTGCCCTGTTTGTCGCGCAGAGTATGACGACCCTATCGACCGGCGCTACTATTCACAGACCAACTCTTGCCCCCAGTGTGGGATTCAGCTGAGCTGGCTCGACAACTCGGGGTCGGGTGAGGGGGCTTCTTCCCTCGACCGGGCGGTAGCTGCCCTCGAAGCCGGACAACTGCTGGCCGTTAAAGGGATCGGGGGGTTTTTACTGATGGGCGACGCACGGTCGGCATCGGTTGTCCGACTGCTTCGCCAGCGAAAGAACCGCCCTTCCAAGCCTTTTGCGGTGATGTACCCATCGATGGAGCAGCTCGAACGCGAGGTACATTTGAGCCTGCCGGCAAAAGCGTTGTTGGAAGGCCCCATCTCTCCGGTGGTGCTGGCTCCGGTGCGCGATCCGCATTCCTGCTCCTGTGCCCTGGAAGACATCATTCCTGGCTTACAGCACCTGGGCGTCCTTATTCCCTATGCGCCGCTCCTGGAGGCGATTGCCCGCCGTTTTCCTTTTCCCATGCTGGCCACCAGCGGCAATATCAGCCAGTCGCCCATTATCTTCGGGGAACAAAAAGCAGCTGAGGAGCTGCTGGGTATCGCCGATTTTTTATTGGGGCATAATCGCCCGATTCGTACCCCACAGGATGATTCCGTCCTGCGATTTAGCCCATTGTCGCAGCAGCCAATCTGGCTTCGCCGCGCGCGCGGACTGGCGCCGACGCTGCTCCTCGAAGCAGCAAAGCACTGGCAAACCCCGGCTTTGGCCATGGGTGCCGATATGAAAAGTGCTTTTTCCTTGCTGCACGCCGGCAATACTTATGTTAGCCAATACCTGGGGGCATTAGACCACTGGGATACCCAGCAACAATTCGGAGAGGTGCTGCGCTACCTGATGGAGCTGTTACAGGCCAAGCCGGCCGCGGTGCTGGTGGATAGCCATCCGGGATATTTTTCTACTTCCTCCGGGCATACCCTGGCCGCTGACCTGGGGGTGCCTTGTATGCGATATCCTCATCACCTGGCGCATTTCGCGGCAATCTTAGCCGAACATGATTTATTCTCTCAGCCGGATCCCATACTGGGGGTCATACTGGATGGCACTGGTTTGGGAACGGACGGACAAATCTGGGGAGGGGAATTTTTTCAGTTGGCAGACCATCGGATAGAAAGAATCAGCCATTTATCGTATTTTCCACACTTGGCAGGCGATAAAATGTCGAGAGACGGACGACTCTGTGCGCTGGCCATTTGTAGGGGGATTCCTCCGGCAGATGGCCTGCTGCGCCCCCTGTTTTCTGAAACAGAGTGGCGGGTGTATCAGCAAGTACTCGAACGCCGGCGACCGCTGTACACGTCCAGCGCAGGTCGCCTCTTTGATGGGATGGCCGCCTTGTGTGGCCTATGCACGCATAGCTCCTACGAAGGGGAAGCAGCGTTGTATCTCGAGGCGGCTGCCTTGCGCTGGCTGACGGAGTACGGATGGGAGAACGTGCAGGGATACCAGTGCACCTGGGGAGAAGATGGCATTTCTGTGCCCGGACTACTGACGCAGGTGCTGACGGATATTCAAAATCAGGAATCGGTGGAGGCTATATCCGCGCGCTTTCATGCCTGGATAGTGTCTGCCGTAGCACAGGTAGTGCAACAAACAGCTTGCACAAAACTGGCGTTTAGCGGTGGAGTGCTTCAAAACGCGGTACTCACAGAACTACTAAAACAGCGCTTTACACCGGATTATACCTGCTATTTTCACCTCGAGCTAAGTCCCAACGACGAAAATATAAGTGTGGGCCAACTGGCGCTCTTTGAGGAAAAGATTGCTTTTGCCGAACAGGGATAAAATAATCATTCGTTGTACGCTATATACCGCGAGGGTATATGAAAAACCAAATCGCATGAAATTTCTGAATGAATATCGGGATCCAGAGCTGGTCGAACAGTATTTGCAGGAGTTGCACGAGTGCACCACGCGCCCATGGTCGATCATGGAGGTATGCGGCGGGCAGACACACAGTCTGGTGAAAAATGGTATCTTGAACTTGCTGCCTCCACCAATCAATATGATCCACGGACCGGGCTGTCCGGTTTGCGTCACTCCGCTCCACCTCATCGATAAGGCGGTTTATCTGGCAATGGAAAAAGGGGTGATTCTCTGTTCGTACGGCGACATGATACGGGTACCTGGTTCCCGAATGAGCCTGCTTGAAGCTAAGGCGCGGGGTGCAGATATCCGTATTTTGTATTCTCCCCTGGAATCCGTGCGCATCGCACAGGAACTACCCGACAAAGAGGTCGTCTTTTTTGCCGTAGGGTTTGAAACTACCGCCCCCGCCAACGCGCTGGCGGTTCTACAGGCGCGTACCTTGGGCTTGCGCAATTTTTCCATTCTCACCTCCCATGTATTGGTTCCACCTGCCATCGAAGCGGTGATGAACGATCCGGAGGCGCGTATCGATGGGTTCCTGGCGGCTGGCCATGTTTGTGCGATTATGGGCACGGAGGAGTATGTCCCCTTGGTAGAGCGCTTCCAGGTACCGATTGTCGTTACGGGCTTCGAACCCGTCGATTTGCTGCAGGGTATCCTCATGACGGTACGGCAGTTGGAATCGGGGCAGGCCAAACTCGAAAATGCGTATAGTCGGGTAGTTCGACCGGAAGGCAACCTACCGGCTCGCTCGGTTATTGCACAGGCGTTTGAGGTGGCTGACCGGGAGTGGAGGGGTATTGGCACCATCCCCGGGAGTGGATATGAACTCCAGGAGAGCCTCGCCGCTTTCGATGCGGTTAAGAAATTTGAGGTGCCGCTCGAAAAAGCACCGGAAGACCCATCTTGTATCGCCGGACTCGTACTGAAGGGTATCCGCAAACCAAGGGAATGCCCGCAGTTTGGAAAAGGGTGTACCCCCTCCACGCCACTCGGCGCACCGATGGTGTCTTCCGAAGGAGCGTGCGCCGCGTACTATTACGCTCAGGTATGACAAGCATAAAAGGTATTTCTTTCTTTTGACCACAGAACCCTGCCCAGTGCTTCGGGTTCCTTTTGCAAAACGAACCGATATGGCTTCCTTATTATCGTTAGATTGCCCGCTGCCCCAACTCGAATTTGACCGCATCCTGCTCGGACACGGCAGTGGTGGGCTACTCACCAACAAGCTCCTGGAAACAGGGGTTTTTGATTTGCTCAACAACGACTGGCTGGCGCAAAAACACGATGGGGCAGTGCTTCAACTCGAAGGCCCGGTCGCATTCAGTACCGATAGCTATGTCGTGTCCCCCGTCTTTTTTCCCGGAGGAAATATCGGCGAACTGGCTGTCAACGGCACCGTGAATGACTTGGCTATGTGCGGCGCAGATGCCCGCTATCTATCGCTTGGCTTTATCCTGGAAGAAGGATTGCTCATGACAGATTTCTGGGAAATCCTGCTTAGCATCCGGCAGGCCTGCGCCGCCGCTGGCGTGTTGGTCGTCACCGGCGATACCAAAGTGGTGGAAAGGGGGAAGGGCGACCGTATCTTTATCAATACTACGGGCCTTGGGCCGATTCATCCCCAGGCTCGTATTCACTCCAATCGGGTGCTGCCGGGCGATAAAGTCATCGTGAGCGGACCTATCGCGGCACACGGCATGGCCATCTTGTCTGTTCGCGAAGGACTGGAGTTCGAGAGCTCCATTCAAAGTGATACCCGGCCATTAAAAGAGATGGCTCTGCGCTTGTTGGATACAGCCGGAGAGGCCATTCACTTGTTTCGGGATCCTACGCGAGGCGGGGTAGCGACCACCCTGAACGAAATTGCACGCGACCGCAAAGTGGGGTTCCGCTTGTGGCAGCGCGCCCTTCCACTGGATGAGGTGGTCGCCGCTGCCTGCGAAATATTGGGATTAGATCCCCTATACGTGGCGAATGAAGGTATTTTTATTGCCGTGGTGGATCCCGCGGTGGAAGCAGCGGTGCTGGCTACCCTGCATGGATTGCCTGGTGGATCCCAGGCCTGTACCATCGGAGAGGTAACCGATGAACACCCCGGACAGGTAGTTCTTCATGGACTCATCGGAGGTAAACGCGTCGTTGGGATGTTGCCGGGGGAGCAGTTGCCAAGGATTTGTTAGCTTGCTGTTCCTGGGCTTTTTACTACATTTACTGAAAATAAGGAAATTCCGTCTATGGAAAAAATTCCGATTCATATCATCGCCCTGGCGCATAATGAAGGCCAGGACTCCAGTTACCTGGTCATTCTGAAGGAGGAGGAAGGGGAACGCCGATTGCCCGTTTCGATTGGGAGCTATGAAGCACAGGCAATCGCAGCGGCGGTCGAAGGTAAAACGGCTGCCTTGCCGCTGACGCACGATTTGCTCAGCCATACGATGCAGCGCTTCGGGGTAGCACTGGAAGAGGTCATCATCTCCGCCTTGCGCGACCATGTCTTTTTTTCTACCCTGGTGTGCCGATCCCCGGAAGGCGCCGTTTTTGAGCTGGACTCGCGCACATCCGATGCCCTCGCCCTCGCTATTCGGTTCGGTTGCCCCATTTTCACCAATATGACTATCTTAAATGAAGCGGGTATTTATTGGGAAAACGACGGGCCGCTGACTCATACATTACATCCTAAATCAGGACTGGGTGGGTACAGTGAGGAAGAACTGGAACAACTGCTGCAGGACGCCATAGACCTGGAAGACTACCAGAAAGCCGCTACCATCCGGGATGAACTGAATAAAAGAAAAAGCAATTAATCCAAGTATATGCTGGTATCCAATTCCGTGTTTAAAAACCGTCGGCAACACCTGATGCAATCCGTCGGAGAAGGCCTGATTCTGCTTCCGGGTAATGAGGAAGCACCTATGAACTATACCGACAACGTATATCCTTTTCGGCAAGACAGCAATTTCCTGTATTATGCGGGTATCCGCCTTCCGCACCTGGCTTTGCTCCTCGATGTGGACGCCGGCAGCGCGGTCCTATTCGGCGACGAGCTGACCATCGACCACATCGTGTGGATGGGGGCACAACCCTCGTTACACGAATTGGCGGATGCCGCCGGTATCGCCGAAGTGCGGGCTTTTGATGCGCTGGCCGGCGTGCTGCAACAGGCACAAAAAACGGGCAGGCCGATTCATTATGCTCCCCCTTATCGCGGCGAACAGCATATTCAGTTGAGCCAATGGCTGGGGTGCCACCTGGAGCAAGTAGTGCCCAATAGCTCAACGCGACTCATTCAGGCTATCGTGGCGCAGCGCGCTATCAAGGAGGCGGTAGAAGTGGCCGATATTGAGCGGGCACTCGAAACGACGGGCAAAATGCACCGGGCAGTGATGCAGGCTGCCCGAGCAGGTATTACCGAATCAGTACTGGTGGGCCTGGCTCAGCAGGTAGCGGTAGCCGATGGTGGCGGCCCGGCGTATGGTACCATCCTGACCATCAACGGACATGTGCTTCACAATCACGCGTACCACCATACCTTGCGGGAAGGACAGCTGGTGCTGGGCGATTTTGGGGCAGAAACCCGCTTTGGGTATGCCGGAGATATTACCAGAACGTTCCCCGTTTCGCCTACTTTTTCCAACCAGCAACGCGAAATCTATGAACTGGTGCTGGCCACCGAAATGGCCGCGATAGATGCCATACAGCCTGGTCGAACCTACCGCGAAATTCACCTGCAAGCCGCCCGACAAATCACCGTAGGACTACAAGCCCTTGGACTCATGAAAGGGGATGCCGATGAAGCCGTAGCCGCGGGCGCACACGCGCTGTTTTTCCCCCACGGACTGGGCCACATGCTGGGGCTCGATGTACATGATATGGAAGGGTTAGGGGAAAATTGGGTAGGCTACCGCCCAGGTATGGAGCGCAGTACGCAGTTTGGTCTTCGCTCGCTTCGACTGGCGCGGGAGTTGGAGCCGGGTTTCGTGCTCACGGTAGAACCAGGTATCTACTTCATACCCCAGCTCATCGACATCTGGCAGGCAGAAGGGAAATGCCGGGAATTTATTTGTTTCGACAAGCTCCACGCTTACCGCGATTTTACGGGGGTGCGCATCGAAGACAATGTACTCGTGACCGCTACCGGACACCGTGTCCTGGGTAATCCCATTCCCAAAACCATCGAAGCGGTGGAGTCCCTGCGCCTAGGCTGACGATACCTATTTGCGGACGTAAAAAACGAACCCGTTTTTGCGATACAGCTCTTCAAACGTACCCATGTCATCTATTTCGTGGGTACGATGTACTTTTGTTACCAGAAATACCGGTTTGTCGGGATTCCCATATTGTAGAAAATGGGAATCCTGGGCTTCCGGTCGGGTAGGAGGCTGTTTTTTAGCATAAAAAAGATGGGCGTAGGACTTATACCCATGGGTGATGATGTAACAATCCTCTTTCGATTTTTCCTGAAAAAACTCAATCGCCGCCCGCTGGGAATACCCCTCAATCCGTCGGATGAAAAAGACGAGCGTCAGCAATACGAATAGGGCGGTTCCGCCAAAAAGTACCCGAAACCCATTCCAGTTGTGCCCACGCCGGAAAGCCCGCAGGGCGTAAGCGAGTATCAGCAATAGCCATAATCCCGGCATCATCTCCAGCCCGCTCCAGTGCACCGACGCTTCCAGATTGCCCTGAGCGAACGGATCGCGGAGATAGGGAATGAGCCGCGCCGCGTTTTTCCCAATCCAGGGCAGGATGAAAACCACCAGCATGAAAAGGCCGCCAATAGCCCAGAGTGTTCGGTACATCCAAGGGCTAAAGGTGAGTTTTTTCTCCCCTATCAAATACAGCACCCAGGCGCTGAGGTAGGTCAGTGGGAAATAGGCCAGGGAAGAGTAATGCACGATTTTGGTTCCGACCAGGGAAAAAAGGATGAGCACTACCCAAAGCAGGATGCGCATCCAACGGCGAAAATCTTCCTGGAAATCGGGTTCTTCCGACAGTATGGCTTTAGGGATGCGAAGCAAGGCGCGCAACGCAAACACCGAGGCAGGAAAGCAGCCAACGAGCAGCACGACGAAGTGGTAGCCAAAAAACCCTTTATGGCCGGCATCCGCGGTGGAAAATAAACGAATTTGGTAGGTCGTGAATTCCCGAATAAATGTGGGGCCATTCAGCACCCATTCTGGTCCAAACCAAAGCAGGGTAGTGAGGCCGGCTATGGCACTCATGCCTGCCAATGCGCGCAGTGGAATATAAAAACGAAGGTTGGCATACACCCAATACACCCCCGCCGGAATGCTCACCATCAGGAAAGCTACCGGCCCTTTGGTGAGTATGGCCAGCCCGGTGAAAAGTCCCGCCAGCAGCTGGTACTGCCAGACTGGCCGGGGCAGGTGGATTTGAAAATTCGCCCGTTTCCAATAAGCGAAAACCAGGTTGCTCAGCCCCAGAAAAATAAACAGGTTGAACCAGGGATCTATAATCCCCGATTTGAAGTAAAGGAAAGGCAGCACCGATCCGAGATAAGATCCCGCCCATAATATTCCGAACCGCGGGTTGTACAAGCGGGTCCCTTGCCGATAGAGCAGCCAGAGCGTGAGTATCCCACAAACGGCATTGGGAAGGCGGGCGGCGAATTCGCCTACGCCCAGTAGTTGCATGGCCAGCACTTGTAGCCATATAAACACAGGCGGTTTTTCGTAAAACGGCTTGAAGTCGATATGCGGCTTCAGGTAGTCGTTGCGCAGGATCATCTCGCGCGCTATTTCCGCGAAGTTGATTTCATCCCAGTCAAACAGGTGGACGCCCCCCAAAAAGGGCAGAAACAAGAGGGCGCCAATAGCCGCTATACCCCATCCATGGCGGTTGTCGAATCCTACCTTCCCCATTTATCCAATTGGTTTATCAACGCCCGAAAATCTTTGGGCAGCGGGCTTTCCACTTCCACGCGCTGACCAGTTTCGGGATGTTCTACCCCTAATCGGAGTGCGTGCAGGGTGAGCCGGTTCATAAGCGGCCTCGGTTCTTCCAGGGAGTTGCCTGTTCGGAAGCGGCGGAGCTTGATTTCAGAGAGGAAAAGGGCATCTCGTTTGCCATATACCGGGTCCACGGCCAGTGGATGACCAATGGAGCTGAGGTGTACCCGTACCTGGTGGGTTCGGCCAGTTTTGATATTGGCTTCGACCAGGGAAAAAGACTTGAAGGTGTCCACTACCGTATAGTGGGTAAGGGCGTATTTGCCTGTGCGGCTGATGGTCATTTTGCCGGGTATGCTGGGGTGTGGGCCAATGGGTTTTTCAATGGTACCCTGCGGAGGGGTTGGGCGCCCATCAACCAGTGCGAGGTATATTTTATCTACCCTGCGTTCGCTGAATTGCAGGTTGAGGTGTCGGTGTGCTTCCTCGGTGCGGGCAAAGCAGATGATACCGCTCGTCTCGCGGTCGAGGCGGTGGACTACCCAGATAGCCCCGTAGGCCTCTTGGAGCATTCCCAGCAAGTTGGGTTTGGTGGCATCAAAGCGATCCGGAATAGTCAGAACGCCGGCGGGTTTTTCCACGATGACCATGGAAGCATCCTCGTACAGGATAGGAAGGCTGTGTTTCATCGCTTGATTAGTTGACGGAAGGTACGCCGCTTTCGAATATAATATTCCCAGACAATCGACCCCAGGAATACGCCGCTCATACGCGGGAAGGGGCTAATCCGGTGGTTTTGTATCATACGGGAATACCGATGCCGGCTTTCGAGCAGGTTCGGAAGTTGTGGGAAGAACGTCCAGTGTGCCTTGATGATGGCCAGGACGTGCTTAAACTGACCTTTAAACAGAAAATGTACGCCGGCTACCCCGTCGAGCAGGAGCCGGGCGGGCAGGAGCCAGGCCAGTTTCGACCACGATTCGTTTTTGAATACGGTGTACAGGGTGTTTCTGAAATTCAGGTAGGCTTTGAATGGGTTGAGGTAGTCGAGGGTTCCTCCGCCCAGGTGATAGACCGTGGACGCGGGTTGTGCTACGATCTTGTAGCCGGCTCGTTTGATGCGCCAGCAGAGGTCGATTTCCTCTGCGTGTGCGAAGTAGGTGCCGTCGAATCCGCCGAGGTTATGGAATAGGTTGGCCCGTACGAAGAACGCAGCGCCGGTAGCCCAGAATATTTCTTGAATTTCGGGGTATTGCCCCTGGTCTTTTTCTGCCACGGCGAGGATACGCCCCCGGCAAAATGGGTAGCCGAGGTAGTCAATCCAGCCTCCGGCGGCTCCGGCGTGCTCGAAGTGATCCCGTTGCTTGAGCGACAAGATCTTGGGTTGGGCAGCTCCGATGGTCGTATCTTCTTCCATTAGAGCGATGACCGGTTCTATCCAGCCCGGCGTCACTTCAATATCGGAGTTGAGCAGGATGTAGTAGTCGGCGCGGATTTGGCGCAAGGCCTGGTTGTAACCCTCCGCAAATCCGTAATTCTTGGGAAGGGTAAGGAGGGGGATATCCGGGTATGCTGCTCGCATGAACTCCAGGGAATCATCGGTCGATTGGTTGTCAGCTACCCAGATGGTATAGTTGGCGTAGGTAGTGGCAAGTACGGAGGGGAGGAAGCGTTCGAGGTGTTTGCGTCCGTTGTAGTTGAGCAGGACGACCGCTACCGACGGGGTAGTCGCCGGTCGTTGAAAAGGGCCGAGCCGGGGTGCGTTGAGCAGCAGCGCCTCTGTCTGCTCCTGGTCGCGCTGGAGCTGGCTTCGGAGCGCCTCCAATCCGTCGAACTTCATATCGCCTCGTACATGGCTGACGAGTTCTACCTGTATCGTCTCGCCATAAATTGCCTGGTTCCAGCCGAAAATATTGACCTCAATGGTGCGGTGGACGGAATGGCCTAGGGTTGGGCGGGAACCGATATACAGCATCCCCCCGTAGCGGGTGGTTCCCATCCGTACAAATACCGCGTACACGCCATCCGGTGGGATGAGCTTGGTTTTGTCGTGGATATCCAGGTTGGCGGTGGGAAAACCGAGTTGCTTGCCGAGCTTTTGGCCGTGCACGACCTCCCCGGTAAGGGTGGCGTAATGCCCCATCAGTTGTGCCGCTGCCCGTACATCCCCGCGATCCATCGCTTTCCGAATCTTGGTAGAACTGACCGTAATCGCTTCGACTTCCTGTTTCTCTATTTCAATTACTTCGTACCCAAACTGCTTGCCGTGCCAGCGCAGGTAGTGTATATCGCCCTGCCTGCCCAGCCCGAAGCGGTGGTCAAAGCCAATGACGATGTATTTGGGGTGGAAGCGATCCACCAGAAATTTTTCGATATATTCGTCTGCGCTGAGCTGGGAGAAGGCTACGGTAAAGGGCACTACTACCAGGTGGTCTATGCCATACGCTTCGAGTAAGCGCGTTTTTTCTTCGAGTGTATTGATGAGTTGTACGTTGCCTTCCTTCGGGTAGATTACCATACGGGGGTGCGGGTGAAATGTGACCAGCACACTTTCTCCTCCGATGCTTTTGGCAAGCTTCGCGACCTGGGCAATGATTTTTTGATGCCCCTGATGGACTCCGTCAAAGGAGCCTATGGTAAGAACCGCATTGCGAAAACGCGGCAAAATGGTTAAATCCTGGTGAACTTTCATGGCGCTGCAAATGTAAGGGATTTTGAGACGCTTCAACCCTGTTGTGCGCCGAAATGTTTTACCTTTGTATTGGATAAAACGGGACTACGCGGTGCAGCAGCGCGCCAGAAATAACATAAACCATCGTTGGATGGCGCACCCGGCCACACACAGCGATAAACAACGCATTATGGAATTGGAAACGAGTAAAGTCGTAAAAGCCCTTACCGGGGTAATCGACCCAAACACCGGCCAGGATCTCATCACCATGAACATGGTCCGGGATTTGCAGGTAGAAGGCAACAACGTGTCGTTCACGCTGGAGCTGCCTTCGCTCAACAACGAATATAAGTCGGACCTGAATTTTGCCTGCCAGGCAGCTATTCAGCAGGTGTACCCACAGGCCAATGTGCACGTGCACATGGCTGCCCCGGGCAGCGGATCTGGAAAAGGCCCTGCCAACGCGGTACCGCATATCCGGAATATTATCGCAGTCGCTTCGGGTAAAGGTGGGGTAGGGAAGTCCACCGTGGCGGTGAATCTGGCCTTGGGTCTAAAGGCCCTGGGTGCCAGCGTCGGGCTGGTCGATGCCGACCTCTACGGCCCATCGATTCCGACTATGCTGGGCTTACAAGGACGGCGCCCTCAAATCCAGTCGGTGTACAATCAGCCAAAGATGGTGCCGCTGGAAGCCTACGGGATTCCGGTGATGTCCATCGGTTTTATCATTGAGCCAGAACAGGCGGTCGTGCTGCGCGGCCCACGGCTCGGGGGTATCATTAAGCAATTTTTCCAGGAAACCATCTGGCCGAGCCTGGATTATCTGGTGGTTGACCTTCCTCCCGGCACCGGCGATATTCAGTTGACGTTGGTACAAACCGTCTCCGTAACCGGAGCGGTAGTGGTGACTACCCCCCAGGAAGTCGCACTGGCCGATGCCGTGAAGGCCGTCAATATGTTCATGCTGCCTTCCGTCGAAGTACCTATCCTCGGCGTGGTAGAAAACATGTCCTGGTTTACACCCAAAGAGCTGCCCGACAATAAGTACTTTATTTTTGGTGAAGGGGGCGGTGCGCGGTTGGCGGAGTTTAGTGAAAGTAAACTCCTCGGTCAGATTCCGCTGGTGCAGGGCATTCGGGAAGCTGGGGACTCCGGCAATCCCGCCGTCATTCGCACCGATGACCAGGCTACCAAAGAGGCGTTTATGCAGGTAGCGCAAAAAACCATGGAACAAGTGCAGTTGCGCAATGAGCAACGCGCCCCTACGCGTATCGTAGAGGTCAAATAATAAATCATCAAGGCCATCGCGCTGCGCGAAAAGCCGTGGGGTGTGGCTGGCGTGTGAAACCAAGCCGGCCATCGCAGATTGCCCGAAGCGCTTTTTTCGCTGCGAAACCAAATGTATATGTCGAAAAATGAAAAACACCCTTTGTTTGACCGGATAGATCTGGCGCTGGACGATGTTCGGCCTCATCTGGCGGTGGACGGCGGGGACGTGGAGCTCGTGGAGGTCACTCCGGAGAATCTCGTCAAAATCAAGTGGCTGGGAAGCTGCGAGAGCTGTAATATGTCGGTCATGACCATGCGCGCGGGCATCGAACAGGCTATCCGCCTGAAGGTACCCGAAATTGTAGGGGTCGTGGCTGTGAATGGACTGTCGTAAATAGGCCGTGATGACAAGAGCAGACCTCTTCCGCCTGATTCAGGATCGGGGCTCCTACCTGTGCGTAGGCCTGGATATCGACCTGGACAAAATTCCTGCCTCGTTGAAAGACAGCGCTCCGGATCCGCTCTGGGAGTTCAACCGTCGTATTATCGATGCCACCAGGCCATTCTGCGTGGCCTATAAGCCAAATCTTGCTTTTTATGAAGCATTGGGGCTTCCA
>Ga0172367_10005124_pt1 | contig 15956 bp, 9 predicted proteins | sample Lak10m_FD_114542 | JGI IMG/M metagenome (GOLD analysis project Ga0172367, IMG submission 114542) | Freshwater microbial communities from Kabuno Bay, South-Kivu, Congo - kab_022012_10m | ecosystem: Environmental > Aquatic > Freshwater > Lake | place: Democratic Republic of the Congo: South-Kivu...
CCCTTCATTAATATCCTGAAGTAAAAAATTGCCTTCTCTATCGGATACAGTGCCGAGTTCCTGCATATTATCTTTTTCACGAAGCAGGATAATGTTCGCAAATTCAAGTGCAATTCCGGTCGAAAGATCGAGTACTCTTCCTTTTAAATAAAAATTTTCGGATTTACCTTGCGGATAAAAACTACTGCTAAAAAAAAGTGCAACAGTTAAAAACTTTAATAATCTTTGATGCATTCGGTTCGATTTCCTTTCTCATTCACTCTAATCTATTAGAACAAAGTTTTATATAAAAAGTTTAATTTTTACCAGAATATTAATTTAATGATAACCTTTGATTAATCAATCATTTAAATGTCAGGTTATAAGAATCATAAATGTGGAATTGTCGTAAGATTGAATGCATGAGGGGGAGGATTGATATTAAATTGTGGCTTTTGAACTATAAATAAAAATAGTGCAGGTCAAATGTATGTAAAACCAATGATGCGCCAAAAGGCGCATCATCAAAAAAATTAGTTCAAACCGCACAAACCTGATGCACAGCCGCCGGTGGGAGCAGGAACAGAGCGGGAACCATCGGAACATCCCCCCGAATAGGAGTAACCACTGCTAACCGATGCACTAAAAGAGGAAAGCAACTTTTTATTATTTGTTGAGTTACACTTCGGGCAGTTTACATCATCAATTTTCACTGAGGATTTATGTAAATAGTCGAACTTTGTATCACAGTCTGAACATTTATATTCAAAAACTGGCATTATATTCTCCGGATTTTTGAAGGTTAGATGCAGCGAGATTAAAAAGGATTCCATTCTTCTCTTTTTGATTTTTCACAGGATAAGAGATCAGGAATGGAATCCTTTAATAAATTAACTTCAAACGATCTGAAATTCCAAGGTATTTGACTTAGCAAACTAATCACATGGTTATCTGATCAATATCATTTTTTTTGTCAGTGAACCTTTACTGTTCTGCAGCCTATAAAAATAAACTCCGCTTGGAAGACCATCAGCATTAAACCTAATACTGTAATTTCCGGCAGGTTTCCATGATTTTTCAAGAACAGTTATTTCATTCCCAAGTAAATCGTAGATTCTCAGGTCAACGAGAGAATTATGATCCAATTGATAATTAATAATTGTCTCCGGATTGAAAGGATTGGGATAATTTTGCTCAAGATAAAAAGAATGCGGCTTGCTGACTGTTTCTTCTTCTCCTGGAAGATCAGTAACATAGACTCTATCGTATTTATAGAGTTTCCTTCCGCCTCCAATCCATGAAAGATAATCACTTCTGGTATCAATACACGATCCATGGAAATTGTTAAAAACATAAGAATTCCTAAACCAGGTATATCCTGTTGCTGACTGCCAGTAATGTGAACCGACTGCATGGCCTTTCCCATTACTGTCAAAATCAATATCAGCTATCCCGGCGCCATTGAGTGATTGAACTTTCGTCCAGTTATTCCCTCCGTCCGAAGTACGGTATATCACTTCAGGTCCGGTACCACCCACAGCGTACCCGATCTGCTCATCCCTGAAAACAATGTCGTATATGTAATCTGAAGCATCTATGGTTGAAATTGTATCCCAGACAACTCCACCGTCCGATGTAGCGAAAATCAGACCGCCGTTCCCTGCAGACCAGCCTTTCTGTGAATTAATAAAAAAGACTGCGTTCTGCTGAGTACCCGCGGAAGATGCCGAAACAGCCCAACTATCTCCTCCGTCAGTTGTCCTGCAGTAAACATTCGAAAAATAATAATTTGTCGGAGTGATATAAACCCAGCTACCACCCACAGCCCATCCGTGATCGCGATCGATAAAATGTATTGCCCTCAGATCAACGGGAGTATTTGCACTCGCATCAGCCCAGGTATTTCCTCTGTCGGTTGTCTTTAATACATATCCTTCCGATCCGCAGGCCCATCCGGTGGAATCATCGACAAAAAAGATTTTGTGCATATTTTTATTTGCAATTGATGAATCGATTATTGACCAGTTTTCTCCACCATCGGAAGATAATAGCAGCGATTTATGGTTCCCAGTCATAAAACCGAGGTTATCATCAAGAAAATCAATATCGTTTATGTAAAAATCATCCCATGGCAAGTCTTTTCCTTCCCATGTAACACCATTATCAGTTGTTTTTATTATTCCATCCTTTACGGCAAAAAATGTTTCACCGCTTATATGAAATAGCGACTTGATTGATTCAGTTGAAACATGAACTGATAAGAGTTCCCAGTTGCCAAGAAAACTTTGCGGAGCTTTTAAGATATACCCTGAATTGGTACCATCATAAAAATGGCCGCCGATAAATAGCTCTGAACCCACTGCAATAGTTGAACAGTATCCATTCATGCTACTGGCAATTGTAAGTTCATCCCATGTATCTCCGCGATTTTGTGATCTGTAAACCACTGGTTTGCCATTTCTGTCCCCTGCTGCATAAATAAGCGTTGAACTCTGACTAACCCAAAGCGCCCTGATATTTTCATATACAAGCGGTTTAGCTTTTTTCACTGTCCAATTGAGTCCGCCATCCTCAGTAAGGTAAACTGCCCCATAAGAGGTTGCTACAAAGCCAATCTGGTCATCCATAAATTTGATGTCGCTGAAATATTCGTACTGGGGAAGTCCATTCATTCTGATTTCCCAAACATCCTCGAAACTGTGATTATATGCTACAACAGTCCCGCTGACCCAGATATGATATCCGGTTGAGGAAGAATAATTAGTTGTAATTGCCTCAAGTTCTCCGTTCTGCACAAAATTTTCATGTTTCCACTTTTTGCCCCCATCTGCCGATGAAAAAATTACGCATTTGCCAAGATAGTTTGAACCTACTGCATATGCATGTCCGGCTCCATAAGTAAGGGTTATTGCATTGAGATCACCCTCCACAGGCAGTGCCGCCGAAAACCAGGAGTCACCGGCATCGGTTGTATAAGCCAGATAATTCTCCCCGCAGGCAACGCCTCTTGACGGACTATCGAATTGAATATCCAAAGGTTTACCCTTTACATTAACCCACCCATGTTGTGCAAATATTTGCAGCGGATTACAGGATATTATTATCGCAAATAGTATTAAAGCATAGTTTTTTTGTCTCATATAACCCTCAAAAAATGACCCGGCAATAATTAACCGGAGTATGAAAAATATGAATCTAACCTGATTTAGGTAAGAATCCAGGAAAAATAATGGAATTAGTTAATATTGTGCAAGTGATGTAAATCGCACGATGTCAGGCTATTTCCTTCATTAGAAAATCATTTGTTAATGGAAAAAATTTGGGGAAAAAATACGCTCATTTGCAGAGCAGACATTTATCATCCATTTTTTCAATTTACCTTTGCTGCATCATTAATGTTTTATAGTTTCATGTAATTAAAATTTATCTTTTACAGGATTATCGAATTTGAATATTTCAAAACATACTGGCGCCGGCAGTCCGTCTCTAGCTCTATTTGTTACTTCTGCTTCTTCATTTATGACTGCTTTTATGGGATCATCACTGAACATTGCGATCCCGGTGATTTCACTGGATTTCGGCATAACGGCTTATGCTGCAAGCTGGATCTCAAGTATTTATTTACTTGCTACCGCGGTTTTCCTGATCCCTGTTGGAAGACTTTCAGACCGGTACGGAAGAGTTGTTTTTTTCCGCATTGGCATTATTCTTTTTTCAGCAGCCTCACTTCTCTCTGTATTTTCGAGTTCTCTTCTGTCCTTATTAATTTTCCGAATATTTCAGGGAATCGGATCTGCTTTTCTTTTCAGCACTGCGGCTGCTATAGTTGTCTCAATATATCCGCCTGAAAAGAGGGGAAAAGCGCGGGGAATAATTACCGCATCTGTTTATACCGGCCTATCCTCAGGTCCTTTTCTCGGCGGAATAATAACGCACCGGGCTGGATGGGAAAGTATTTTCTTAATAACAGCGCTTATTGGCTTTGTTATCCTCCTGCCGCTCGCCTTTTATCTAACCCGGGAAAATGTTGATAAAATATTTGCTCACTTCAGGTTTCGCAGTTTTTTCCTTCTGAGCATTTCAATTCTCTTTGTACTTTTCGGATTTTCAGCAGCGCCAAGATTAATCGGATTTGTTTTTCTCGCTGCTGGAATACTCGGCTGGGCCCTTTTCTATTTTGATCAAAAAAACAGCAATGTTCAGATAATTAATTTCAATCTGATATCCCGCAATAAAACATTCAGAAATTCAAATCTTGCAGCATTAATTAATTATAGTGCGACTTTCGCGGTTGGTTTTCTACTGAGTTTTTACTTTCAGACAGTTAAGGGCCTGACTCCTGAGAGTGCTGGTATAATACTCATAATTCAGCCTGTACTCCAGGCATTATTTTCGCCTCTTGCAGGAAGATTAAGTGACAGAATTGAACCAGGGGTGGTTGCTTCAATAGGCATGGCTGTTATTGCAGCCGGCTTGACAGGGCTGATTTTTATTGGTCCGGATACTCCAAATATAATTTTAATGCTAATTCTTTCAATATTGGGATTTGGATTTGCTATGTTCTCATCGCCCAATGCGAACGCCATTATGAGTTCTGTTGAAAAACGTGATTATGGACTCGCATCGGCAGTCATGGCTGAAATGCGACTGATCGGTCAGGCTTTCAGTATGGGATTAGTTATGATAATCTTTACAATTTTTATCGGCGAGAGCAAAGTCGATCCATCTGCTGCCGATAGTTTTCTGCTAAGTTCACGCATTGCTTTCAGCCTGTTTGCTGTGCTCTGTTTACCAGGGATATACTTATCAGTTAGAAGGGGAAGTTTGCACGAAAAACGTGAGATTCAGACAGAAGATAAGTGAAATTTGCTTAATGGAGTCTTTTCTCCGGGTAGCTTAATAGTATTGTATTTGAAGTGTTTGAAACAAAATCAAAGGACCATGTGATTTGAAATTATGTTTTTTTATTTTAATTAATTTTGTATGTTGCTATTATTAACAGATCGTTTATTAAAAGTGATCAGGAACCAGATAAATTTATTTACGATAATTATTTTATTAATGGCGTTTTCGGCATCAGGTCAGACTATTGACAGTTTGAAAGCCGAATTCAATCGTTCTGAAGGAATAGAAAAATCCAGGATTCTGATTCAGCTTTCTGATTTAGTTGTTGATACAACCCCCGATTCCGCTTTCGGCTATTCATTGCAGGCTCTGAAAATTGCTCAAAAATTCAACTCGGTTTATCACATCGGCGATGCTTATCGTGCCAAAGGCTGGGCGGAGTACCGTTTACGACGCGTGAAATCATCGGAACAATCGTTATTAAGAGCATTGCGCGAATTTTCAAAGATTGATGATTCGGTCAAAATTGCCACATTATACGATAATATTGGTGATCTTTATACTTTCAGCGGAAGACTTGATGAATCAATCTCCGCTTCAAAAATAGCTCTTGGTATTTTCGCAAGAAACGGCAATGAAAAAATGGAAGCGCTCCAGTATTCTTCCATCGGGCTGTTATACTGGCGTAAAGGACAATACCTTGAAGCTCTGCAGTATCATTACAGAGCATTAACAATTCGCGAAAAGCTTAATATCCCCTACAGCATTGCAATGTCTGCAAATAACATCGGAGTTATATACTGGCGCATCGGAGATTATGAAAAAGCTCTTAAGTTTTATAGCAAATCTCATAGTCTTAGAGAGGAAATCAAAGATTCTGTAGGTGTTATTGTCGCTTCTAATAATATCGGTCTTATTTATCTTAAATTGAAATTTTATGACAGGGCAGATTCTACTTTCAACACCTCGCTCGAACAGTCTTTCAGGCTTAAATATAACTTTGGCAAAGCTTACTCTAACCTTTGCCTTAGCATGTATTATAATGAAATAGGTAAATATGACAAAGCTATTGAAACCGGGAAAAAATCGGCAGAGTATTATTCTAATCAGGGCGAATTAAATTCGGTTGCAACTGCACTCAATTATGTCGGCAGAGCATATGCAGGTAAGAAGGATTATGAAATGGCTGAGCAAATTTATAGCGAAGCCCTCGATTCTGCAAAAAAGGTCAACGATCTTTATTCTATTACCGATACCTATCAAAATTTTGCAAACCTGAATATCGTAAAGCAGGACTACGATGAAGCTGACAGGTATCTTGAAATGGCGTGGGCTATTTCTACTAAAGAAAAATTTGTCGAACTTCAGGCAGAGTATTATCAACTTAAAACAATTCTCGAAAAAAAACGCGGAAACTTTGAGCAAGCTCTGAAAAATTTCGAACGATTTACAGAACTTAACAACAGTAACCAAATGAAAAAACTCAGCGGCGATGTTGCTGACTGGGTGGTTGATTACAATTCGCGAGAAAAAGAAAAGGAGAATATCGCGCTCAGGAAAGCTAATGAACTGCAAGATCTGCAGATGAAACAAAACAGATTTTTTCTATATGGAATGGTTGGAATTTCGATAATCCTTCTGGCAGCTTTCGTTCTTGTTTTCAGATTCTATCGATTCAGAAATAAAACCTCCAAACAATTAATGGATCAGAAAAATGAACTTGAGAGGTTAAACAGAATTTTGGAAAGCAGGAATGTGGAACTTGCTGAGAGCAATCTTTACAAAGACAGACTATTATCAATCGTTGCTCATGATCTTAAAAATCCCTTTCAGGCGCTTCTCGGTTATTCTGAGGTTCTTATGGATGAGTATGATTCTCTTACAAAGCAGGAGGTTGTTGAATATTCGAGAGCGATTTATAACTCAGCAAAAAATCTTCTTTCCATAACTCAGAATCTGCTGAACTGGTCAAGAATACAATTTAATCAGTTTAATATCAGCAGACAGGATATCCAGATTTTGGATATGTTCAATAATACTATCTTATTTCAAAAAGAGATTGCGAAACAGAAAGAAATTGAGTTTGAGATCGAATTAAAAGATTCATTTTCGTTGAATACCGATCCCGAAATGCTTGAGACCGTCTTGAGAAATCTGACATCAAATGCTATAAAATACAGTTACCCGGGCAGCAAAATAGTCCTTACTGCTAAAGAATCCAACGAAACCGCACAGATTATTGTTGAGGATTCAGGAATAGGTATTCCATCTGAAAAATTACAGTTCCTGTTTACAAACAAAAATATTATCTCCTCTCCTGGCACCAAGAATGAAAGAGGCACCGGGCTCGGACTTACTATTTGCAAAGACTTTATCAATAGCCTTGGCGGAAAAATAGAGGTTGAGAGCAAAGAAGGCGTCGGGACAAGATTCATTATTATCCTGCCAGTAGCAACCAAAGAACTTGTCTGATTTTCATTCATTAATTCGTTTTATTTTCCTGAAAATAATTGCTCCTCCACACAGAACTTCAATAATTTAATGTATTCAGATTAAATAAATCACCCTCAATTTTAGAAATATCCTTAATTTAACAGACATTTTCAGAATTTACTGTTGTTCATTCATTTGGGAGGAGCGTTGATGGAATGGATTTTCCTGATTCTCTGGCTTTTAATAATTAATGGCGGACTTGGCGGGCAATATATACTCAACTGGATGGGAAACCAGCCGCGTTTTATTGGTGAAAAGACTGTTGGAGTTTCTCCTGGAGTGATGACCTGGTGGAGAGAAGTTTCAAAACTCGCCTGGGCTACTATTGCAGTAATTATTGAGATTGCCCGTGGGCGCAAACTCAAATACTTCTGGCCCGGAACAATCTCAATGGTCACGATTGTGATCTGTGCTTTTACAGGTGTAATAGAGAATATTGGATTCTTCTATCTCCCGCGATATTATTCTCCTCATATTTTTGCACCCTATGTAAGTGTTTATCTCGCATTTCTGCCTTTCTTCGGAAAATTTATGTTCAATGCCCCGATACGCAGAGAACACTGGATTGGTATTTCTCTTGTTATCCTGGGATTAGCTGTCCCGCATATCCCCTGGATGATTGGAGCATATGTTGACCCTAATACTACGCTTGATTTAAATGGGATAATCTGGATAATAATTATTAATTGCTGTCTGTGTTCACAGCAAATTCTTAATAATAAAACTGTGCAGACTGCACTCAAGGGAGTTGGACCAAACGCGCTTGTTTTCTGGCGTGAAATCTGGAAAATGCTCTTTATCTCCTCAGCTTTATTTATATTTCCCCTTATTGCTCATTGGTCACAGGTAAACCTCCCCGAAAAAATTACAAATACTGAGTTTACGTTGAGAATTGAGAAAACGATGGAAGCGGAAGAAGTAATTACTTTTAATTCAGCATACATAAAGTCTGATGAAGGCTATGAACTCAGACCGGGATTAAGTGAAGAACAATTGGATAAAGTTGAAGCGGTTATCTCAAGTTCAAGTTTTCACAGATTCTTTTCACTTTTCGATGGCAGCATAATACCTGATAACTGGATTCCTATTTTGTTTGTAATTGCAGCAGGGCTGACTGGCTACATTTATAGCTTTGGATTTTTTAATCTTTCAAGATTTTCAGCGCATCTTTGGGTCCCTTACACAAACGTTTATCTGGCACTCCTGCCGTTTATTATGCTGCTGTTCGGCAAAGATGTGACCGGCTGGCAGGTTGGCGGCGCTGTTGTTGTGACTGCGGGACTTATGGTCGGTGTGATGGATTATAGTAAGAATAAAGTTGAAGAAATAGAGAAAAAGAATTGACATTTTTTTCCTTTAATTCATCGAAATAACGACTTGAACCCGCAAATGGTTATCCTCACCGCAATGGAACTTGAAGTCCATTTCGGTGAGCAGGTAATTCTTGATAAGGCTTCTCTGAGTGTGCACGAGGGGGACAGGATTGGCTTGGTCGGGCGTAATGGTGCAGGAAAATCTACATTCCTGAAAATCATTTCCGGATTGATGCCGCCCGATAGCGGTGAGGTCACACGCCGCAGGGAGCTTGTGACAGGGTACCTTCCACAGAATTTCACCCTGGACGAAGCTGGCACAGTTTATGAAAATATTGCCTCTGGCACTGCTTCAGAAATTGATCTGCTTATTCAGTACGAGAAATTACCCTTTGACTCCACCGAAAGGCACAAAATTGAAGAAAAATTAAACAAAAACGATTCGTGGGCGCTTGATAAAAGAATCGGAGTGATTATGCACTCACTCAATGCCCCGGATAAAGACAGGATCGTTGGGACGCTTTCCGGAGGAGAAAAACGCCGGACAGCACTCTGTCGAGCGCTTATTTCAAATCCGGAATTGCTCATATTAGATGAGCCCACAAATCATCTCGATACAGACTCAATTGAATGGCTGGAAAATTTCCTCAGCCTGTATTCCGGCACCTGCATTTTTGTTACTCACGACAGATATTTTCTTGATCGAATTGCCAACAGGATAGTTGAGCTTTCCGATGGAACATTTTACTCACATTCAGGGAATTATACCGATTATCTTATCAATAAGGCTGAACGCCAGGCGGTCTTGGAAACTGAGGAACGGAAACGCCAGATGTTTCTGCGCCGGGAACTTGAATGGGTAAGAACAGGTCCCCGCGCCCGAAGAACTAAATCCAAAAGCAGACTTGATAATTATTATGAGCTTGTCTCACAGGAATACAAGGAAAATGATCTTGATGTGGACTTGATAATTCCGGCACCGGATCGCCTTGGAAATAAGGTGCTTGAATTAAAAAACCTCGGATATTCAATTTCGGGACGAACTCTTTTCCGGAATTTCAATTTCCGGTTTGAAAGCGGCAGGAAAGTTGGTATTGTCGGGAGCAACGGTGTTGGGAAGACTACATTATTACGAATTATTCTGGGAGAAGTTTTTCCGACTGATGGGATGACTGATATAGGAGAAACAACTCAGTTTAACTATGTGGATCAGTCGAGATTGCTGCTGAATGATAATGAAACAGTTATCCAGGCGATCGGCGGAGGAAATGATTTTGTCAGGTTCGGCAGGCAGCAGCTCACTATCTGGAGTTATCTCAGGCGCTTCCTCTTCACAGATGACAGAATAAATACAATTGTCGGAAGACTTTCCGGAGGAGAAAAAAGCAGGCTGACTCTTGCAAAAATTCTGTGCAATGGCGGAAATTTTCTTTTGCTTGATGAACCGACAAATGACCTCGATCTGCCGACGCTTAGAATTCTGGAAGAAGCCCTGATCGGTTTCGATGGCTGCCTTGCAGTTATCAGCCATGACCGTTATTTTCTGAATCGTGTCTGCAACGGAATCCTGGCATTTGAAGAAGGCGGGGAGATCTATTTTAGCGAAGGCGGTTATGATTATTATATTGAAAAGAAGGAAAAACGGAAAAGACTACTGATTCCGGAACAGACAACGAAGCCGAGGGAGGAAAAACCCAAAATTAAGGGTAAGGCTAAGAAACTTAGTTTTAACGAGGTCAAAGAATTAAAGGAGATTGAGATAAACATCGCTGCCGCTGAAAAAGAAGTTAAAAGAATCGAACAGATTTTTTCTGATCCGGAATTCTTTTCTAAAAATGCTGAGAAAACTCCTGAACTTCTTGCTCAACTCAATTCCGCAAAGGAATTACTTGAAAGATTATATTCCCGATGGGAAGAGCTGGAAGCGCTCAGGGAATCTTTTATAGAATAATTATGTTTAATATTTTGGATGTTTATCAATTTCATTATCCGCTGCAATAATTAATTAGTAGGATGCAGGCTAATTCTGAAATCAGATTGCCCCGGGTATTCCGGGAAGAGCCAGCAAAATTGCCCGATTTTAAAAACAGTTCAAAAAGTACTGCCCTTAAATGAAACATTTTGATCATAGCCGAATTTAACTTATTTTTAAATATATCTTTCAATTTAATAATTCACCCCAATTCCCCTCTATCTCATTTTTCCGGATTATGATTTTAGGATATTATGTCTTATTATTGCAGTATTACATCTGTATTATTTTAACTTTCCTCAGCTTTTAAGGGAATTAACGATGCACACTTTTCACATCCCGGTTATGGGACTAAGCTACACTATTGATACCCCAATAAAAGTAGCGCCTTATGGAATATCTTCTGTAATTTCGATTGTGGATGATAGTCTTATCGAAAAAATGCGTGAGCATTACAGCCAGAAATTTGGACTGACTTATAATGCCATCACAGAGAAAATGAAAGATTTCCGAGCAGAAAGGATTCGCAATTATCTCGATCTCGTTGAACATATTGTAACCGAAAAATTTGAATCACTAAAGAATTCCATTCACGATAAAGGTGAGGAAATTCACAAATACATTGAGATGCTTCCTGAAAGATCAGAACTTAAAGCAAAATTCCAGTCACTGCTGGATTCAGGCAATGCTTTGGGAGATGAGATCAATGACTGGATACTTACTAATCTGAACCCCGGCAGTATTGATGTTAATATCATGACAAAGCTGGATAAAGACAATTACGATAAAGACGAAAAACTTCCCGTAGAGTTCAACGATGCACACGCCGCCCTTAGAGGATTTGCCACCAGCAAACTTAAATCTTCAATAGTGTTCTCTGCCGGAATGAATCCGCGGCTCTATTCGTATATGGAAAATTTTGAAGATTTTTATCCTGATAAAAATTCCAATCTGATAAAAAAAATAATTCTCAAAGTCAGTGATTACAGATCAGCCTTAATCCAGGGAAAATTTCTTGCGAAAAAAGGACTATGGGTCTCGGAATACAGAGTTGAATCCGGGTTAAATTGCGGTGGTCATGCTTTCGCATCGGACGGTTACCTTCTCGGCCCTATTCTTGAGGAATTCAGACAAAAGCGCAGTGAATTAAGACAAACTCTTTTTGAAATTTACTCACATGCACTAAAGCTAAAAGCACGATTTTCTCCTGAAAAGCCGCTGCCTATTAAACTGACTGCGCAAGGCGGAGTTGGAACATCCGATGAACATAGCTTTCTCCTTGATCATTATAACCTCGATTCTGTTGGATGGGGTTCGCCTTTTCTTCTCGTTCCAGAAGCTGTCAGTATTGATGACGGAACAATGGAAGCCGTCAGAAAAGCAAAAGAAGACGATCTTTACCTCAGCGGAATATCGCCCTTAGGAGTTCCTTTTAACAGCCTGCGTAATAATACTCAGGACATTGATAAACTCGAATTAATTAACAAAGGAAGGCCCGGAAGTTCCTGCCCTAAGAAATACTTACAGTTTAATACTGAATTTACTGACAGACCAATATGTACAGCTTCGCGGCAATATCAGCATCTTAAGATAAATGAACTTGAAGAGTCGGGGAATTCAGAGAGCACCTTCAAAGATAATTTCGATAAAATAACTGAAAAAGCCTGTATTTGTGTTGGACTCAGTAATGCATCACTGCTGGCAAACGATCTTGAAATTAAAGGGAAAAGTAAAGGCGTTTCGGTTTGCCCTGGTCCTAATATTGCTTATTTCGATAAGATTCTGACTCTTAAAGAAATGATTTCACATATTTATGGCAGAATTAATGTTGTTGACATAAATCTGCGCCCAAATTTATTCATTAAAGAAATGAGTCTTTATATTAATTATCTGAGATCACAGATTGTTGATGCAGGAAATGAAGTGAGTGATAAGCAGAAAAAATATTTTGAAATTTTCAGGCAGAACCTTATTGAAGGTATGGATTATTATCACAAACTATTTGCAGATTATAAGGATAAATACTCCCATTTCAAAGATGATTTCGGAACAGAGGTTGAAAAACTCCGTTGTGAACTGCTTTCACTTTTCAGGAAAAGCAGCGCTGCGTGAATTATTTCCGGTAGCAGAAATTATTATGAAAAATTAAAAATTTCTCTTTATGAGTTTGATGATGGTTAAATTTCAACTGCGGATACTTTCTTGGTTTCCATAGTTTTTATTAAACCGTTAAGGTTTAGAAAACAAAATTAAACGACAAACTGTAGCTTATCCCCCTCAGATTTTTATTATAGGTGAACGGGACAAAATAGCTGACTTTTGAATCAAGAAGAATATATTTATTCTTGTACAATTCAAGTCCTATTGTTGGAGAGATAAAAAACAAATCATCGTATGACCCGCTGTTGGTTATGTATGCATAACCAATTACATATCCGGAATACAAATTAAATAATCCCTGTTCTCCACCGCCAAGATATCTTGAATAAAAATCCTGCCCGAATCCCACTATAAATAATTCGCTCCATTGTGCAGTATCAGTAACCTGTGGAATACTTTTATAAGCTCCCAGTAAAGCAAAGGATTTCCCCCTCGTAAAAAGATATTTAAGGAAAATACCGTTGTAATCAGCGGAGGATATTCCTGATTTCGGATTTTCGATTTTAAGATAGGAAAATTCCAGCCCTGGCATATTAACAAAGTCGATATCGGTTGTTTCTGGTGATGTGACTTCGTCCTCAATCCGGATGTTCGCCATAGATAAATTCTCCCTTTGCAGCAGAAGATTAAATTCTTTTTCCTTCTCAAATATTTTCTCATCAATTGTCCGGGTTTCTGACCAGATAGCCGCATATTTTTCAGACTGAACATCTAATCTTGTAATCATTGCTTCATATTCAGCTTTTGTGTTTTTGAGATAGGATATTTCATCCCTTAATGCAGTAATTTTTTCCTCATTATTAATAGTCGATAATCTTCTTGCCTCCACCATTCCAAGGGTTTCACAAAATTCCTCGATCTCTCTGGTAGAATTACCTGTGAATAGGAGCGTAACCTCCATACTCCTGCGATTGTCGTTTCTGCCAATAATAACAGCATTTTTTTCGATAAAATATTTCTCCAATTTTTCGACGCTCCCGGAAAAATCTATCGAAAGAATTGTAATATTCAATTCTGTGGAGAATCCGCTCATAGTTTTCTGTTCGATACTCTGAGGAAAAATTATACAGCATAACAAAAAAGCCATAATGACAATTTTATACATAATATAATCTCCAATTGTTTTTTAGAAAACTACAAATATTTTTAATAGGAAAGATGTCTATAGGAATAATATTTAATGCCAGACTTTAAAAGCTGATTCTGAATAACCGGACAATATAGCGCATTCTTTCAGATTATGAATTTTTTAGGCTGGCATTATCTGTGCGTTATGAAAATAAAAAGGCTGTCTTTCGCGACAGCCTCACTAAGTAATACTTGCTTAATAATTTATTAGAATCGGGAAAAGACAGAGGCAGCAATTGAAGAAAAAAGCCAGATAATAAGCCCTCCAACGACAATACCGCCTATAAAAAGAAGCCTTTCGAATTTTTGTTTTAATTCTTTACCGTCATAAGGTTCAAGATTGCTTCTATGTAATGGGACATAATCACCAAATTTTTGCGCCGTATCGAATGACTCTGCTGCGGATTGGTTTTCCTGCAAATTTCCGGAAAGCGGGAGCGGCTTGAAAGCAGGTTTTGGAAGCCTTGAATCGTAAGTTGTTTTGCTGTACCACCAATTTTCCGGTAAGGTAATGCTTATTAATTCTTTTTTTACGTTGTTTTCAACATCAATAATTTCCGGTTCTTTCTTAACCGGTGATATTTCGTGAATCATATTTTTCCAAACGAGAAAATGCTGAATGAAATAAGAAAAAGTAAAGGGTTTCAATATAATGAAACCCTTTACAATAAATCAAACTCTATTTAATGAGCATCATTTTTTTAATTGCGCTGTAATTGCCAGCTTTCAATTCGTATAAATAAATACCGCTCTGCAAATTCGATGCTTCAAAAACAAATTCATGCGAGCCTGCCTGCATTCTTTTATTAACAAGTTCGGCAACTTTCTAGCCGATAATATTGAATACATTCAGCCTGATATCAGCTTCCTGTGGAATGTTAACGGTAATCCTTGTGGAAGGGTTGAACGGGTTCGGATAATTCTGAAGCAGGGCAAATTCCGTCGGGATTGATTCTTCCAATGAGACTGTAACCACATCCGAATACTCAAAAGCGCCATCGGTATCAATCTGTTTCAGACGATACTGAATATTACCCGTGCCCGGATTTTCATCTGTAAATGAATAGTATTTTGGTGAATTCGAATTCCCGTATCCAGGTATAAATGCAATTGATTTCCAATTTGCAGTATTGTTATTTCCGGAACTTGCCGAAGGTGAAAAAACTCTTTCGACTTCAAACCCGTAATTATTCACCTCTGTGGCAGTCTGCCAGTTTAGGGTGACTGTATTTCCTGAAACCGCTCCGGTAAATGATGTTAACTCAACCGGAAGAGGAGCATTCGACCAGCCAGTAGATATGCGGATTCCGTCAACAATAATATTTTGCGCGGCATTATATTGTCTTAAAGCGACACCATCAACGGTTGACATACCGCCGCCCGAGTCCGTAACTAATGGGGCTCCTGCAGCAGACTCATTTTCCGGAACACCACTGCTGAATACCCAAAGACTACAAGCCCCGGTTGCGTTTATTTCATATTTAACTACACATAGGTATGTCGTTTCCTTAGCAAAATCAGTCGTGCTGAAAGTTCCTGTACTCGAATTATCCAACCCAAAGCGTAAATTTCCTGAAACCTCCTGGATAAAAACTCTTGCAGCAAAGGTCGTTGTACCGCTGAGCAGATGGAAAAAATAACCGGAGGATACATTTGTTACGTTCACCAAAAATGAGATGTATAAAATTCCGGAGGTTTGCTGAGAACTTAGTGCTTTATTAATATCCTCGCCGGTATTATCAACCAATGCAGCATTCCCTATTCCGCTGTTTGGGTAACCTGCATATGTTAACCCACCATTATTCACCGTGACTGAATTAGCTCCTGTACTATGCACACTCCAACCATGATCTGAGAGTAAGTCATCTGCCGGGTAATCGAAATTTTCCTCTAAAAGAAGAATAGATGGCGGAATCGTTGTTGTCTCATTACCTGTGGCAGGCGTTGACGTTTTATAATTCTCAGATGTTCCTGATCCGTTAAATTCATAAATCGCCACGTGGTATGTGACTCCCTGAGTTAAATTCGTAATGTCAACCGTACTCCCTGAACCTTTATAAACCACA